>OFFE01001527.1_pt1 | contig 16379 bp, 16 predicted proteins | sample 1521371 | NCBI WGS metagenome assembly OFFE01 (sample SAMEA3504131, study PRJEB24116) | mouse gut metagenome | biome: mouse gut; feature: mouse-associated habitat; material: faeces | place: Denmark | collected 2011 | reverse complement strand
CGGGGCCTGCCACTCCGCATCGATGATCCGTGCCCGCTCCATCTCCGGCAGGTTCATCATGTTCACACAGTCCGTGCGGTGGATGGAGATGCCCCGCCCCCTGGTGACGAAGCCCACGATCTCATCCCCCGGCACCGGGGAGCAGCATTTGGAGAATCGCACGGACAGATCCGCGATGCCACGCACCACGATGCCGCTCTTGGCCTTGATCGTAGCCGGCCTGGCGGCCAGGTTTCCGCTCTCCGCGATGCTGGCCAGGACCTCCTCGTTGGTGAGCTCCTTCTTGTGGTCCCTGTCATAGAGATCCTGCATCTTGTTGACCACCTGGCCCTCCTTCAGGGCGCCGTGGCCGATGGCGGCCAGCACGGAATCCCAGTCCCGGAACCCGTATTTACGCATGACCGCATTCATATATTCGGTTTTCAGCAAATCAGAGAGGACCACGCTCCTGGCCTTGCAGTAGGTGGAAAGCAGATCCTTCCCCTTGATGATATTGTCTTCCTTCAGCTCATTCTTGAACCATTGATTGATCTTGTTCTTGGCCTGGGTGCTCTTCACCACGTTCAGCCAGTCCCGGCTGGGGCCCTTGGAATTCTGGGATGTGATGATCTCGATCCGGTCGCCGTTATTGATCTCATAATCGATGGTCACCAGCTTGTCGTTGACCCTGGCCCCCACCATCCGGTTGCCCACGGCGGAATGGATGCTGTAGGCGAAGTCGATGGTGGTGGAGCCCGCCGGAAGGTTCTTCACCTCGCCGGTGGGCGTGAAGCAGTACACATTGTCGGAGAAGAGATCCAGGTCGTTCTTCAGAAGCTTCATGAATTCCCGGTTGTCCGACATGTCCCGCTGCCACTCCAGAATCTGGCGCAGCCACACCAGCTTCTCCTCCTCCTGGGCAGCCACCCTCTTGCCGTCCGAGGCCTCCTTGTACTTCCAGTGGGCGGCGATGCCGTACTCCGCGGCCTTGTGCATCTCGAAGGTGCGGATCTGTATCTCAAAGGGCTGGCCGGAGCTGCCGATCAGGGTGGTATGCAGGGACTGGTACATATTCGCCTTGGGCATGGCGATATAGTCCTTGAACCGCCCCGGGATGGGCTTATACATCTCATGGATGACACCCAGGGCCGCATAGCAGTCCCGCACCGTGTCCACGATGATGCGCACCGCGAAGAGGTCGTATATCTGATCCAGGGTTTTGTCCTGGTTCTTCATTTTCTTATAGATGCTGAAAAAATGCTTGACCCTGCCGTCTATCTTGGCTTTGATGCCTGCGTTGCCGATGTGCTCGCTGACCTCGTCCACGATGCTCTGGATATATTTCTCCCGCACGTTCCTGCGCACGGAAATCTTATCCACCAGGTCGTAATAGACATCCGGCTCCAGATATTTTAAGGACAGATCGTCCAGCTCGATCTTCACCTTGCTGATGCCCAGCCTCTGGGCGATGGGACAGTAGATCTCCAGAGTCTCCTTGGCGATGCGCTGCCTGCTCTCCGGCTTCTTGTACTGGAGGGTGCGCATATTGTGGAGGCGGTCCGCCAGCTTGATCAGTATGACGCGGATGTCCTTGGCCATGGCCAGGAACATCTTCCGCAGGTTCTCCGCCTGCATCTCCAGCTTCTCGTCCGGCTGGTCGCCTCCGGCGGACAGGGGAATCTTCTCCAGCTTCGTGACGCCGTCCACCAGCAGCGCCACATCGTCCCCGAATTCCCGCTTCAGATCCTCCTCCTTCATGATGGTATCCTCCACCACGTCATGGAGGATGCCCGCCACGATGGTCTCCTTATCCAGCTCCAGATCCGCCAGGACAATCGCCACGTTCAGGGGATGGATGATATAGGGCTCTCCGGATTTGCGCTTCTGATCCTTGTGGGCCTCTGCCGCAGTCTGGTAAGCCTTTTGTATCATGGAAATGTCATCGCTGGGGTGATATTTCTGAACGCGCTGAATCAGCTCCTGATATAAATCCTCAGGATTCACGAATTCATGATATTCGCTCATCTTCCCGTCGTCAAAAATTTCCTCAAATTTTTCTTCAGCCATAGATACCCACGCTTTCTGCCATGTCTTCCGCCCCATACCGCATATCCGGTGTCCATAGCCTCCCCGGAAGAATCCCCCCGGAGAGGCTCCATACCCCTGCAGGCAAAGAAGCGCCAAACGCTTCGGCGGCTTCTCCCCACTGCCTACGCTATTTACCGGGATAGCAGATCGCCGAATCCAGCCTGTACCCGGCAATCTTCTCGCGGCCCTTCAGCCCCGCCAGCTCCATGAGGACCACGACGCCCACCACCTGGCCGCCAAGGCTCTCCACCAGCTTGATCATAGCTTCCGTGGTGCCCCCTGTGGCGATCAGATCGTCCACGATCAGCACCTTCTGTCCGGGCCTGATGCTGTCCTTGTGCATCTCGATGGTGGCCTGGCCGTATTCCAGGTCATAGGAGATGGATACGGTCTCCCTGGGAAGCTTTCCCGCCTTGCGGATCAGCACAAAAGGCTTTCTATTATTATAGGCGATTGGGGTTCCAAATATAAATCCTCTCGACTCGGGCCCCGCCACCACATCGTAATCCACGTCCTTCACCAGCTCCTGCATGGTATCCACCGCCAGCTGCAGCCCCTCCGCATCCTGAAGGACGCTGGTCACGTCCCGGAAAATGATTCCCTCTTCCGGAAAATCCGGTATGCTTACTACATATTCCTCCAGCTTCTTCATTCTTGTCCGCCTCTCTTCTATGTATCTTCTATGTATCTTCTGTATGTCCTCTCTTTTCCTCTGTCCGGACATTGGCCTTATCCACAAAATACTTGATGATGTCGCTGCGGGTGACGATTCCTATGAATACATTCCTGTCATCGATCACCGGCACGAAATTCTGGTTCTTCGCCTGCTCCAGCAGATTCTCCATGGCGGTATCGATACAGGCCGGCCTCACCTTGCCGTTCTGCAGGAAATCCCGCACGGTAGCCTGCTCCAGATTCTTCAGCGTGATGCCGTCCAGGCTCTGGTTATATGCCAATATGTTCCAGAGGAAATCCGCCACGCCCACGACGCCCACGTACCTGTCTTCCACATCGATGACAGGTATGGCAGAGAAGCCGCTTCTGCGGAGCTTCTCAAGGCCCTGCCGCAGCGTCATGTCGTCCCGCAGATAGGCCACCTCTGCCTTGGGCAATAAAAATGATGCGATGTTCATTGTCCCGCTCCTTCACCGTCCGTTCCGCACACGGTCGTGCCCACACATTCGCGCGAACCCGGGCATCCCGGATTCCGGCATTTCAGTCCTTCTCCCCATCTTGGTCCACCACCTCCGCAAAGGTGCTGTCCACAGCGTTCAGGTCATCGAAATATCCTTTAGCCCTCTTTGCCAGATAGAAGCAGGTGACGCAATCCGTGACGCCGCTGAATATCAGGCCTGCCCCCATCAACTGCAGGAAGAACAGGGCCGCGTCCAGGGAATTGACGATAAGGGCCGCTCCCATCACCACATTCACCACAGCCAGGATCAGCACCATCATCCAGTTGCCATAGCCCAGCCGCTTCATGTCGATCACGTCCTGGAGCTTCCTGCAGCCGCTGGCCACCACCAGGACGCCCAGGATCACCGGCACCAGCGAGATGATCCACTCCACCTTGTACAGGAAGAGGATTCCCACCGCTATGCTCACCAGGCCGTAGCCGAAGTCGTTCCTGTAGTAATTCTGGCTGGCCTCCCGCAGCAGATAGCAGATCATGGAGACCGCACCCGCCAGGATCAACAGGATGCCGATCAGATACCCCAATGTCTTCACCATGGTATCCGGAATCACCAGGGCCACCACCCCCAGCACGATATACAGGGCCGCGGTCAGAAGCGTCTCCCACTTCAACTGTTTCAAGAGTTTCCTCATAACGGCCCCCTCTTATTTCCTGCCGCAGCACTTCTTGTACTTCTTGCCGCTTCCGCAGGGGCAGGGATCGTTGGGGTAGACCTTCGCCTCCTTCACGATCGTGGTGGAGGATTTCTGCTCCTTATAGAGGGCCTTCCTGGTGTCCTCGTCAAAGATGTCGTTCCACTCCTCCAGGTTGTAGAGCCAGTCGGCCTCCGCCGCCACCATGTTCTTGTACAGCAGCGCCTTCTCGAAGCCCAGGTTCACCTGGGTGTCCTCCTCCATCTCCTCGATTGGGTTAGGCTCCTTCAAGCTGTCGTTGATGCCGTCCAGGAAGCCCGTCATGGTCTTGATGGACACCTGGTATTTATCCGCCAGCTCCTTCACGGTGCCCCGCACCACTTCATCGGGATTCTTCAGAAGCTGGGCATAGATTTCCTTCTCTTCCTGAAAATATGCGGCCCAGAGCTTCTGGAGCTTGTCCTGTCCCGCCGTCTCGTTATATGCCTCTTCTCTCCATTTTTCCAATAATGCCATATCTACCACCTTTTTCAATCCCACCGGCCTTGCCGCCGGCTGTATTTTTGCCGGGCGACCCAAACAGTACGCCACACGTATCAGTATATAACAGATTCCCCTTTTAGACAATAAAAAAATTTTCAAAAATTTACCTTCCGGTGTATAAACGGCGGATTTCGGGCCAGACTATTGAATGTCAAGGAACCCCCTCCTTTGATCGTACCAAAGATAAGATAATACTTAGGCTCCGCCCTGCGGTGACTTACGTCGGCAAGACGGAGCCTGAATCCTCCCCTTAATCGGGGGCGGCCGAGGCCGTCTCCCAAGAAAGACCCCGGGCTTCGCGCAGGTGCAGGCCCGGGGTTTTTGCGTTCCGGGAGGACTTAAACCTCCCATGGGCCCGCGCCCTGTTGCCAACCGGGGCCAAACATGCTACAATCAAGGAAAACTTGCAGAAACGAGGAATCATGAAAGAATCTATGGAAAAAACTACGGAAAAAACTTTGGAACAAGCGAAAAAAGAAAGCCCGAAAAGAAAAAGGAGTTCACGGAACTCCCGGCAGATCGTCGCCATGGCCGGCGTGGTGCTGCTGGTGCTCCTGTATGTCGCCACGCTGGTCACAGCTATCGCAGACAGCTCCCAGTCCGCGAAATGGTTCCGGATCTGCCTGTTCGCTACCTTCGCCCTGCCTCTGGTCATCTGGATCTACTCCTGGATGCACGGCAGGCTCACTGGAAAATCCGCCATCGGAGACCCGGAGGCCCCGAATCCGGCCCAGGCCCCTGCGAATCCGAAGGAACCCCAGGCCGCAGGCTCCGAGGGAAATCCGCCCCATACCGGCAATCCGTAGGCTCCGCGCCGCTGACGCCCCCAGGCCGCAGACCGCAGGCGCCGGGGGAAATCCGCCCCATACCGGCAATCCGTAGGCTCCGGGGAAGCGCTTTCCCGCATGGGCAGGCCGCAGGCTCTGGATTCCGGGAAGCAAGCCCTCAAAGCCCGGCGCGCGCCGCTCGTCAGGGTTCAGCCGCCACCAGTCCCCGCAGTTCTTCCTCCGCCTGCTCTTTGGTCCGGAAGCAGATGCCGTGAATCCCCAGCCTTTCCGCCGCCTCCACATTCATAGCCGTGTCGTCCAGGAACACGCTCTCCTGGGCCTCCAGGGAATACCTGGAGAGCAGCCGCCTGTAGATCTCCGGGTCCGGCTTCACCAGCTTCTCCCGATAGGACAGGATGCCGCCGTCCGTATAGGGCAGGAAATCCAGGGCGTCCGCGCAGTCCTCATAGGCCTTCTCCGAGAAATTGGACAGATAGTACACCCGATACCCTTTCTCCCTCAGCTCCTGAATCCAGGGGATGGCATACGCCCGCTTCGTCACCATTCCGGTGATGTCGCCGTAGGCCCTGCGCAGCTCCTCCTCAATCTCCGGATCCTGACGGATGAAGGCCTGCATCAGTTCCTCCATGCTCCAGACGCCCCTGTCGATTTCGTTCCAGACAGTGGACTGGACGGAAGCCTTGGCGATGCGCTTCACCATGGCCTCATCGAAGCCCTTGTCCTCCAGGAACTCCTTCCATCTGAAATCCGTCAACACATTACCGATATCAAATATAATATTCCGAATCATCCTGCTCCCTCCTATTCCGATACCGCCATGGCCCCCGGGCTTTCCCGGCCCTGACTCCTGGTGTCACGAATCCGTCCCCATAATGTCCAGAAGCTTCCCGGCCGCCGCCCCAAGGGGGGATTTCCGGCTGGTGACCACGCAGAACTCCCTTTTGGGTATCATTTTATTGAACCTCAGCTCGAACAAACGCCCGGACTCCAGGGCTTCCGTGGCAAAGTCCCTGACCACGCAGCCTATCCCCAGATTACGCAGGGCGAACTGGACGATCATATCGCTGGTGGACAGCTCGAACTCCGGCTGCACGGCCACACCGTTCTCCGCCAGGTAGGCGTCCATGTAGGCCCTGGTGCTGGTGCTCCCCTCCAGGAAGATAAGGGGCAGTTTCTCCAGCTCCTGGAGATCCAGCATCTTGTTTTTATAGGAAGTGAACCTGCGCCCGGCTACGAACACGTCTTCAATCTCCCGCACAAGCTCCGCGCGGATGTCCCCCTCCCTGGGGAAAGGGGTGCTCACCACGCCGAAGTCGATCGTCCCGGCCCGCAGGAGCTTCAATGTCTCCGGCGTAGGCGCATTTGCCACCATGACCTTGATGCCGGGATGCCTCTCATGGAACTCCTCCAGAAAGGGCAGCAGATAAAAGCGCAGGGTCATGTCGCTGGCCCCGATGTGCACCTCCCCCAGCTCCAGGTTCAGCATCTTCCGCACCTTTTCCACGCCCCGCTCTATCTCCTCGTACCCTTTCTCCACATAGGAGTACAGGATCTGTCCCTCCCCTGTGAGGCGCACGCCCCTGGAGGCCCGCTGGAACAGGGTCACCCCCAGGCTCTTCTCCAGGGCTTTCAAGGACTGGCTTACCGCGGGCTGCGACAGGGAGAGCTCATTGGCCGCCCCCGTGACGCTTCCCAGCTTCGCGGTATAATAGAACACCTTGAAATATTCCAGATTTCCGACCATGGCTCCCCTTACCGCGCCAAGGGCGACTCTCTGTAGATGATGTCCTCCCTGCCCGGCCCGTTGCTGACCATGGTGATGGGATAGCCGATCCTCTCCTCTATGAACTCAATGTATTTCCGGCAATTTTCCGGCAGTTCTTCGTACTTCCGGATGCCCCTGGTCTCACATTTCCACCCGGGCAGCTTCTCGAACACAGGCTTTGCCTTGGAGAGCCTGCTGGTCACAGGAAAGTCCGTGGTGACCTCTCCGTCAATCTCATAGCCCACGCACACGGGAATCTCGTCCAAATAGCCCAGCACGTCCAGCACTGTGAAGGCCACGTCCGTAGTGCCCTGCATGCGGCATCCGTACCTGGAGGCCACGCAGTCGAACCATCCCACCCGCCTGGGCCGTCCGGTGGTGGCGCCGTACTCTCCGCCATCTCCGCCCCTGCGGCGCAGCTCCTCCGCCTCGTCGCCGAACAGCTCGGACACAAAGGCGCCCGCGCCCACCGCGGAAGAATACGCCTTGCAGACCGTCACGATCTGTCCGATCTCATAGGGAGGCAGCCCTGCTCCGATCGCGCCGAAGGCCGCCAGGGTGGAGGAGGAAGTCACCATGGGATAGATGCCGTGGTCCGGATCCTTCAGGGTGCCCAACTGCCCCTCCAGCAGCACCGTCTTGCCCTCCTTCAGGGCCTTGTCCAGGAATACGGACACATCGCACACGAAAGGCGCCACCATGTCCCTGTACCCGTGGAGGGTCTCCAGCAGCTCCTCCGGTTTGATTACAGGCTTGTGGTACAGGTGCTCGAAAAGCACATTCTTCAGCTCGCAGACCCGCTGCGTCTTCTCCCTCAGAATCTCCTCGTCGAAAAGCTCGCTTACCTGGAAGCCAATCTTGGCATATTTATCGGAATAGAAAGGCGCGATGCCGGATTTGGTGGAGCCGAAGGACTTCCCGCCCAGCCTTTCCTCCTCGTACTGGTCCAACAGAATGTGGTAGGGCATGACAATCTGCGCCCGATCCGACACCAGCAGCTTCGGGCTGGGGACGCTGCGCTCCACCAGAGACCGGATCTCCTTAAACAGCAGCGGGATGTTCAGCGCCACGCCGTTGCCTATGATATTCGTGACATGGCTGTAGAACACGCCGGACGGAAGGGTATGCAGCGCGAATTTCCCGTAGTCGTTCACGATGGTGTGCCCCGCGTTGGCGCCGCCCTGAAACCGAACTACAATGTCGGCTTCCTGCGCTATCATGTCCGTGATCTTGCCTTTTCCCTCATCGCCCCAGTTGGCCCCTACGATTGCCTTGACCATAATTCTCCTCCATTCCCTGCCCCTGGCGGCAGGATGTCATGAAAATAGAATCCCTGCAAAACCGGATTCTATCATCTTCTTTTACTATACTATTATACTATATTCTGTATCATAAGTAAAATCAATAAATATTATAGTTGCCATAAACACAAATTATTTTTACAAGCTTCACTGTTCCGTGAAACACTGCTCCATCCCCTCCGACATCACGATTTCTCCGTCCGCCATGACGAACAGCGCCTCCGCCCCATACTGCCCGGCCAGATCCATCCCTTTCTCCGGCCCCAGGATATAGCAGGCCGTGGACAGGCCGTCGCAGAGCAGACCGTCCTTCATGAGAATCGTCACGCCCCGCACATCGCTGACTGCCGGGGCTCCGGTCTCCGGATCCAGGATGTGATGATAGCGCACCCCATCCGCCTCCACGTACCGCTCGTAATCCCCGGAGGTGGATATGCACCACTGCCCCTCCAAGGTCAATATGCCGATGCTGTCCGAGGTGTCAAAAGGATCCACAATGCCCACCCGCCAGGGAGCTCCCTCCGTTTTGCTGCCGTAGGTCAATATGCTGCCGCCCAGGGATATCACTGCCCCCGTCACGTCCGGCCGGTCTGCCAGCAGGGCCAGCGCCTTCTCCATGGCAAGGCCCTTGCCCACGGCTCCCAGGTCAAGCCCCATGCCCTCCGGCATATAAAGGCGCAGTCCCCCGTCCCCGGCAGCGCCCTCCTCTGCAAGCCGCAGCCTGCCGCTCCCGCAGTGCTCCAGCGCCCGGGCCAAAAGCTCCTCCGAGGGCGGACTGAAGTCTTCCAGCGCCTCTCCGGCAGCCCACTGGTCGATGTTCCACAACCGTGTCACTGCCCCCAGCGTCACGTCAAAGGCCCCTTCCGAGCGTTCCCACAGCTCCAGGCAGTCCGACAGCAGCGCCGACAACTCCACCGAAAGCGGGAAGCCCTGAGCGCTGCCCGCAGACTCGTTGGCGCGGCATACCTCTGATGTGTCCAGCCGCCAGGAGATTTCCTCCCGCTCCAGCCCTGCCAGCAGCTCCATAGTCTGCCCGGAGAACGTCTCCGCCTCCTCCTGGCGCTCCGTATAGACCGTCATCTGCACCACCGTGCCCATGGCGGTGTCCGTGTACCTCCATGGCCCTGCGCTGTCCCCATGCCCGCCATTTCCCTCCTGCGCGCCGGGCTGCACCGCTTTTCCCGCTCCCATGTCCGCACAGCCGCAGCACAGGAGAGCCGCCGCCGTGAGGACAGATGACAATGTCCTAAAAAAATGCTTCATTTTCCCATTCCTTTTTGCTATACTGTTTGGGGAGGGCGCATCCTGCGCACCTCCACATTGAATCCACAGAAAGGCAAGTCGCGTGAAAGAGAATACATCCTGGCGAAAGCCCGCGGCCGTCATTACGGCATTCCTTCTGCTTCTGTCCGCGGCCAGCCTCCTCTATCTGCTCTCCGGTGAGAGCGGGGCTGATTATGCCGCAGACATCTTTCAGAACGGAATATTGATAAAAAACATATGTTTAAGCGATGTCTCCGAGACGTACACCTTCACCGTACAGGGTGAGAACGGCTGCGTCAATGAGATTGAAGTCCGTCCCGGCAGCATCGCCATCATCTCCGCGGACTGCCGGGACAAGATCTGCGTCCACCAGGGCTTCATCAGCGACGCGAAGCTGCCCATCACCTGTCTGCCCAACCGGCTGGTAATCCGGCTGCGGCCTGTTTCCGATTCCCCGGGGGCGGAGCCGGATGCCGTCGCCTATTGATTCCGGTGAACCGCTCTGGCAGGCCGCAGCCCGCCGGATCTCCCCCAATGCCTCCACAGAAAGGAAGAACATATGTCCGTCAGAAAGACTGCCCTTTTAGCCCTCTTCACCACCCTGTCCCTGGCCATCTTCGCCATAGAAAGCGCCGTCCCTCCCCTGGTGCCTATCCCGGGCATCAAGCTGGGGCTGGCTAATATCATCACTTTGATTCTGCTGCGGCATTTCTCTGCCAGGGACGCTCTTGTAGTGTTGATTTCCAGGATACTGCTGTCCGCTTTTCTGTTCGGCCAGGCCCTTTCCCTGCTCTATAGCCTGATGGGCGGGCTGTGCAGCCTGTTGGTCATGGCGGTGGTGATGAAAGTTCTACAGAAAAAACTGGTCTTCCTCACGGGAGCCATGGGCGGGCTGACCCACAATCTGGGCCAGCTGGCCGTAGCTTTCGCGATTACCGGAACCGCCGGGGTGGCTGCCTATCTGCCCTTCCTTATCCTCAGTGGGATAGTCACAGGGCTTTTTACGGGACTTTGCGCCGGGTTCGCCGGAAAGCTTCTTCCGTCTTTTCTCTCGGATATCTCCTGAAATGTATCTTCATGCCAGGCCGTTTTGTTCAGTTTGTACTGCACATAAATGACGTTGAATATGGCGATAGGCGTATACGCATTGTCGATCAGCGTGATCAGCGCCACCACGGACCCAACGGACAAGTGGCTGTTTTTCCAGGCACAGGCCAGGGTCCCGGCATTCCCCCTAGGATTTGTAGACACTTCCTTACCGCCTTGCTTCAGGCTGAATGATACGGCGCGATATATGGAGCTTCGTCCGCAAAGCCCCTCTCCTTTTCTTTCCGGTACAATTCCCGGAAATAGCTGTTGTCTGCCAGCAGCTCCTCAAAAGTCCCGTCCCCCACGATTCTGCCCTCCCGGAATACATAAATCCGGTCGAATCCGCTGATGGAGGACAGGCGGTGGGCGATGGCGATTACCGTGGCATGGGCCACCCGCTCCAGGACGTTCTTCATGACGGCGCGTTCCGTGACATTGTCCAATGCCGATGTGGCCTCGTCCAGGACGACGATCTCGGAACGGTCGAGCATGAGCCTGGCCAGTGCCAGCCGCTGCTTTTCTCCGCCGGACAGGCATGCGCCTTTTTCGCCGACTCTGGTGTCCAGTCCCTGCTCCAATGTGGCAAGCAAGGGCAGCAGCTGTGCCGCCTCCAGGCTCACGCGGATGTCTTCCTCCGGGACTTCTCTGTCAAATATCAGATTTTCCCGGATCGTGCCGTCAAATATGGGCGCGTCCTGGGACAGATAGGATACTTTTTCATACAGCGATTCCAGGGAAAGCGTTTTCAGCGGCTCTTCATCCAGCAATACGGTTCCCTCCTCATACTTGAGCAGTCCAATCAGGATTTTCGCCAGCGTGGATTTTCCGGAGCCCGACTCTCCCACAAATGCCACTTTTTCTCCTTTTCGAATCGACAGGCTCACAGACCGGAGCGTTTTTCTGTTTACAGTTTGTTTTTTATCGTTAAAACGCATCATTTCAGAAGGTGTTTCATAGGAATAGGACAGATCCTCCACACGAATCTCCCTGGAAAGCCCCTGGAACGAGATGCCCTCCTGAAGCTGTCCGTCCTCCTTCAGATCCAACAGCCCCTCGAAGCGCTGCCAGGCCGTTTTGTTCAGTTTGTACTGCACATAAATGACGTTGAATATGGCGATAGGCGTATACGCATTGTCGATCAGCGTGATCAGCGCCACCACGGACCCAACGGACAAGTGGCTGTTTTTCCAGGCATAGGCCAGGATTCCTACGTCCAGGCAGGCCACCAGCACCGCAAATATGGTGAAAAACGCTTCATGTATCATGGTCATTTTTATCTTTGACGCTACGATGATGCCCTTGGCTTTGGACGCTTTCCCGATTTCGCCCGGAAACTGCCGCTTCATGCGGAAAAGGGGCATTTCCATGAATCCCCGCACAAGAAAATGGTTCAGTTCCTCCTCATTGGTCAGGATGTTCTCCTTTATCTGGTACAGCCCCTTCAGCAGCAGGTTGGTCACCAGGAATACGATGAGGTATCCCGCCATGAGGAAACAGGTGATGTTCCTGTCTATCTTCCAGATAAAGTACAGGCTGAACAGAATCGTGGGAACCAGGTTCCTGACCACGCTGAACCAGAAGCCATAGAGGACGCCTTTTCCCGCATCGGCTCCGTTTTCGATCTGCTGTATCAGTTTCCCGGTTCCAAGTCTCTGGTATTCCGAATAGTCCATCCTGCCGATTTTCCGCAATGCCAGCAATTTGAAATCCAGGTAGATTTCGTTTCCCAGCTTCGCGTCCGGATAGTTGTCCAGATAGTTCATGCCGTAGCTCACGATCAGGACAAGGCCGTAGAGCAGGATTCCATGAAATGTTATCGTCCTGTCTGTCAGGCCATCTACAATCTTCTGAAAATAGTCAGCCTTGTAGTTTGCCAGAAACGCGCTGGCCAGCCCCAAAGCCAGGTATACAAGTACCCAATTTCTGTTCTTTTTTAATATTTCCTTCATATAGCGCATAGCTGTCCTCCTTCTCACATGTCATGGTTTCCATTGAGGCAGTACAGCTGCGACTGTCAGCAGTCTTCTTTCTCCTCAGCACAATCCGCTAACAGTTTGTGGCAACTGTACTGAGTCGTTATCTCGGATATGTTTCATCATGTGAATTCACCTCGAATCTTCTTAGATATTGTCAAAATTTTAACAATTTCTGCAAATTGCTCCATAATTGATTGGAACCAGAAATGGCTCTGAAAAAGTTATTTCTGAGCGGTTCCTAAGCTTCAAAAAATCCCAGCTGCGCGGTTGCGTCCATGTCAGGCATGATAGCAGCGTTCTGATCCGGCAATATATTTATATCAGAAATACAAGGAGCAGATTTTAGTGGACTGCAGATTTTAACCGCACAGGTGGAAAAAATCCAGAATGCTGTCCAGGCCCGAAAGCGCGCTTTCGTCCTCGACTGCGGGTCTTTCGTTGGTGTTGTGGCTATATACCGGTTCGTGGATCTGGCGGCAGTTCATATGGTGCAGCAGGGTGCATGCTGTGCCATAGGCTTTCTCCATGTGGCCATCCCCGCCGCCGACCAGTATGACTGCACCTTTTTTCGGTTTTAAGATTGGTTCCTCTTTTCTGAAAAATCTGGCGCAGAAGTATGTCTGGAGCCTGCTTCCCACATCCAGCAGCCTTCCGGTCAGCTCGGAAAAATAGATTGGGGAGGCGATCAGGATATTGTCGCATTCCTGTATGTACTCGTATATCTCCTGCATCTCGTCTCTTATGGCGCATCCGCTGTTTTCCCAGCAATATCTGCAGTCAAGGCACGGCGAGACGCTGCATCTGTATGCGTCTACGATTTTATATTCTCCCCCGATTCTGCCGGTCATTTTTCCGATCAGGCCTGCGGTATCGCCGTTTATTCTGGGGGAACCGTTTAATATTAAGGTCTTAGTCATACCATTTCTCCAGTATTTTTTGTGCACACAATAGGCGATATCATAGGTTTTGCCGTTGGGACTCGGTATGAAGCAGCAGCTATGCATATTAAAGCGCGTCTATCAGGATTTCAGCCCCCAATGCCTGATTCTGCTTCCTAAAATTCCGAGAGGCTATCCTCCCTCTCTTCCAATTCCCGCAAAAGCCCTATCATTGTTTTTCCGCTTATGGGGTGGCGGAAATACGGTTCCATTTCTGCCATGGGCTTCAGGACGAATGTCCTGTTTTCCAAGTCCACATGGGGTATCTTCAAATCGTCGCTGTCGTAACAGAGCCTGTCGTAAAACAGAATGTCCAAGTCCAGCGTCCTGGGGCCCCACCGCACTGTCCTTTCGCGCCGGGCTGCGTTCTCGATTTCATGAAGGGCATCCAGCAGCTGTTCCGGGCCAAGGAGCGTCTCGATTTCCAGAACACCATTCAGGAAGTCCTCCTGCTCCACACCGCCGTAAGGCTTGGTGACAAGCAGTTCAGAGGTCTTCTTCAGAATCATGAAAGGGTGCTCTTTCAGGGCGCGCACCGCACCTTTGATATACTCCTCCCGGTTCCCCAAATTGGATCCCACCGCGATGTATGCCCTGTGCCAGCTTCTGCGGACTTTCACAGAGACGTTCCCAAAGGGCAGCGGAATGGGCGCATGGGGCTTCTGGATTTCCAGTTCTATGGCGGACAGGCTTTTGTACTCCAGCAGAATCGCTGCCGCCATCTTCTCCGCCACCGCTTCCAGCAACAGGCAGGTGTTCTCCTGCATCCAGTCGGTGATAAAACGGCAGACCGTTCCATAGTTTACGGTTCGTTCTAAATCGTCCGTTCTTCCCGCCTGGCTTACATCTGTATATAATGTCACATTTACATAGAAAACCTGTCCGTTCTGCGTTTCCTCGGCGTATACCCCGTGGTGCGCGAATACTTCCAGGCCTTCAATGCGTATCTCGTCCTTTGCCCATTCCGAATACATTTCTCCTCCTGTCCGCCTGCATCGGCAGGCATACCTATAGTCCCAATTCGACTTTCTGTTCCTGACAAGGTCTAAATGCTTGCGAAGTACCTTTACGAACCGAAGCCCTCACACGAAGAAGCTTCCAGTCTCAACCCTTTTAACAGGGATTTCCAGTCACCAGCAGCCAATTTTGTCTTGCCCAAGCCAGAACAACCAGAATCTTCACAAAAAGCACCTGTCCAATCCGTCCGTCAGCCGCCGGAAACCCGCTCCGCAAAAATCGCCTCCGCCATCCGCACGGCCCGCACATTTTCCCTGACGTCATGCACCCTTACGAACATGGCTCCCTGCATGACCCCGGCCACGGTGGTCACCAATGTCCCCTCCAGCCTCTGATCCGCAGGCAGATCCAAGGTCAGCCCAATCACGGACTTCCGGCTGCAGCCCAGCAGCAGCGGACAGCCCAGCGTCCCCAGTTCCCCCATGCGGCGGATGATTTCCAGATTCTGCTCATAACTTTTGGCGAATCCCACGCCGGGGTCTAAGATAATCCTCTCCCTGCCGATGCCGGCCTGTTCCGCCAGCCGCAAAGTCCCCTCCAAATCTCCGATGACATCATGGACGAAATCCCGATAATCCGTATCTCTCCTATTGTGCATCAGACAGCAGGGCAGCCCGCTCTCCGCGATGACCTGCGCCATTGCGCTGCCCCCCTGGCCGCTCGCTCCGTTGCCCGGCGCGTCCGCTCCATTGCGGGACCAGCTATCATATTTCAATCCCCAGACATCATTGATCAGGTCTGCCCCGGCCGCGATTCCCGCCGACGCCACCCGGGCTTTGTAGGTATCCAGGGACACCGGCACATCGAAAGCAGCCTTCACAGCCTCGATTACAGGAACCACCCTCTCGATTTCCTCATGCTCCGGCAGAAGCGTGTAGCCAGGCCGGGTGGACTCGCCGCCGATGTCGATGATGTCCGCCCCCTCCTCCAGCATCTCCTCCACATGCCGCAGGGCCCTGTCCCTGTCGTTCCACTTCCCTCCGTCCGAGAAGGAATCCGGGGTCACGTTCAGGATTCCCATCACGTATGTATGTCCTTTGGTCTGAAATTCCCTGTTTCCAATCTTCAAGCTATTGTCCGCCTTTCCTTTATCCAAATTTCAATTTATGCCCCGGCATTTTCGGGCAATACCTTACCGCATAAAAATCCCTCTCTCCCCGCCAAAGATGCATCATCCAGGCACGCCTAGAATTATACCATGGAAGGGCAGATAAATCCATCCCTCACCCGCAGGAAATCATGATGTCCCTGACATACACAGGGAAATTCCGCGGTTTTCCGGGCCTGTACAGCGGATTCTGCCCCCAAAACGCGAAGAAATCGCCAATATTTTATAGGCATAGTGCACATTTTTGTTCCGTTGCTTCTCCCGCCATCCGTCAAAAAGCTTCCCCCAATCCGGGGCAGGGCTTAATTTTGATGACCATAAAACCCGGGCAGAGCGAGAAATTCAGCATTCTGGCACTTGCTATATCCACCCGATAATGAGTATAATGGGACAATACAGGGGGGGATACATAAGCACACTGCCCTTGGTTCTTTGGGCAGGCATTGGGACAGGTGGCTACGGCAGAGGGCATCTGGCTGCCGTTAGACATAGATCAATAAAAGGAGAGAGATTATTATGAAAAAGAGAATCGTAACAGCATTTATCGCAACTGTAATGGCGCTTGCCATGACCGCCTGCGGCGGCAATCCCAGCGACGGAGAATCCTCCGCGGAAAGCAGCACAGAGAGCACCGTAGAGTCCTCCGATGCCGCTGGCTCCGAGGAGGCTCCCGAGTCCTCCGATGCCGCTGGCTCCG
>OFFE01001526.1_pt1 | contig 16384 bp, 10 predicted proteins | sample 1521371 | NCBI WGS metagenome assembly OFFE01 (sample SAMEA3504131, study PRJEB24116) | mouse gut metagenome | biome: mouse gut; feature: mouse-associated habitat; material: faeces | place: Denmark | collected 2011 | reverse complement strand
ACTATTTATTCTTTGTCTTTAAGAAATCAGAAAAAAATATTTTCCCGTTTAGCGGATTTTTCATGCTTAGGTGTTTACTATATACAAGGACAAAATTATGAATGAACAAATAATAAAATATTTCCAGGGAGAGCTTAATACTACAGAAAGATTGCAGTTTTTAAGACAGGTGGAAACTAACAGTGAGTTGAAAAAACAATTCATTGAATATAAAAACATGCATGCCCTGCTAACTCTTTCCGATCAGTCAGATAATAAAGAGGAAAACAGACAGGGATATATACTGTTCAACAAAATCATCCGAACAAAAAAGATACGCAAAATCATATTACATACTGCCAGTTATGCAGCAGCCATCACATTACTGGTTTTGTCTACCTACTGGTTTACCACCAGTCACTATGATATACAACAGTCTGTAGCGGACATTGAGAATACCCTGTATGTACCGGCCGGTCAACGTGTAAAACTGACTTTGCAGGATGGAACTGAAGTCTGGCTGAATTCACAAACAAAATTAACTTATCCGGCTTTATTCTCTGGAAAAGAAAGACGAGTAACCGTGGAAGGTGAAGCCTTTTTCGATGTCGCTAAAAACCCGGAAAAACCGTTTATCGTATCTTCACAGGGAGTAGAAATGAAGGTCCTGGGCACAAAATTCAATGTCCACAGTTATCCGGGGAAAGAGACAATTCAAACAAGCCTGCTTGAAGGAGGGTTAAAAGTATATTTTCCTCATGCCGAATCCAAAGGAGTTATCCTCAAACCGGATGAACAAGTGACAATAAAGGGAAACCAAATGAAAATAGGCTCCCTGCCCCATGCAGATTATTTCTTATGGAGAGACGGGATATATAGCTTTATCAACGAACCGCTTATCGACATATTGAAGAAACTCGAACTCTATTATGACGTAAAGATCATTGTAAAAGATCAATCCATATACAACTGGGAATACACCGGGAAATTCCGTCAACGTGATGGCATCGATCAAATTTTACACATGATACAGAAAATACACAAATTCAAAATCAGCAAAGATGAAGAAAAGAATATCTTCACATTAAGCAGATAACATGTATAATCATTAAAATTAGTATGCCTATGAAGAAACACTTTTAAAAGCAAAAACGGCAGATGCTGTAACATCCGCCGTTGACAATCAAGTAAACACATCAAGTCAAAAATTTTTAGTATTCACTTAATTATTAGCAAAGATATGAAAATAAAAACTTTGTTACCACTCTTTATTGTACATGATCAACACTTTAAAGAATATTTTAGAATCATGAGAGTATCGCTATTTATGCTATTCGTCTGTATTTTTCAACTGATGGCAACAAATACAGAAGCACAGAATGCCATTATGAAACTGGAAACAAATGTGATATCCATCGGGCAACTCATCAATCAAATAGAGAAACAAACAGACTATCTGGTAGTATTTCGCAACCGGGAAGTTGATACGGAACGGACAATACGTGTTCAGGAAAAATCAGGAAAAGTGATCTCATACCTGAAAGACGCTTTCGAAGGTACAGATATCAGTTACGAATTTACCAACAAATACATTTTGTTATCTAAAAAGAATCACTCCGATGCCGTTAATGATAACCAACAGTTAAACAGGAAAATTACAGGTACGGTTAAAGACAATAACGGAGAGCCTGTGATCGGTGCAAATGTATCTGTCAAAGGTACTACGAACGGGACGATCACAGATGTAGACGGCAATTTCAGCCTGGAAAATATATCTGATAATGATATTATCGTTATTTCATACATCGGTTATACTTCACAAGAAATCAAAGCCGGAAAACAAACCAGTTTGAAAATCATTCTGAAGGAGGATACCCAGGCTATCGACGAGGTGGTTGTGGTCGGGTTCGGTACACAAAAGAAAGTGAACCTGACCGGATCGATCGGTACCGTTAAAACAGATGAGGTCCTTAAATCCCGTCCTGTGACCAACGTACAGGAATTGCTGGCCGGTTCGGTACCGGGTATGGTCGTATCGAAAGGAAGCGGTGCAGCCGGTTCCGGTGCAAGCATCAACATACGTGGTACTTCCACTATCGGTAACAGTTCCGGCGTTCTGGTTCTCATCGATGGTATGCCGGGTAATATCTATACATTAAATCCCAATGATATAGAAAGTGTATCCGTGTTGAAAGATGCTGCTTCTGCTGCTATCTACGGTTCACGCGCTGCCAATGGTGTTGTTTTGGTGACTACCAAAACGGCCAAAGCAACAGAGCGTCCGACTGTGGAGTTCTCCAGTAATATCGGTATACAAAATCCACAGTTTAAGCTGGACTTTGTCGGATCAGAAGATTTCATGCGTCTATACGACCAGGCAATGATCAACGATGGAAAGGATGCTATTTACGGAGAACAGGGCATCCAGGACCTGAGAGCCGGTAAGTATGTAGATAATAAATGGTACAAAGAAATTTATAAGAAAAATACCATTATCAATAATACGCATCTGGCGTTGTCCGGTAAAGAGAGATCGATTGCTTACCGTTTCTCCATATCCAACGACTATCAGGATGGAAACTTACCGAATAATAATTACAATCGTCTGATCTTCAAACCGGATATGCGTTTTCAGATATTGAAGAACCTGGAAGCACATGCCAGCCTGCAATATACACAGACAAATATCAAAAACCCGAACGGAGGTACTACAGGATGGCAATCACAGGCTGCCCGAATCTCTCCGATCACTCCGATCAGGAATTCTGACGGTTCATACGCTGCCGGTGGGGCAATGGGAGGCAACCCGATTGCGGGAGTAAACGAATCCGGCTATTCCAAAGAAAGGCATAAAGAAATGATGGCGATCTTCGATGTGACCTATTCTCCTCTGAAAGACTGGAATATTAAAGGAAATATAGCTACTTATTCCCATAATACGACTACCAAAAACCGTGTAAGTACATATTACTTATACGACGAAGAAGGCAATATCGCAAAAACGGAAAACCGGGTATCTTCTCTAAAAGAAACGAATACATACAATTTCCGTACACAGTTGCAGTTTACAACCGACTATTCTTTTAAAATCGCATCCGATCATAACTTTAAAGTGTTAGCCGGTTACTCGCAGGAATATTATAAATCCGACGGTTTCTGGGCATCCCGGGATAACATGCCGTTTGATAATGTGGACGTATTAAACACCGGTAGCAGCAATAAACAAAATGGTAGTGCAGACGGTGACGGAAACGAATACGCCAATGACGTGGCGGTTCAATCCTGGTTCGGTCGATTGAATTATGATTATCAAGGAAAGTATTTATTCGAAGCCAGTTTACGTGCGGACGGTTCTTCCCGTTTTGCCAAAAATCACCGCTGGGGGGTATTCCCGTCTTTCTCGGCCGGTTGGAATTTGCACCGTGAATCATTTATGATTGAAACGAACAATTGGCTGTCCGAATTGAAAATAAGAGCATCATGGGGTGTCCTGGGAGATGCCGAAAAAGTAGGTTACTATCCGACAGCTCAGATATTATCTTATGATCCAAAGATTTATGCCTTCAATGATAAACTGGTAGGGGGTGCATACAATAACATCGCCGTCAACCAGAACATCACATGGGAAGAATCCAAATATACCAATATCGGTTTGGATTTCGGATTGTTTGACCAACGGATCAAATTGTCTGCCGACTATTTTATAAACATGAGAGACAACATCCTGTACAGACCACCCGTTCCAAGCGAATTCGGCTTAAATGCTCCTTACTCAAACTTACTGAAAATGAAGAATCAGGGTATGGATATCATGGCAGGTTATCAGGATGGGAACGGTGATTTCCATTGGGGCATCGACGTCAACCTCAGTTATTCCAAAAACAAGGTGCTGGAAATGGGAGATTCTGAAAGATGGATTGAAAATAATACGGTAACCTATCTGAACGACCGTTATCAGCTACCGTTCGGTTACGAAGCGATCGGCCTGTTCCAGAGCGAAGAAGAGATTGCCAATTCTCCGAACCAGGGAAATGTTCTACCCGGTAATATCAAATATAAAGATCAAAACGGCGATAACATTATCGACGGGGAAGACCGCGTAGTGCTGAACCGGAAAATCCCTCTGAACTTCGGTATGAACCTGTCTTTCGGATACAAAGATTTCGATTTCTCCCTGAATATGTATGGAAAACTGAATACGAAAAAGTATCTGCAAGGATACGAAGGATGGGCTTTCTATCTGACAGACAATGCACGCCCTATGCACCTGGATGCATGGAACGAAAGTAATCCGGATGCCTCTTATCCACGATTGACACTGACAAACACATCCAATGATTATGATTCACGATATAATAGTTTCTGGTTACGTACAGCCGATTACCTGAAAATTCAAAACGTACAGGTCGGTTATACTGTCCCCCAAAGTGTGTTGGAACGTGTTAATATTAAATATTTGAGAGTATATCTGTCCGGCCAGAATTTAGCTACGATCACAGGTTATGACGGTTTCGACCCGGAAGGTGGATGGTATCCGCTGGCAAGAACATTCTCATTTGGTTTTAATCTTCAATTTTAATAAGTTATGAAACAATATAGTATAGCATTGATATTGGCTTCTGCCCTTACATTCGGCAGTTGTTCGGACTTTTTGGACCGGGATCCTCTTTCCCAAGCCTCAGAAAATACATTCTGGCAAACAGAGGCTGATGCGTTGGCAGGTGTAAACGCATTATACCCATTATTACCCAACTCCCGTGATTTCTGGAGAGATTGCCAAAGTGATAACTCATTAATGACCAATGCCTGGGGCGAAAGCGGGCTGGGATATATCTGTCAGGGATCACATAACGCAGCTACCGGTTACCTTTCCGAGGAGTGGAAATACGACCATATCCGCAGAATCCTTTATTTCCTGGAACGGTTGGAAGGTATGAACATCGATGAGAGCAAAAAGAAACGTTTCGAAGGGGAAGCACGGTTTATCCTGGCATTACGCTATTACCGTATGACACGTCACTTCGGCGACATTCCGCTAATCAAAGAAAAGCCGATAGACCTGGATGAAGCAGCATTGCCACGTTCGCCTAAACAGGAGGTACTCGACTACGCATTGGAAAACATTAATAAAGCAATCGAATATCTGCCGGAAACCTATTCCGGTGATGATATCGGACGCATAACCAAAGGAGCAGCTCTGACATTGAAAGCCGATATGTACCTGGATATGGCTAGTTACGCAAAATTTCATCACAACCAGGACGGCACAGAGTTATGGAAAGAAGCCGCCCAATCTGCAAAGAAAGTGATCGACATGAACCTGTACAGTTTGGAAGATGACTTTGCAAGCATTTTTAAATCAGCAGCAAATAATAACAATAAGGAAGTTATTCTGGCTTACCAATATAAGGAAGATGAAATCACTCACATGTTACCGATTTTAGCATCTCCGGCCGGAACCGGAATTACCGGACAAGGATGGGCAAGTTTCTGTCCGACCCGCCAGTTGGTCGATTCTTACGAAATGACAGACGGTAAAACCATTTTTGAATCGGATTTATATGACATGAACAACCCGTGGGAAAACCGGGATGCCCGACTGAAGAAAACATTCTTCCTGCCTGGTTATGAATGCTTGCGTCCGAACGGTTCATACGAACCTTATATGCCACATCCGGCTTACAATAAAAACGAGAGAATAAATCATGAAGGAGGCGGTATTACAGGATATATGTATCTGAAATACAATGATCAGGAACTGGTGAAACCCGATGCCTCCTGGACTAATTTCAGCCTGTACCGGTATGCAGAAGTCCTCTTGATCTATGCAGAAGCATTAAATGAATATGATCCGGGAAACCCACAGATAGCATGGGCTGCCAATCAGGTGCGCGGACGAGCAGGTTTGCCTGGTGTGGATCAACTGACAGGGAACCAGGTAGCAATGAGAGAAAAGATACGGGAAGAAAGACGACACGAATTCGTAGCGGAACATAAACGTTACTTTGATATTCTTCGTTGGAAAACAGCAGAAAAAGTTCTAAACGAACCAGGGTACGGCATCAATAAGGATGAAAAGGCTCCTATTGGAGATTATTCCGTAGAACAATTCCTGGGACAAAACCGTACTTTTGACGCAAGTAAACATTACCTGTGGCCGATTCCTCAGTCAGCAAGAGATAAGAATCCTAACTTAGGGCAAAATCCGAATTGGTAATTATATTAACAAGAAAAAGCCGATCCGAATAAAGTCTGATCGGCTTTTTATACTAACTTTAAAATATGAACAAATTAATATTACTAACAATTTGTACACTCGTTTCCGGAGCCATTGCATCTCAGGAATGGAAGCCACAAGAATGGCCGGTACTGAAAAACTACGACCAGGAACACCTTTACCAGATTGCACTTCCATTAGGAGGCATCGGGACCGGAACGGTATCGCTGGGTGGTCGCGGAGAACTCCGGGATTGGGAGATCATGAATGTACCTGCCAAGAAATACAGTACGGTAACAACCGGAAACAATGCCCCGTTCTTCGCAATCTATGCGAAGCCACAAAATCAGGAAGCCACCACCACTCTACTGGCCGGTCCTTTATACCCTCAGGAATATCTCCATTATGAAGGTCGTCCGGTAAATCATCATGGCTTACCTCGCTTTGCACAGGCTTCATTTGATGCTGCTTATCCGTTCGGACAAGTACATTTATCAGACAAAGACCTACCGGTGAAAGTCACGATAAAAGGATTCAACCCGCTTATTCCGGGGGATGCAGAAGCAAGCGGATTACCTGTTGCCGTACTTTCCTATGAAGTGACCAATACAACCAGTCAACCGATGGAAATTGCTATTTGTGGCTCCATGCGCAATTTTATAGGGAAAGACGGAAGCAAATTCCGTACCGACTGGAAAGGAGACTATATCCCAACCGGTGTAAAAGACAATAAAAACAAATACGTTGAAAACAAAGGAATAAAAGGAATCTATCTCTATTCAGACGGAGTGGATAAAAATGATCCTGCCTGGGGAACAGTCGCTCTCACGACACAGGCAACCAGTGGAGTAAGCTACCGTACTTCATCGAAAGCCGACAACTGGAATAACGGTATCCTGAACTTCTGGGATGATTTCAGTGCCGACGGTATGCTAACCGAGCGAAACAAACAGGAAGATGAAGACCCGATGGCCTCACTCTCCGTAAAAAAAACAGTAAAACCGCAAAGCACGGAAACATTCACATTCTATATCACCTGGAATTTTCCAAACCGGAAAGCCTGGTCCTCCACAGTTGTCGGAAATTATTACAGCCGTCAATATACAGATGCCTGGAAAGCGGCAGAAACAATCATTCCGCAAATTCCCGGACTGGAGAAAAAAACCTTATCTTTCGTAAACGCCTTACTCAATACTTCTTATCCGGATGTTGTAAAAGAAGCAGCATTATTCAACCTGGCAACCTTACGGTCGCAAACCGTATTCCGTTTACCCAGCGGTCATATGATGGGTTGGGAAGGCGTAATGGATCGTTTCGGTTCCTGCGCCGGTTCCTGTACGCATGTCTGGAACTATGAAACAGCTACTCCTTATCTATTCGGAGAACTGGCAAAAACAATGCGTGACGTAGAGTTCAATTACGCAACTAAAGAGAACGGCCTGATGAACTTCAGAGCCTCTCTCCCACTAAATGAAGCAAATAAAGGAAACAGTGCCGCAGCCGATGGACAAATGGGCTGTATCATGAAGATATACCGCGAATGGCAACTTTCCGGAGACAATGATTTCCTGAAAAATAACTGGGGACAGATCAAAAAAGTACTCTCTTACGCTTGGACTGAAAAGGGGTGGGATGGCAACCAGGATGGCGTAATGGAGGGTTCGCAACACAACACTATGGACGTGAATTACTTTGGTCCCAACCCTCAAATGGGCTTCTGGTATATGGGAGCACTAAAAGCAGCGGAAAAAATGGCTATAGCGATGAAAGATAAAGGCTTCGCTCAAAAGTGCCGAACTCTGTTCGAACAAGGCAGTAACTGGATGGACAAAAATTTATTCAACGGCGAATATTATGAACACAAAATAACCGATCCGGAGACATTTGAATACCTCGATATGAATAATCCGAATGTCAAAATTCCATCTTTCCAGCTAGGCCCCGGCTGTCTGGTAGACCAGTTAGTCGGCCAATACATGTCACATTTATGCGGGCTGGGTTATCTCGGAAACAAAGATCATATTCAGACCACCATGAACAGCATCATGAAATACAACTACGTATCAGATTTCAGCCGTCATTTCAACAATATGCGTTCATATGTGATGGGCAATGAATCCGGGCTACTTATGGCATCCTGGCCCAAAGGCCGTCTGGAAGTACCGTTTCCTTATTTTGCTGAGGTAATGACAGGATTTGAATACTGTGCAGCCGTAGGTATGATTTACGAAGGAATGGAAAAAGAAGCACTCACCTGTATCCGGTCCATCCGCGACCGCCATGATGGGGCAAAACGTAATCCATTCAGCGAACCGGAATGCGGTCATCATTACGCCCGATCCATGGCAAGCTGGTCTGCTATCATTGCACTTAGCGACTTTCAGTATTCAGGCATTGATAAAAGTATGAAAATTACGGCACGCCCGGGAAATTATTTTTGGAGTAATGGCTACTCATGGGGAACTATCGACGTCAGCGACAAGGATATCACAATCGAAGTAATAAGCGGTTCTCTCCAATTGAAATCCCTTACCGTCGGTAGCGAAAAAGAAATACGGTTAAAGCATTTTGACCTGAAAGAAGGCAACAAACAAGTCATAAAACGATAAAGCCATGGGTAAATCAAACATTATCTACTACTTACTCGCTTGTTTGTTCCTGAGTGGAGGGTGTATCCAAAAAGAAGCAACCAACCACCACTCCCAACACAAAACAAACTGGCAAACCGTCCTGCAAGACAAACTCCCTCTGCTGGGACACCGTAACTGGATTGTCATCACAGATATGGCTTATCCGTTACAAACCAGGGAAGGTATCACCACTTTATATGCAAACGAGCCTTATACGGAAGTTTTGGGCACAGTAAAAAAGATGGTGGATAACTCTTTGCATGTGTATGCCCATATCTATCAGGACGAAGAACTATCTTTTCTGGAAGAAGGTTTTTGCCCGGGGATAAATGATCTGAAAACAGAGATGGGAAATGTCCTTCCGGCAACTGAAATAACGAGCATCAGGCATGATGACCTGATAGCCCGACTGGATAGCATCAGCAATCTGTTTGAAGTAGTCATCATCAAAACAAAACTGACAAAACCCTATACTTCCACCTTCTTCGAACTCGATTGTAAGTACTGGGACAGCAACAAACAAACGATACTCAACGAACGAATCGCAAATACCGGAACAAATCAACTATAAACAGATCGAGGGATGCCTTCGTTATGGCATCCCTCTGCTTTTTCAGCCAAAACACATAACATTAATATCATTATTGAAACATTATTCTTCTGATTAATAGTTATTTTTGCTTCAATACATATTCTAAACTAATCACCCATGAAAAAACTTTTTACCCTTATTCTATCTGTCTTGTCCCTGTCCATTGCTGCACAGACGAGACAATTATCTCCCGGTCATCCGGACCGCACCGCTAAGACAGACCTGAAGAAAGGTTTTGCAACGCCACCCAAAGGGTATGGTGAAGTACCTTTTTACTGGTGGATGGGAGATACACTAACCAAAGAACATCTTACCTATCATCTGGATCAGATGGCAGCTAAAAAAGTAACCAGCCTACAGGTAAATTATGCCCATTCGGACAAAGGAGGCGTCAGCTATGGACTGACTTTTCCTTCCAAACCGGCCCTGTTCACAGAAGAATGGTGGGACCTGTTCGGATGGTTCATGGAGGAAGCAAAGAAACGGAATATGACCGTCAGCCTCAGCGATTATACTTTAGGAGTGGGACAAGGTTCCTATGTAGACGACGCCCTCAATGAAAATCCCGGACTGACAGGAGCCGAACTTAAATTCGAAAGCGATACGATCCAGGATAAGTATGCAAAAACATGCCACAACCAGTTACTCTCCCTCTACGCCTACCAATTGGGAACAGATGGGAAAATCATCGAAAACTCAGGCATAGACCTGTCCGGAAATCTAAAAGGCAACAAAATAGAATGGCAATCACCCGCGGAAGGAAACTGGATCGTCACCCAGGTATACAGCGTAGCTAAAAAACCTTCGCTCGACCCGATGCACCCTCTTTCCGGAAAAAGCTATGTCAAACACTTCTTCCAACGGTTTGAAGACCGGTTCCCGGAACAATCCAAAGGAGGACTGAACTTCTTCTTCTCCGATGAGCTGAACTTCAATCTGCATGGTTATATATGGAATTCAATCTTCAGAGACGAATTCCGGAAACGTAAGGGATACGATATCGTTCCTTATCTTACCGCCCTGTTCACCCATATCGGTCCGATCACACCTAAAATACGGCTTGACTACAACGATGTCATGGTTTCACTGAGTGAAGAAAACTTCTTTATTCCGGTATACCAATGGCACGAAGACCGTAACCTGATCTATGGTTGCGACCATGGCGGACGGGGAAAAGATGTCAGTGAATTCGGCGATTATTTCCGTACCCAGCGATGGAACCAGGCACCGGGTTGCGACCAGCCAAACCTGGGAAAAGACATTATAAAGAACAAAGTAGCCTCCTCCATCGCCCACCTTTACAAACGTCCAAGGGTATGGCTGGAAGGTTTCCACAGCAGTAACTGGGATACCAATACAGCCAATCTGACCGATGCCACCTTTGCCAACTTCGTGATGGGGCAAAACCTGCTCAGCCTGCATGGTTTCTACTACAGTACGATGGGCGGCTGGTGGGAATGGGCGCCTCCATGTAATCATACCCACATGCCTTACTGGGAAGAAATGGGACCGTTCCTGGAATGTACCGAACGTCTCAGCTACATTCTCTCCCAGGGATACCACCGGGCCGATGTCGCTATCCTGTATCCGGTTGAATCAGTTGTAGCCGGCTACGACCAGACAGCTGTGCAAAAAGCATTCAGCCTGGGAGAATATCTATATCGGGAAGGTGTCGATTTCGACTTTATGGATTATGAATCGCTTGCAAAAGCCAGTATAAAAAACAGTAAGATCCATATCTCCGGCGAAGAATTCAAAGTATTGATCATCCCGTCCATGAAAGCAATCCGTCATTCTTCATTGAAAAAAGCCTTGCAGTTCAAACAGAATGGCGGGATAGTCATCAACCTGGGAGAACTACCTGAAGCAACGGAAAAGAAAGGATTGAACGATCCCGAAGTACGTTCGTTACTAAACAAACTGTTCGGGCCCGACAGCAAGAACGCGTTTGTAGCCAAGGAGAACCAAGAAGTACTCGACATTCTCGACACAAACCTTACCCGCGACTTCCGCATCCTGTCGCAGCAACCGCAAAAAGATATGCCATACATCATGCACCGTAAACTCGGAAATAAGGACTTGTATGCCGTATACAATGTTCCTTCCGGTACCGAATACTTTTTCCGCGCCACCGGAGGAATCGAATTATGGGATCCCTGGACAGGTAAAACAAAAGAAATTACCGCCTCAAAAACAACAGACAAAGGAACTATCATCCAAATGCCGATGGAAAAACAAGACCTCCATCTATTCGTCTTCGATCCGGCCCAAAAGGCTATAATTGCAGAAGTACCTCAAACGAGCGTCTCCAAAACCATATTACTCGACGGTGAATGGTCATTCGACCTCAAACCTTCTTTAAATAATAAATTCGGAGACTTCCACTGGCCTGCAACCGATGAACTGCTGGGTGCTTATATCTATAAAGCCAGATACAACCAGGTCTCTTCCGAAACAGCGGACTGGCAATCTCCCTCCTTCGACGATTCAGGATGGAAAAGCCAGACTTTCACCTACGGAACCAAGTTTATGATACTGGAAGCCACTCCTGAATTATCTGAGAAAGAACTTCTCACCCATCTTCCCTATCAAAGCAACAGGGTTCAAATCGATAATAAGAAATATGCCTGGAAACCCTATGAATATTCATGGCGCTGGGGTGTTGAGAACGATTACGGTCATCAGGGATGGCATGGATTGAAAGCCACTGTTCACGATGAATTTATCCGTATGGGTAAACTCGAAAAAGAGTTTAGGGAAACAGTCCGCGTAGAAGATCCTAACGGAAACAAAAACTATTACCTCTATTCAAACGTTTTGGCTCCCGAAACGGGTAATTACCAACTGATATTCGGAGAACTAAAACCTGCCGATATCTACATCAATGGTAAAACAGTCAACCCCTCCACTTCTACCGTCACTCTTAACCGGGGAACCAATGAAATCGTTCTCCATTACGATACATTCGGGGTAACTTACTGTGTGGTGCGTAAAGCCGGAGATACCCCTCGTATACTGAAAGAAGTTACCGCAGAAAAACCTCTCGCTACGAATTTCCGGGGGGACTTATCCCTTTTGCCATTCGATATAAACAAAACCGAAGAGCCTACTTACGGCCAATACCGCTTCACCTCTGCTCCCGGACTGAAAAAACTCGAGTTTTCGGCCTTCGGTGAGACCAAAGTTTGGGTAAACGGTACCTTATGCAATCTAAGCGTAAAAGAGAAACGTCCGGACGGCCTGACCCGGTATGAAGCCGTAGTGACCAATCCGTCCAAACGGATATCAACCGTAGCCATATCCATAAAAGAACCCTGGGGAAATGCCGGAGGCGCCGCTATCGACGGTCCGATCAAACAAACCTGCGGGGACGGTCTGATTTCCGCAGGAGACTGGACACAGATAGAGGGTCTTTCCACTTACTCCGGCGGTGCCTGGTACCGGAAAAACATTCATTTGGAAAAGAATAACGGAGATAAAGTATATCTGAACCTGGGACAAGTGGTCTCCACAGCCGAAGTCTGGATAAATAAGCAGAAAGCCGGATTGAAGCTCACTCCGCCCTGGCGTTTCGACATCACGGAATATATAAGGGAAGGAGATAACCAGATCGAGATATTGCTTTACAATACCGCAGCCAACTATTACCTGTCTGTCCCGACCATGTACCGGGGTAGTACGAAAGCCGGACTGTTGGGTACTGCATCCATCGAAATAGTCCGTTAATCCGAGACCCACACTGTATAATAAAGGGGCGAGACCATCACGGTTCCGCCCCTCCTCTTTTTAGTACGTAGAATAGAAATTACATAAGTATATATTATGCTTGTGTATTATTCGATTTAGTTGTATTCGTTGTTGTAGTTGTGCTATTTGTATTGGCAGTCTGAGTAGTAGCTGTTGCACCGGCAACAGGAGCCTGTACTTTAGCTTCTTCCCAATGGAAAGGCTCAAAATGTGCATTCGGATCAACCCATGATGCTTTTTTAGAAGCATAGATAATGAATGGAGCAGCCACAACAACAATGGCACCGATAATCAATACGGCAAACCAGACGGTATTACTACCGACAGAAATCTGACTGGGTGGAATAAAGCTCAAGATGAAAGCTAATAACGAACCACAGAAACCAAGACCACCGATAAACCACATCAATCCGTTGCCATGTTTACCGATACGGAACGGACGGTTTGCCTTCTTCATCCGGTAACGCAATGCGATAGCACCGGAGAACATCAGCAGGTACATAACCAGATAAAGGATCACTGTCAACTGTGACAAAATCTGATAGAAACTCTGTACGGAAGGCATTACCACGAACAGCAAGCTCAGTAAAGTAACCGCACATCCCTGTACCAACAGAATGTTTTTCTGAACACCGATCTTATTTGTTTTCTGGAAGAAAGGAGGCAGATAACCTGCTTTACCCACGGTAAAGATACCTTTTGACGGACCGGCAACCCATGTCAATACACCTGCCAGCACACCGAATGCCAAAGCTACGGCAATGATCGGAGATAACCAGGAAGCATGGATAAATTTAAAGTAATTGTCGAAACCGACCAGCAGACTCTGTGTCAGGTTGATATCTTTCTGAGGAATAATAACACCCAGAGAGAAAGTACCTAATACGAAGATAAGAACAGTGATCAACGCACCGATAAATACGGCTTTCGGATAGTTTTTAGAGGGATTTTCCACATCCTTTACGTGGATACCGCCCATCTCCATACCTGCATAAAACAGGAAGATACTGGAGGCCAGCACCAGGTTGTCGAACTTAGAGAAATCAGGGAAGAAATCACCATGGAAGTCCATGTTTGAATGACCACCCATAGACAGATAAACGATTCCAAGGATAATCAACAGGGCAGCCGGAAGGATCGTACCGACAATACCGCCCACTTTAGCAACCTTACCAACCCAACTTAACCCCTTCAACGAAATAAAGGTAGCCAGCCAGTAAATGATCAGCACCACAGCCAGCGTGTACATTTTGTTTGAAGCCAGTGTCATATCATGCGCATCATTCATCCCGATAAAGGCGATGGAAACAGCACCGAAGGTCAACACGGTAGGATACCAGATCGTACTTTCAATCCATTGCACCCAAATAGCGAGGAAACCCCATTTTTTCCCGTAGGCTTCCCCCACCCATCGGAAAACCCCACCTTGTTTATCCTGGAACATAGCGGCCAACTCGGCTGCCACCAGCGACGTAGGGATCAAAAATACGATTGCCGCGAATAAGTAATAAAAGGCTGAACTTAATCCGTATACAGCCTCGGCAGGTAGTCCGCGGAGAGACACTACCGCCGTAACATTCATAATTGCAAGAGTAAAAACTCCAAGTTTTACTGCTTTTCCTACATTTGCCATGAATTTTACTGTTTAAATGTGAATTTTGTATTGTTTAGTTTCGCTTTAAATATGTCAGTAAAACAAATCGTTATTGTGTTAGTTTGTCAACAAGATGTCAAACTAGGTTAATTAACAGAATAGTGTTAAAAACAAAATCACGGTATCCTTTGTTAGATAACCTAAAATATTTCTGTCTAAACGCCTAATAATTAAACGCAATGAAGTCTGCTTTCAATGACATTATTTACGAGAAAAGAGGAATATACGGAGTCTTGCATGTTATCATTTTGCTACTCTCCCTTTTCCTTATTGTAGTCATCTCAGTCGATACATTTAAGAATATCCCTTTCATGACACAGGGTTCCTATCTGAAGATACAGTTCTGGATCTGCATGTTCTTTATTGCCGATTTCGTTTTGGAGTTTTTCTTATCAAAACGTAAATTATATTATCTACAAACCCACTTTATTTTCTTAATCGTATCTATTCCTTATCTTAATATTATCAGTTATTACGGAATTGAATTCTCCCCGGAAATCACCTATTTCCTGCGTTTTATCCCGTTGGCACGCAGCGGATATGCACTGGCAATCGTAGTAGGATGGTTATCTTCAAACAAGGCTTCAGGACTATTCGTATCCTACCTGACCATGTTGCTGGCAACGGTTTATTTCTCCAGCCTGATATTCTTCGTGATCGAACATAAGGTAAATCCGCAGGTCACCGGCTATGATGATGCTCTTTGGTGGGCCTTTATGGACGTTACGACAGTTGGCTCAAATATTTACGCCGTCACACCGACAGGACGGATACTATCGGTTCTGCTGGCAGCACTGGGAATGATGATGTTCCCGATCTTCACCGTTTATGTAACCAGTCTCGTACAGAACGCGAATAAACGGAAGAATGAATTATATAATGAAGATAATACGCCGCAACCGGAAGCAGCAAAACAGACGGCATCGAAACCTGCGGAAGGGGAAAAATAACATCGTAGGAAACAAGCTGTTTCGATCACTAACGTTCTATACAAAAAAACAGGCATGGACCTCATAAAAGAAACCCATGCCTGTAGTGAGTGTTTTATTCTACTATTTTATTACAATCTTTTGACTGAATCCTTCAAAGAAAATAATATATGTGCCTTTAGCCGGAACATCTATTTCGGTATAGGTTCCGTTCAACAAGTTTGTCCTAACGATACTTCCATTGAATGAAGTGATATATAAAGGCTTATTTCTCATCTCAGGATGTTTGATACAGAGTTTATAACCCCTTATTGCTATTTCTATCCCAGCAGAATGGATATCTTCATTGCCGACAGAAGGTTACCATTCTGCGGTTCTGTTTATCACGTCTGTGAGATACTTAAACAGATTCACTTTTTGTATTCTTACGCGACACGGAATCGACACCAAACCGGTCTTCGACCAATATGTAGAACGACATGCTTGGTAAGGGGGAAAGAATTTCCCCACTATGGTGGGACATATTCCCCATGCTTGTGGGGATTTTTCCCCACAAGCATGGGGAAAGTGGGGAGAAACTCAAAATTGGAAGTCACAAATCGTGACCTCCAATTCCATAAAGATGGGTGTTAGACG
>OFFE01001521.1_pt1 | contig 16407 bp, 17 predicted proteins | sample 1521371 | NCBI WGS metagenome assembly OFFE01 (sample SAMEA3504131, study PRJEB24116) | mouse gut metagenome | biome: mouse gut; feature: mouse-associated habitat; material: faeces | place: Denmark | collected 2011 | reverse complement strand
CTCCCGTCTGGCCGCCGCCCGGGCTGCCGGCAGCGCCCGTAAGGATAGCTCCTTCGAGGGGGTGCTGGAGTCCGCCATCCAGGAGGGCCAGGAGGCCCTGGCCCGCACCATCGACCAGAACCCGGTGCTGAAAAAGGCCGGCGTGGTAGACGCCGGCGGCAAGGGCTTCCTCGTGATTCTCCAGGGCATGCTGGACGAGGTCCGGGGCCTGCCCATGCCCGAGGCCGGGGAGGACGGAGCTGCCCCCAACGACAAGGCTGATTTTGAAGCCGTCAACGTGGAGGACATCACCTTTGCCTTCGACACAGTGTTTATCGTCCGCAAGTTTAAGGAGGACACCGACCTGGAACCCTTCCGGGCTTACCTCAACTCCATCGGCGACAGCCTGGTCATCGGGGAGGACGACGCGGCCTTTAAGGTCCACGTCCACACCAACACCCCCGGCAGCGCCCTGAACGAGGCCCAGAAATACGGCGTGCTGGAGCTGGCCAAGATCGAGAACATGCGCACCCAGGCCGAGGACCTGGCCGCCGGCAGGCACGTGCAGAGCACCGACGACCTGGAGGCCATTGAAGAGGAGCTGGAAAAGAGCGCCTCCGCCGCCCCTGTTCACGCCGCCCCGGAGAAAAAATTCGGCTATGTGGCCGTGTGCGCCGGGGCTGGGCTGGAAGCTGTGTTCCGGGATCTGGGGGTGGACGGTCTGGTGGGGGGCGGTCAGACCATGAACCCCTCCACCCAGGACATCCTCAAGGCCATCGACGCCACTCCGGCGGAGATCGTCTACGTGCTGCCCAACAACAAGAACATCATCATGGCCGCGGAGCAGACCATCCCCCTGTGCGAGGACAAAAAGGTGGTGGTCCTGCCCACCAAGACGGTGCCCCAGGGTATCTCCGCCATGCTGGCCGCCGACCCCGACGCCAGCGAGGAGGACAACACCGCCGCCATGCTGGACGGCTTCTCCAGCGTCCGCACCAGTGAGATTACCTACGCCGCCCGGGATTCCGATTTCGACGGCTTCGCCATCCACCAGGGGGACTATCTGGCTTTGGAGGAACACCAGCTCTTCGGCACAGACCAGAACCTGAATGCCATCCTGGACCGGCTGGCTCACTCCGGCAGCCACCAGAACGCCGAGTTTATCTCCATCTTCTACGGGGAGGACGTCACCGAGGAGCAGGCCCAGCAGGCCGAGGCTATCTTCTCCGCCGCCTGCCCCAACGCCGAGATCACCCTCCTGGCCGGCGGCCAGCCGGTGTACTACTTTATGATTTCTGCGGAGTAGAGAGGAGAAACTGTCATGGAGCTTCAAATTATCCCCAAGCAGGATGCCATCCCTGAATTCGACCCGCACACCATCGCTGTGCAGTATATTGAATACGACCGCAGCTACAGCGGAGACCAAATTACCGAGGCTTTGATCGCAAAAATTCTCAAGCAGATTCCATCCGGGATCGAGACCATCCTGTACCTGGACCCGGACGGAGAGGATAATTGGCTGGAGGTGCTCTGCGACGGCCAATGGCTGGCCCTCGGGTTCTGCGGCGATTTTGGACAGAATAACTATTATTCCTACAACCCCGCCTATGCTGGCGTAACAGAGAAGACCCCACTGCGGAGCGGGGGACAGTCCCCCATTGAAAAGGAGCTGGCCCTTCAGGATATTGAGGCCGGGGTGAAAGCGGTGGAGTACTTCATCCGAACCGGCGAATTTTATCCGGGAATTGATTGGGGAAAGCAGCTTTAATGGTAATCTTTGAATTGGATGAGGACACTGTCCTGACAAGCGCAGAGCGAAAACAGTTAGACGCTGCAAAAAAACTGCCAATTGTATACGATGAAGATTCCCCTGAACTGACCAACGAGATGTCAAAAGCCTTTGCCGCTGCAAGAAAGGCAAAGCCCTATCGTTAAATATCTGTCAGCATCAAAATAAACGCAAAAATCCCGGTCCATTCGGACCGGGATTTTCCTATGCTATTCAGGGAGCGGGTACGACCTCCACAGTGTAGCCCAGGTCCTTCAGGCCCTGGACGATACCGGTCCGGCCGACCATGTGGCCCGCGCCCACCGTCATCAGGCCGGTGTGGGAGCCGTCCTGCTTCAGGTAGCGGTCCGCCCAGGCGATCATGTTGGGGTCCCGGCCCTCGAAGAGCTTGGAGTTGAGCTCGTCGGTGGTGTTGGACTGGATAACGTCCTTGGGGTAGTCGTTGGCGAAGGCCTCGGTGTCCCGGGTCTTCCACTGCTCCATCCAGCGGTCCACCGCCTCGTCCTGCTCCTTCAGGGCGGCCTCATACTCCGCCTTTTCCTCGTCGCTCAGACCCTCTGCGGCGTCCATCCCCAAGTACATGCTCAGGGTCATGGCCAGGTAGTTCTCCTGATACTCGTCGGACAGGTCGTCAAAAATCTTGCCCTGGAATGCGTAGGTCTCGATGCCCTCCACCTGGGTGCCCAGGTTGCTGGCCTTGGCGCTGACATACAGGTCCAGAGCCATAGCGTTGTCACTGCTGGTCTCGTCCAGCATGGACAGGGCGGTAAAGGTGTTGGCCAGCGCCCAGGGCTTGAACTGGGCCACCTGCTCCTCGGGCATGCCCAAGGGCGCCAGAGCCTCCACCACCTCCTGGTAGAGCTCCGGGTCGATGTGGTCCTTCAGGGTGGTGCCGTCGGAGTACACCTGCATAGCGGTGAACTCGTCGATGCCCTCCTGGCTGTTGAAATCCAGCTCAAAGGCGGCCAGCTCAGCGGAGGTGATGATGTCCCGCAGCTGCTTGTGGAAGGGATAGAGGTTGCTCCGGTCGGTGTGGATGGAGCCCAGCAGATACAGGGTATTGCCGTTGCCCTCCGCCTTCCACAGCAGGCCTAGGGAACCGGCGTTCTGCTGGTCGTACAGGGCCAGGATCATCCGGTTGGCAAAGCAGGCGGCTTCCAGGAGGGTGCAGGGCCGGTCCAGAGCCAGGTCCGCGCCGTCGCCGTGGATCACGCCCAGGGAGGACAGAAACTCCACAGGCCCGGCGTCAACGCCCGCAAAGGCGTAGGGAAGGGCTTCCATGTACAGGGCGTTGAGCACACCGCCCCGGGTGGTGTCAATCACAAAGGAGCCGGCATCGGAGCGCTGCTCCACCTCCAGCAGAACCAGCTTGTCGGCGGCCACCTGGGTCATCTTGTCCAGCTGTTCCTGGGTGACGGGCTTGCTGTGGTCGGTGTAGATCTCGTCTCCCGCCAGACCCATGGCGTAGATGTCGGCCACCTCGCCGTAGGCCCAGGCTGGAATGGGCTCGGCCTGGGGCTCCTCCGCCGCCAGCACCGGGACGGTGCTGCCCAACAGACCCAGGGCCAGCAGCAGGGTAAGTAATTTTTTCATCGGTTATCATCCTTTCTTGGGACAGCGCCCAATCGTTCTATGCTATTGTAGCACCGGACCGGCATATGTCAAATTAAAATTCTCTTAAACCGGCCACCCAAACGATAGCACTTTTTTCCAAAAAAGTCAATCACAAAAATGCATTGAATTTTCAATGCTATTTGTGTCATGGATTTAATGTGTAAATTCACACTATAATGTACTCAAACAGAGTGGGATGTGAGGCATTATGGAAAAATTTATTGTCACCCCCCGGGAGGACAAGACCGTCACCATGACCATCCGCATCGACAGGGTGCTTCAGGAGAAATACAACGACCTCTCCGCCCGGACCAACCGCTCCCGGAACGAGCTCATCGGCATGGCCCTGCAATACGCCCTGGACCATATGGAGCTGCGGGACGGCCCTCTGGCCTAGGGTCGCACTCCCGCATTATATTTCCAGCCACCGGGCCAAATCCCACAGGTCGGGGGAGATGTGGTCGGGACAGAACCGGGCAAAGGCATCCGCCTGGGTGGTGCCGCCGAGGACGGCGGCGAAGCGGGTCCCGGCATTTTTGGCCGCTCCGGCGTCCAGCACCGTGTCGCCGCAAAACAGGGTTTCCCCCGGCTCCACTCCCAACCGGTCCAGGGCGAACAGCAGCCCCTCCGGGTCGGGCTTGTGCCGCGTAACATCGGCGCTGCCGATTACTATGTCCACCGTATCATCCAGCCCCAGGCGCTCCAGGATGAACCGGATGGTGTCTCCCCGCTTGGTGCTGACGATTGCCGTCTTAACGCCCCGGTCCTTCAAGCCCCGGAGCAGCTCCGCCGCCCCCGGGAGGAGGGTGGTCTCCTGCCGCTGGCGCTCCACCGCCACCTCGGAGAACAGCGCCCGGAACCGGGCCTGGTTCTCCGGGTCAAGGTCGCCGGTGAGCATGGAGTAGGCGTCCTCCAGCAGAAAGCCCACCGTCCTGCGCACTGCTTCCCGGTCGGGGGCGGGCCAGCCCAGCCCGGTAAGGCCGTACTGAAACCCGGCCACGATGGAGTCGGTGCAGTCCCCCAGGGTGTAGTCAAAATCGAAGCATACCGCTTTGAACATGGTGTTTCCTCCGTTCTTCGCCCCGGCGGGGCGCTTTTCCATCTTACCACAGAGAAGTATTTTCCGCAACCGTTTGACCTGAGAGGGGTTTTCCTGTATAATAGGCACAAAGCCCCCGGAGAAAGCGAGGAGGAACATGATGGAAAAGTCAAATGTGAAATATGACGCATACATCCGCATTTTGGAGGAGGAGCTGGTGCCCGCCATGGGCTGCACCGAGCCTATCGCCATTGCCTACGGCGCCGCCAAGGGCCGGGAGGTGCTGGGCGCCCTGCCCGACCAGGTGGTGGTGGAGGCCAGCGGAAACATCATCAAAAACGTGAAGAGCGTGGTGGTCCCCAACACCGGCGGACTGCGGGGACTGGAGGCCGCGGCGGCGGCGGGCATCGTCGCCGGGGAGGCGGACCGGGAGCTGGAGGTCATCTCCAACGTCACCCCGGAACAGCGCCGGCGGATCGCCGCCTACCTGAAGCAGGCCCGCTTTGCCGTCAGCCGCTCCGGTTCCGGCCTCATTTTCGACATCGACATCACCCTCAAGGGGGCCGGGCATTCCGCCCGCTGCCGCATTGCCGGGCACCACACCCATGTGGTCCTGCTGGAGCGGGACGGCCATCCCCTCATTAACCAGCCCCCGGCGGAGGAACAACCCGAGGCCTATGCCACGGACCGGTCCCTGCTCAACGTGGCGGATATCGTCACCTTCGCCGATGAAACGCCGCTGGACGGCCTGCGGGAGCTGCTGGACCGGCAGGTCAGCTATAACATGGCCATCGCCCAGGCCGGGCTGGACCAGTCCTTCGGCGCGCGCATCGGCCAGATCCTGCTGGACGCCTACGGCGACACCGTGTCCAACCGGGCCAAAGCCCTGGCTGCCGCCGCCTCCGACGCCCGCATGAACGGCTGCGGCCTGCCCGTGGTCATCAACTCCGGCAGCGGGAACCAGGGCATCACCGCCTCGGTGCCGGTGGTGGTTTACGCCCGAGAGCTGGGGGTGTCCCAGACCTCCCTGTACCGGGCGCTGATTGTGTCCAACCTCATCACCATCCACCTGAAAACCGGCATAGGGCGGCTGTCCGCCTACTGCGGGGCCATCTCCGCCGGGTGCGGCGCGGGCAGCGGCGTGGCCTACCTCTACGGCGGCAGGCAGGACCGCATCGCCCACACCATCGTCAATGCCCTGGCCATCAACTCCGGCGTGATCTGCGACGGCGCAAAGTCCAGCTGTGCGGCCAAGATCGCCTCGGCTGTCGAGGCTGGGCTGCTGGGGATGCAGATGGCCCAACACGGCAGCGAGTTCGTGGGCGGCGATGGCATCGTTATCAAGGGCGTGGAGAACACCATCCGCAATGTGGGGCGGCTGGCTCGGGAGGGCATGGCCCAGACCGACAAAAAGATCATCGACATCATGCTGGAGCCCTCGGGCGGCCAGCGCTGAGCACAAAAAAAGGGGAGGGCCGCCCGGTTGGGTGGTCCTCCCCCTTTTCCGAATGATCCCGGCCAGGCCGGGGCACGATTACTTCAGGCCGTTCTCGTAGGCCTCAATCATTTTCTTGACCATCTGGCCGCCCACGGAGCCGGCCTGCTTGCTGGTCAGATCGCCGTTGTAGCCCTGCTTCAGGTTGACGCCGACCTCGTTGGCCGCCTCCATCTTGAACTTGTCCATAGCCTCGCGGGCGCCGGGCACCACCAGACGGTTAGAATTATTCGTGTTAGACATATCCGTATTCTCCTTTTTGAATCTTTGTTTGTCGGATCGGAATCCGAGCATAGTTTGAGCCATCCCGGTTTTTATATGCGAAACCCGTACTGGTAAGTTTAGGCGCTGTTTGAAAGCCGTTTGGGCATGGCGGTAATCTTCAAACAGGCCCTAGGCTTGCGCGGCCCGGATGCCGGGCGGTATGTCCAACACTTTTTTGTGTTATTCTTTGTGCTCCTCCACATCGTCCAGCTGGTCCCGCCTGCGCTTATAGACCCCGCGCAATACCTCCAGCAGCACGAAACACACAGCAAACACAGCGGCCATGGGCAGCACAATCCCCCACGCCAGCTCCAGGCTGGCCGGCTTGCGCAGCACCAAAAACGCTCTGAGCGCATAAACGGCTCCCAGGGCCAATGCCGCCCCTGCGCTGAACACCACGTTTGTTTTTCTCGAAGGCTGATAACTCACCGACCACAGCCCGTTTTTCAGACATAGAACCGTGACGCAGCCGCCGGCAATGAGCAGCGCGGCCAGCTCCCCGGCAATCTCCCGGAAACCGGCGCCCATCAGCGCCTGCCCCACCACTATGGCGCACAGCGTCCAGAATGTAATCCAAAAGCTGTGCTCCTCCAATTTCATCAGCTGGAGCTTCTGCATTTCGTCCATTTTTTTGGCCTCCTTTTTACTGTTCATCGTCATTCTCCTCTCCGAACAGCTCGTCCAATGTTTTCCCCAACACCTTACAAATTGCGCGGCAAAGCCTGATTGTGGGGTTATAATTCCCCTGTTCTATGGCGTTCATGGTCTGGCGCGACACGCCCACGGCATCTGCCAGCGCTTTTTGCGTCATGTCAAGCTCCGCTCTCGCGGATTTGATTTTGACATTTCGGGCCATAGGAATCACCTCCACCATTAGATTACTATATATTTTAATTTTTGTCAAGTATATATTACATTTCTGTTGAAACAAATGGGAGACCGCCCCGATACCGGGCACGGCCTCCCTCTCTAGCCTCAAAAGATGCTCAGATAGAGCTCCTGGCTCAGCCGCTCCAACAGCCGGATGCCCGCCACGCTATTTCCCTTGCGGTCCAGGGCCGGACCGAATATGCCGATGCCCATCCGGGTGGGCACTACCGCCATGATGCCGCCCCCCACGCCGCTCTTGGCCGGGACGCCCACCCGCAGGGCGAACTCTCCCGATCCATCGTACATCCCGCAGGTCATCAGCACTGCGTTGACATATCGGGACATGGCTGCGGGAAATACCCGCTCATTGGAGGCAGGCAGCCGCCCACGGTTGGACAGCACCGCCCCGATGTGGGCCAGCGCCCGGCAGTCCGCCCGGATAGAGCAGGCCCGGAAATAGCAGTCCAGCACCTCCTCCACGTCGTCCTCCAACAGCCCGTGGAATTTGAGCAGGTAGGCCAACGCCCGGTTTTTACTGCCATGGCTCTTTTCCGAGCGGTATACCGCCTCGTCCACGCCGATCTCCCCGTCTCCCGCCAGCCGCCGGGTCAGCTCCAGCAGCCGCTGGAACCGCTCATCGTAGCTGCGCCCATAGATCAGGCTGCACATGACAATAGCCCCCATGTTGACCATGGGGTTAATATTCCCGCTGTCCAGCGCCTGGTCCCCGGCGTTAATAGCGTCGAAGGGCTTGCCGGTGGCCTCCACCCCCACCCGGCGGGTGACGAACTCCGCTCCGTTGTCCAACAGCGCCTGGAGCAGCAAAATGGGCTTGACCACGCTCTGGATGGTAAACGGCCTGCGGCAGTCCCCCGCCCAGGCGTGCTTCCCCTCGCTACCGATGACGTAAATCCCCAGGGCATCCGGGTCTCCCTTCGCCAGCTCCGGAATATAGTCCGCCACCCGCCCCTTGCCGGTAAAGGGGCGGCATTCCTCCAGCAGCCGCTCCAACAGTTCCTCCATGCGCTCTCCCCCGTTTCAGCCCGGTCCGCCGCCAGGCCCGATTTGAAACAATTATACCATTGCGGCAGCTGAAAATCCAGGCAATGCGCACTGATTTTTTATCCGGCCGGAATTTTTCTTCCTGTTCCCGCCGAAAAAGGAAATTTGATTGTAATTTTAGATAAAAGGCATTATAATAAGAACGAAGAGATTGAGTGGCAGAGTGCGGGACTGCCTGTTGGCCATACTGGAAAGGAGTTGTCCGTTTGTTTACTGAGGTGAGGCAGACCAATAAGCCGCTGCCGGTGCTGGTGGCGGATGAGATCACCAAACTGGTGGTGGACGGGGTATTCAAGCCGGGTGACCGGCTGCCCAGCGAGTATGAGCTGGCCCAGCGGCTGGGCGTTGGGCGCAGCACGGTGCGGGAGGCCACCAAGCTGCTGGTGAGCCAAAACATCTTGGAGATCCACCGGGGCAACGGCACCTTCGTCTGCCAGCAGACCGGCGTGGCCGAGGACCCCCTGGGGCTGAAGTTCATCCAGGATAAGAAAAAGCTGGGCCTGGACTTGTGCGAGATCCGCTTCATGATTGAGCCCCAAATCGCCATGCTGGCCGCGCGCAACGCCACCCAGGAGGAGATTGACCGTATCCAGTCCCTGTGCGACCAGGTACGGGATCTGATCTATGCCGGTGAAAATTATGGCGAAAAGGACAGGGAACTGCACACCTTGATCGCCTCATGCACCCGCAACAGCGTGATCCCCAACCTGATCCCCATTTTAAACGAAGCCATCCCGCTGTTCATTGACATCACCCGCCAGTCGGTGAAAATGGAGACCATCCAGACCCACCAGGCGGTGGTGGACGCCATCCGCGCCCGGGACGGCCAGGCCGCCTACGACGCCATGTGGCAGCACCTGGAGGACAATAAGCGAAGCATCGAAGCCATCCCGGACCAGCCCTAGGGCACGGGATGGCCTCTTTTTGTCCCGGGCTTGTTCACAGTATCCACAAAAACGCGCCAGCTATTTTGTGGACATACACAAAAAAATTTGTGAGACTTGACTTTTATTGGTTGTGTTGCTATACTCTCCTCAGACATAAGACGTCTGACGTTACACGTCGGATAATATGGAGGAGATTGCATATGTATCGAAGTGAAGCCGTGCGGGCGCAGGCGCCGGAGATGGATCCGCTGCGCCTGGGCATGGGCTGGCGGCTGGAGGATCTGGAAAAGCCCCAGATTCTGGTGGAGAGCACCTTTGGAGACAGCCACCCCGGCAGCGCCCACCTGCTGGAGCTGGTGGAGCTGGCCCGCCGGGGCGCGGACGAGGCCGGGGCCAAGGCCGCCCGGTATTTCGTCACCGACATCTGCGACGGCCAGGCCCAGGGACACGACGGCATCAACTACTCCCTGGCCAGCCGGGACATGATCGCCGGCATGGTGGAGCTGCACAACAACGCCACCCCCTTCGACGCGGGCGTGTTCATCGCCAGCTGCGACAAGGGCCTGCCCGGGATGCTTATGGGGATCGGCCGCACCAACCTGGGCGCGGTGGTGGTCACCGGGGGCGTGATGGAGGCGGGGCCCGGCCTGCTCACCCTGGAGCAGATCGGGGCGTACAGCGCCCAATGCCAGCGTGGGGAGATCAGCCGGGAGCAGTTCACCTATTACAAGCACAACGCCTGTCCCTCCTGCGGGGCGTGCAGCTTTATGGGCACGGCGGGCACCATGCAGGTAATGAGCGAGGCGCTGGGGCTGGCCCTTCCGGGCAGCGCCCTGCTGCCCGCCACCTGCCGGGAACTGAGGGACATGGCCTACCGGGCCGGGCGCCAGGCGGCGGAGTTGGCCCGTGCCGGGGTCACCGCCCGGGATATCGTCACCAAGCAGAGCTTTGAAAACGCCATCATGGTTCACGCCGCCATATCCGGCTCCACCAACGCCATCCTGCACCTGCCCGCCATCGCCCACGAATTTGGCGTAAGACTGGACGCGGACGACTTCGAGCGCATCCACAAGGACGCCCGCTATATCCTGGACGTTCGCCCGGCGGGCCGGTGGCCGTCGGAATATGTGTACTATGCCGGAGGCGTGCCCGCCATTATGGAAGAGCTTCGGGACATCCTCCACCTGGACGCCATGACCGTCACCGGCAAAACCGTGGGCGAAAACCTTAATGAACTGCGCGCAAGTGGGTATTATGACAAGTGCGCCGCCCTGCTGGAAAAGACCGGGCTGTCCAAGCGGGACATCATCCGTCCCTACGACGACCCCATCGGCAGCCAGGGCACCATCGCCATTCTGCGGGGCAACCTGGCCCCGGAGGGGGCGGTGGTCAAGCACTCCGCCGTGCCGGAGGAAATGCACCGGGCGGTTTTGCGGGCCAGGCCCTTTGACTGCGAGGAGGACGCCATTGCGGCGGTGTTGGCCCGGAACATCCAGCCCGGCGACGCGGTGTTCATCCGCTATGAGGGCCCCAAGGGCAGCGGAATGCCCGAAATGTTCTACACCACCGAGGCCATCTCCTCCGACGGGGAGCTGGGCCGGAGCATCGCGCTGATCACCGACGGGCGGTTCTCCGGCGCCTCCAAGGGCCCTGTCATCGGCCACGTCTCCCCCGAGGCGGCGGAGGGCGGCCCCATTGCCCTGGTGGAAGAGGACGACCTCATTGAAATCGACATACCCGCCCGGGTGCTGGCCATCGTGGGCACCAAGGGCGTGCGCCGCACGCCGGAGGAAATTGAATCCATCCTCCTCCAGCGGCGGACGGCCTGGATTCCCAAGCCCCGGCGGTATCCCTCCGGCGTGCTGAAGATTTACGCCCAGCACGCCGTGGGGCCCATGAAGGGCGGTTATATGGAATAAGGAGGGCTGAACCATGAAAAAACTGAGAACAGGCATCATCGGCTGCGGCAAGGTGGGCAGCTTCCACGCCCAGGCGTACGCCCGGCTGCCCGGCAGCGAATTTGCCGCCGTGTGCGACGCGGACCGGGGCCGGGCGGAGGCTTTCGCCTCCCAGTGGGGGGTGCGGGCCTACACCGATGTGGAACAGATGTGCCGGGAGGCGCAGTTGGACGTGGTGAGCGTGTGCACCCCACACCCCCTCCACGCCAACCCCGCGGTGGCCGCCGCCAGCTGCGGCTGCCACGTGCTGGTGGAAAAGCCCTTGGCCTCCACCCTGGCCGACTGCGACGCCATTATCGAGGCGGGTGAGCGCAACCGCGTCACCATCGGAACCATGGTGCAGCGCCGGTTCTACCGTCCCTGCATGCGTATCCACCAGGCCATTGAGGACGGAAAACTGGGCAAACCCGTGCTGGGCATGGTGACCATGCTGGGCTGGCGGGATGAGGATTACTACCGCAGCGACCCCTGGCGGGGCAGCTGGGAGGGCGAGGGCGGCGGCGTGCTGGTCAACCAGGCGCCCCACCAGCTGGATCTGCTGCTGTGGTACATGGGGGAGGTTGACGAGGTCTACGGCGTGTGGAAAAACCTGAACCACCCCTACATCGAGGTGGAGGACACCGCAGTGGCGGTGGTCAAGTTCAAAAGCGGCGGCGTGGGCAGCATCGTGGTCAGCAACAGCCAGAACCCCGCGCTGTACGGCAAGGTTCACATATTCGGGGACAACGGCGCTGCCGCCGGGGTGCAGACGGACGGGGGCGCCATGTTCATCGCGGGCATGTCCTCCATCACCGAGCCCCCGGTGAACGACCTGTGGACGGTGCCCGGCGAGGAGGAGCTTCTCCCCCGCCGGCAGGAGGAGGACCGGGCGTTTTTCAACAGCGTGGACTCCATGCACCACTACCACGCCCGGCAGATCCAGGACTTCCTGGATGCGGTGGCCCAAGGCCGCAAGCCCCTGGTGGACGCGGCGGAGGGACGCCGGACGGTGGAGCTGTTCACCGCCATCTACCGCAGTACAAGGGACAACGCCGTCATCAAATTCCCGCTGAAGTGAGGAGGGGTTCCCATGCTGATTTCCTATAACGAGGCCTGCGCCAAGGACTGCTCCACCCTGGAGCAGGATCTGGAGCTGTGCGAGCGGGCGGGCTTTGACTGCATCGAGCTGCGGCTGGACATGCTGCGGGACTATCTCACCCGCCGCTCCGTGGACGAGCTGGCCGCCTTTTTCCAAACCAGCCGCCTGCGTCCCCACGCCTTCAACGCCCTTTACCTCTACCCGGAATTTCTCGGCCCGGAGGACGCCCCGGAGCGGCAGGCGGCCCTGCTGGAAGAGTTCAACCTGAGCTGCCGGGTGGGCCGGGCCATCGGGAGCGAATACCTCATCGTCGTCCCGCCCCTCCAGCGGGACCCGGCGGGCGGGCCCTACACGGGCAGCTGGGAGGACACCTTTGCCGCCTGTGTGCGCATACTCTCCCGCCTGTCCGACCTGGCCCGGCCCTATGGCATGAAGCTGTGCTTCGAGCTGGTGGGCTTTGAGCGCTCCAGCGTGCGCAGCGTGGCCCAGGCGGACGCCATCGTCCGGGCGGTAGACCGGCCCAACGTGGGCTTTGTGTTCGACTCTTATAACATGTACCTCAACGGCGGCAGCAACGACTTTACCGCCATCGGCTCCGTCCAGCCGGAAAAAATCTTCGCCGCCCACCTGATGAGCGCCGACGATGTCCCCCCGGAGCTCCGGGGCCAGGACAAGCGCCGGTTCTGCGGCGGGGGCGCGGTGGACACCGGCGCATTCCTCCGGGAGCTGAAGCGGGCGGGCTACCGGGGTATCGCCTCGGTGGAGACCTTCCGCCCCGAGTACTGGGACAGGCCGCCCGAATGGGTCATCGCCGAGGCCTACCGGACCACCCGGGCGGAGCTGGAGCGCACCGGCTGCCTCTCATAGGATTTTAAGCGGCTTCGTCCGCTTAAAATAGAAAAAGCGCCGCGCGGTCTGCGCGGCACGGGAAAAATCAAGAAAGAGGAGGAAACATTATGGACGTAACGCGCTTACTCATCGCCCTGGTCGTCGGCATGGCCGTACTCATCGTGCTGATTATGAAGACCAAGCTGCACCCGGCGCTGTCGCTGGTGATCTCCGCCGTCGTGGTGGGCATCGTGGGCGGCGTGGGGCTGACGGCCATCCCGGGCCTCATCACCTCCGGCTTCGGGAACACGCTGGCGGGCATCGGCCTGGTCATCGCTTTCGGCTGCATGATGGGCCAGGTCATGGAGGAGACCAACGCCGCAAAGGTCATGGCCCACACCTTCATCAAGGCCCTGCGGGGCAAAAATGAGGAAGTGGCCATGGGCATCACCGGCTTTCTGGTGTCCATCCCCATCTTCTGCGATTCCGCTCTGATCGTTCTGGCCCCGCTGGTCAAGTCCATCTCCCAGGCCAAGAAGAAGTCCCTCACCGGCCTGGCGCTGATTATGGCCTGCTGCCTGAACATCACCCACACCTCCGTGCCTCCCACACCCGGCCCCCTGGCGGTAGTGGCCCAGTTTGGCGACACCATCGACCTGGGCGCCTACATCCTGTTCGGCATCGCCATGGGCATCCCCCTGATGATCGTCATCATCATCATGGGCCGCATCGTGGGCCGCAAGTGGTATAAAATCGTGGACGAAAACGGTGAGATCATCGACGTCTCCCCCGAGCAGGCCAAGGAGTACGCCGTCCTGTCCTCCCAGCCCACCGTCCCCGAGCTGGACCCCAACGAGACCTATCCCTCCGCCTTTATGGCCTTCGCCCCCATCCTGATCCCCGTGGTGCTCATTCTGCTCAGCACCGTCACCAGCATGGTCTACAAGGGAGAGGACAATATCGTCACCCAGCTCATCGCCTTCTTCGGCAGCCCGGTCATCGCCATTGCCATCGCGCTGCTGGTGTCCATCTACGGCCTTGCGGGCAATAAGTCCCGCCAGGAGGTGCTGGACTGCCTGGAGCGGGGCGTCAAGAGCTGCGGCACCATCATCCTCATCACCGGCGCGGGCGGCGCCTTCGGCAACATCATCAAGTCCAGCGGCATCGGCGACGTCATCGCCCAGGGGCTGGCAAACAGCAACCTCCCCGTGCTGCTCCTCCCCTTCCTGGTGGCCGCCATCCTGAAGCTGGTGCTGGGCAGCGGCACCGTGGCCATGACCACCACCGCCACCATCTGCGCCCCCATTCTGATGCAGATTCCCGGCGCCAATATGATGTTCTGCGCCTACGCCGCCTGTATCGGCGCGCAGGTGTTCTCCCTGCACAACGACAGCTTCTTCTGGGTGCTCACCCGCACCTTCAAGCTGGACAAGCTGGACGTGCAGATTTTCGGCTACGAGGCCATGCAGTTCGTCTGGTCCTGGGTCGGCTTCGGCATTCTCAGCATTGTCAACCTGATTTTCTAATACCAAACTGGCGGGGGCCCGGAGGAACGCTCCGGGCTCCCGCGCCATAGAAAGGAGAACCAATATGCGTTTTGGCTGCTGCGGAAGCCTTGTGGCCTCCGCCCCCGACCGCACGGGGGTGGAGATCGTGGAACGGCTGGCGGAATACGGCTATGACTATATCGAGCTGCCCCTGGCGGAAATAATGGAGCTGGACGGCGGCGCGTTTGGCGCGCTGCGAAGCCGGGTGGAGCGCAGCTCCCTGCGCTGCGAGGCCTGCAACAACTTCTTCCCCGCCCGGGTGCGGCTCACCGGGCCGGAGGCGGATCCGGGGGCCGCCCGGGACTATTGCGTCCGGGCGCTGGACCGGGCGGCGGAGCTGGGCGCGGCAGTGGTGGTCTTTGGCAGCGCCGGGGCCAAGCGGGTGCCCGTCGGCTTTTCCATGGAGCGGGCCTGGGAGCAGGTGGCGGACATCACCCGGTACGCGGGTGAAGAGGCCGCAAAGCGGGGCATCACCATCGCCATTGAGCCGGTGCGCCACCCGGACTGCAACATCATCAACACCTTCGCCGAGGGCGTATCCATGGCCAGGGAGACCGGCCTGGACAGCGTAAAGGTGCTGGTGGATCTTTACCATCTGGCATGCGAGGGGGAGAACCCCGATATCCTGCGGCAATACGGGGCGGAATACCTGCGCCATGTCCACTTTTCCTACCCCAATTTCCCCGAAATCGACGGCGTATCCGGCCCGGAACAGCTGCGCGGCATGTTCGAGGGCGAGCTGGACCGGCGGGGCTGGTGGCGAACCTGGCCCTCCAGCCGGGAGGAGTGGGGCTACGCCCCGTTCATCCAGGCATTGAAGGGGTGCGGCTATGACGGGCGGGTCAGCATTGAGGCCCCCGTCGGGAACTTTGAGGTGCAGGCCCCCCGCACCCTCGCTTTTTTGAAGGAAGCGTTTTAAGATGGAGCAGACCATGCTGAACAGGCTGGCTGTCCGCCGCCGGGTGGTTTTGGGCGCATACGCCGTCACCGTGGCCGCCTATGCGGCGGCTGTGGCCATGATCCTGGTGGAGCTTGGCATTGCCGTTTGGATTGTGAACCTCACCACAGTCTTTTATATCCTGGTGGTGCGGGCGCTGGACAAGGGGTATGACCGGGCTTTTGCCCGGGCCAATCTGACCATGAGCTGCGGACAGCGGCTCAACCAGCTCCAGATAGCGGACAAAGGCGGCCTGACCCGGGAGGATGTCCGGGCCGGGGGGCTCTTCCCCCTCCGCCGGGAGGGAAAGGAGCTGGTGTGCGGCATGGACGTCCAGGGCCGGGCGGGAGATGTCCGGGTGCGGATATGCGAGCTCACCGCCTACTGCGAGATATCCGGCGAAAAGAAAAAGCTGGCCCTGCTCAACGGCCTGTGGATGGAGGCGCGCCTTCCCGGCAGTACCGGGCTGCACCTGACCTTGGTTCAGCACGGCGCGCTGGACCCGGACACCGCCGCCGCCTTTTACGCGGGCCAGGGCCTGACGCGCCTTCCCCTTGGGGAGGGCGCCCTGCGGGACGGCTTTACCCTCTATGGGGACGAGGCGGGCGTGAAGGCGGCGGCGCGGTTTGCCCGCCGGTGCGTACCGCTGGCCCAGCAGGCGGGCAGGGCGGGCCATAAGCTGGTACTCTCCCTGCACGGGGATGCCGTCCACGTCTTTCTCTCCGGCCGCAGCCTCACCTTCCGCACCCCCATCCGTGGCCGCCTCACCCCGGAAATCGTGGGCTGGGACCGGCTTCCCGAACTTTCCCTGCTGCTCACCCTGGCCAAAGAGAGCGGGCCGCGAAAATCCTCCCCGTGATTTTCGCGGCCCGCCCTTTCCGCCTTTCATAGAAGCGCAGCCCCGGCATCCCCGTCCCACCGGCTCCCGCTTCAAAACCGCCCTCCCCTTCCCGTCTGCGTATTGCCCTTTTTCCTCCCACGTATTATAATAGGGCCGTAATTCTGGATGACGCCCCGGCGCCGGGGCGGGAGGGGGACAGGCAGGTGGACATGGAAGAGA
>OFFE01001519.1_pt1 | contig 16445 bp, 14 predicted proteins | sample 1521371 | NCBI WGS metagenome assembly OFFE01 (sample SAMEA3504131, study PRJEB24116) | mouse gut metagenome | biome: mouse gut; feature: mouse-associated habitat; material: faeces | place: Denmark | collected 2011 | reverse complement strand
AAGGATCGGCTCCCTGATGCGGAAGGTGGATGCGGTGACTGTCGCCACCGGCCTGATCCATCTGCCCGCCCTGGCTGCCGGACAGCTGAAGAACTGAATGCTTCATAGGGCTGTGGGTCTCTTGATGGGATCCATGGCCTTTTATATTTCAGGAAGGAATTCATGCTCTGGCAGCGTGCCATATTTTCGGTAGGATTGTGCATTCACAGACAGCACTGCGCAGTCAATTGGATAAAGGTTGGAAAAATAATTCGTCATTTGCGTCTCCCTCAATTCGCCGTCCGACATGGAAGGAGTCGATGCCGGCTTCTTCCAGGTTTTTTACTTCCTGCTCCAGATGGCCGTAGTCGGCGCACATCATGGAGGCTGTAAGTTCGAATTTCATGTTGATACCTCATAGCTTTGTATTGATTTTGATTTTATAAAAATGATATACATCTTCATGTTTCCCTTTTAATCTGCGGCATCTTAAATTCATCCCTGTTCAGATTCACCGCCACGGCCATGTCTCCATGTCTTCCCAATGATTGGAGGAGATATCCAGCGTCGCTCCCTGCTCCGTTATGTCCAGGCGGAAGTCTTTCAGATTGAACCTGTCATAATTCCCCACAATCGAATAATAGAGCTTCGCCCAGTCATACCGGACATCCCCATAAAAACTGCTGAACGGTGTATCCTGTAACTTGCTCTTGTCTGTGAACAGGAAAAAGCCTGCGACGCCGTTTTCACAGGATGGCTCCTCTTTGAATCCTCCGTCCCTATAAGACCAACGACAGGGAAATGCAGCGGATATTCCTATGTAATCATTCTGCGGGCATTTCATGACATCTGCTTTTGTAGAAACGTCCGCACATGGCACTTGCTTATCGGAATCCTCTGTCGGCACTTCCCTGTCCTCATACTCTTTGGGCAGCCGGAACTCTTCTGGCAGAATCAGATCCGACCATATCAGCATGAAAGGCTGCCTGTCCGGAATCAGCGAAAGGGCCTGCCTGATTCCCGCACAGGTTCCGGTTCCTTCCGCATCCACGATCTGGTATTTCACATCCGCAAAGGCCGCCAGGTATTCGCGGAGCACTTCCTTCTGATAATCTGCAATAATGATGAAACGTCTGTCCGGATACTTCCGGAACAGATGGAACAGCATGGGCAGATTCTCTACCGGAAGCAATGCTTTCGGCTTGTTCTGTGTCAGATGCCCCAGTCTTGTGCCTTTCCCTCCGGCCTGGACTATGACGTATTCCACGGTTTTTCCTCCCTTAAAAAAAACAGAAATTATTTCCGGCAACGAAAAAATCCTGATATAAGTTTTCTGCTTACGCATTCCATACTTATATCAGGACTTTCATGCAATATTCCATTAGACGCCCATGCCCTTATAGCCGGCGCTTCTGCCAGGTCATTCCTCCTGGGCGAATTTCTCATAGTACATCTGCGCCCGCTCTTTGGACAATTCGAAATGCCGCTGCAGCTTCTCGATGATGCGCTCCGCCGGAGTGCGCTCTTCCAGATTGTCTCTGATCATCGCACGTATCCCATCTTCCCTTCCATCTTCCCAGACACACTGCCCTAAGCTGAACATACCGTTCGTCTCCTTCCATAACTCCTCGTTCGCCGAAAAATCGATATACTCTGAAACCGTATCCATGAAATCTTCCTCATGGGGATACATAATGGCATTCAGGAACCGCAGAAGCCAGTCCCCTTCGCTTCCCTCATCCCTATTATACACCTTACTCATACTTCGCATACTGATATATGCTAAAGAATTATAAAAATCAATTGCTCCGCAAATAAAAATGGTATAGGCACTCTGTTTTTGCTATAATGAAATTACCCACTAATATCATCAGCAAAAGGAGACCTATACCAATGAAAAGCATAGCAGAAATCTTCGATAATAGCAAGGAATTACTTGACAGTATCTCAAATTTTATAGACAAATATATCGGCTCTTCCCTTTTGCGGAAATGTGGCATAACCAAAGTCATTGACAGCGTTACGGAAAAAACTACTTTTGAATACGCAGACAACCCGCTTTCCCGTCTCATAGGTACCGTCAAGGAGTCGAAATTTCTTGAAAAATGCGTAAGCGCCAAGCAGCTGCTGACCGATAAGGTCCTTGTCGGGTTTGCGGCGGCAAGCCCATACCGGATGTTCAAGACCGGAAATTTTTTCCGCGACTACAAAAAGGATACGTTCTACCGCTTTGACCTGATGCCCAGGGCAAACTGGGAACGCCTCCAGCTGGAGGCAGCCGGCAACGTGATCCGCGATATGGAGTCGCAGACAGATAAGAACCATACATGCGCCCTTATATTTGATGACTCCTTATATGCCCGTACCGGTGGAAAGGGGACTGACTTGTGCGGCAGGGTGTTTGACCATAATGACCACAAGATGCGTACCGGATACCGGATGATGACCGGCGGATGGACCAACGGCGAAGTTTTCCTTCCATTTTCCCAGACGCTTCTTACTACCCGCGACAACAGCCTCATGGTCGGCAGGGATACCCCTGTTGACCGGCGCACCATCCGCGGCAGACGCAGGGCCGCCGCAAAAGAAAAAGGCACAGACACCGTATGCCGCATGGTCAGGGAAGCCAAAAAGTCAGGGATCCCCTTTGATTTTGTGCTGTTTGACACATGGTTTTCCAATCCTGCCCAGCTTGTAGAACTAAAGGGCATGGAAGTGGACACGATTGCCATGATCAAGAAAAACAGCACAAAATACCTATGGACAGCCCCTGAAACTGGTGAGATAGGCAGGCTGGATGTAAAGGAAATCTATTCCCGCAATAAAAAGAGGAGGGGGAAGTCCAGATACCTGCTTTCTGTCAATGTGACGGTAGTGGATAGCGAAGGGACAGCCATTCCGGCAAAACTCGTGTATGCGCGGAACCATAGCAACCGCAAGGACTGGGTCTGCTTCGTGTGCACGGATACATCCCTGTCCGAGAAGGAAATCCTGGATGCATATATGCTCCGCTGGCAAATCGAGACCTATTTTAAACTCACAAAGAGTTACCTGAAGCTACGGACAGAGTGCCACAGCACGAGTTACGATGCAATCACATCGCATATGGTGATTGTAGCCATACGGTATATGATACTCGCGGTAGAACGATTCAAAAACAGCGACAACCGGACGATAGAGGAACTGTTTTACGGTGTCCAGCGTGAGATTGTCAACGAACTCATGGACTGTGCCATTGTGCTTATGATAGATACTCTGCTTGACAGCATAAGGGAGTACTATAACGCATCGGAGTGCCAGATTGCGGAACTGGTGTCCCTCTTTATCAGCAAACTGCCTGAAAACTGGAAAAATCGTTTCCAAATGCCCAAAGTGGCGTAATTTCTGGTAGTATGCCTAATTTTAGTATGCGAAGTATGAGTAAAATGCTGGCTGGTTGATATGTGCGTCAGCAGACATTATTATAATATGGCGGTTTGGCTATGTCAACATGAACTTCGCGGCTTTCTGTTCCAGGTTTCTGTTCCAGATGACAACTCAGATGCACATATTTGGTTTTCTGCTGGTCCCATTCATAGAAAGCCGTTGCCGCGACTACGATGCGCCTGTGCTGGAGGCCTTCCCGGAAAAGATTTTTTTCGGCAGCAGACTCGCATCCTGCATTGAAGAAACGAAGAGAGGTATTGCCGAAAGGCCGGGGAAATGGTAAAGTAATGATAGGAGCTGGGAAGGGAGGTCGCAGATGGGAGCACGCGCAGAAGTGAGACATGGACTTGGTTACCAGAATTACGAAAAGATGATGTCGAACCATATTTTCTATATTGATAAGACAGATTTCATCAAGGAATGGTGGAACGGTGCGGATGAGGCCACCCTGATCACACGCCCCCGCAGGTTCGGCAAGACGCTGAACATGAGCACGGTAGAATGCTTTTTCTCCAATCGATATGCGGGCCGCGGAGACCTGTTCGAGGGAAAGAAGGTCTGGGAGGAAGAAGGTTTCCGGGCGCTGCAGGGCACGTACCCAGTGATATCCATGAGCTTTGCGGGGGTGAAGCCCCTTTACGGAGGACGGAATGACGAGAAAGAGCGTCTGGATAATGCGGAGTCGGTGAAGGGTGCGGTCAAACAGCTCCTCACTGATATCTACAAGATGCATAAAGATATCATGAAGTCGGATCTGTTCGATGAGGACGAGAGGGCATTCTTCCGGTCAGTGAGGGACGACATGTCGGACAGGACAGCGCAGATGGCACTCAGACGGCTCTGCGGGTATCTGGAGAGGTATTATGGGAAAAAGGCCATCGTCCTCCTTGACGAGTATGACACGCCCATGCTGGAAGCCTGGCTGAGCCATTTCTGGGATGAGATAATCTCCTTTTTCAAAGGCTTCTTCGTGAACACTTTCAAGGACAACGCCAGCATGGAGAGAGGGCTGATTACAGGCATCACCAGGATTTCCAAGGAATCCATTTTCTCGGAGCTCAATCATCTGGAGGTAGTCACCACTACCTCCGACAAGTACGCTACCTCTTTCGGCTTTACGGAGAAGGAGGTCTTCCGGGCGCTGGAGGAAGCGGGACAGGGGGAGCATAAGGTAGGGGTGAAGAAATGGTATGACGGTTTTACGTTTGGGGAACATACTGATATCTATAACCCCTGGTCCATCATCTCCTTTATCGGGAAAGGGGCAAAATATGAGGCCTACTGGGCGAATACAAGCTCCAACGGCCTGGTGAGCACGCTGATACAGACGGCGGATGCGGATGCCAAGGTGATAATGGAGGATTTGCTTGCCGGGAAGAGCTTTACGGCCCATATTGACGAACAGATTGTCTTCAATCAGCTGGTGGGAAACACCAACGCCATATGGAGCCTGTTGATGGCAGCGGGGTATCTGAAAGTGCTGGGGCGCGGCATGGCCGACCCGGACAGGACAGAGGACATCTGCTATGAACTGACGCTGACCAACAGGGAGGTATGGTTCCTGTTCCGGGACATGGTAAGGGACTGGTTCGGACGCTTCGATGTACCCGCGTACTACAACGAATTCATCCGGGCCCTCTTAAACGACGACGTCCGCAGGATGAACACTTTCATGAACAAGGTGGCTCTGGAGACGTTCAGCTCCTTCGATGCGGGGAACAAACCCTCGGAGAAGACCCATCCGGAGCGGTTCTACCACGGCTTCGTGCTGGGCATGATCGTGAACCTGGAGGACAAGTATAGGGTAACTTCGAACCGGGAAGGTGGATACGGGCGCTACGATGTGATGCTGGAGCCTGTGGACAAAAGCGGAAAGGCCTTCATCTTCGAATTCAAAGTGATGGACGAGGACGATGGCGAAAAGACGCTGGAGGACACGGTAGCCAATGCCCTTGCGCAGATTGAGGAGAAGCGGTATGAGACGGCGCTTGTGGCGGAGGGCTTTGCCCGGGAGAATATCAGGAAATACGGCTTCGGGTTTCAGGGGAAGAGGTGCCTGATTGGATGCAAGAACGGATGCCTGAAGGAGCTCTTTGGCAGGGAGTTCCCGCAAGTGCTATCGGAATCAGGAGCCAATGAGGCCAATGGGGAGGAGGATGCCCATGAATGCTCTTCGTACCATACTGTTTAAAATGCTGGCTTGTTGATATGTGCGTCAGCAGACATTATTGTAATATGGCGGTTTGGCTATGTCAACATGAACTTCGCCCTTTCTGTTCCAGATGACAACTCAGATGCCTCTCGGTGGAACGAAACGGGTTCCACGGCAAAGAAATGAGTGACAGATTGTCCAGGTCAGTGTATAATGGACATAAAATCGAGTTGAGGTGAGAAGGATGGAAATGTTGAAGAAGTTTTTTGCGCCGGTGGACATGACGGAGGGCTCTCCCTGGAAGAAGATCGTGTTCTTTACCGTGCCCATGCTGGTGGGGAATATAGCCCAGCAGCTCTACAACACGGTGGACAGCGTGGTGGTGGGCAATTATGTGGGGGACAATGCCCTGGCGGCCGTGGGGAGCGCAGGGCCCATATTGAACCTGCTATTGGTGCTGTTCGTGGGGATCAGCGTGGGCGCCGGCATCATCGTGTCCCAGTATTTCGGGGCAAAGGAGCGGGAGAAGCTGTCGGTGACGATCGGGAACTGCATCACGCTGACGGCTGCGGCCACAGTGCTGGTGATGGTGGTGGCCTCTCTGGTGTCCAGGCCCCTGCTGGAGCTTCTGGACACGCCGGAATCCATCATCGACTGGTGCCAGTCCTACCTGCTGATTCTGTTCATCGGATCTGCCGGGCTGGCCTTCTACAATATATTGAGCGGAATCCTGCGGGGGCTGGGGGACTCCATGTCCGCGCTGGCCTATCTGCTGGTGTCCACGGTGGTCAACATCATTCTGGACCTGGTGTTCGTGGCCAAGCTGGGCATGGGGGTCAGCGGCGTGGCCCTGGCTACGGTGATCGCCCAGCTGATTTCCGCATTGTTGTGCTTCTGGAGGCTGAGCAAGATGACGGATCTGTTCGACATGAAGCCCCGTTATCTGAAACTGGAGAAGCAGCATGCCCTGAAGGTGATCCAGCTGGGGCTGCCCTCGGGCATCACCCAGGCCATCTTCTCCATGGCCATGATCGTGGTGCAGTCTCTGACCAACAGCTTTGGGGAGATGTTCATCGCCGCCAACGTCATCATCATGCGTGTGGACGGCTTCGCCATGATGCCGAACTTCTCCTTCGGCACGGCCATGACTACATATGCGGGACAGAACGTGGGGGCCAGGATGTACGACAGGGTGGAGAAGGGCGCGAAGCAGGGCACCTGGATTGCAATGGGGGTATCCGCCATACTGACCTCCCTGATTCTGATATTCGGCAAGGCATTGATGGGGATTTTTACCAAGACACCGGAGCTGGTGGATCTGAGCCGGGACATGATGGGCATCCTGGCGGTAGGGTATGTGGCCATGGCGGTGACCCAGAGCCTGTCGGGCGTCATGCGCGGTGCCGGGGACACGGTGACGCCCATGTGGATCTCCATTGCCACCACCATATTCATCCGTGTGCCGGTGGCCTATGGGATTGCCTTCCTGACCAGGTCCGCGGAGTTCCCGGGCGGGCGGCAGGAGTGCATCTTCATCTCCCTGCTGAGCTCCTGGGTGGCGGGCGCGGTGATTACGTTCTTCTTCTATAAGAGAGGAAAGTGGAAGGAGAGGGCGGTGTAGTCCTGAATACCGGAGCATGACATAAAAAAGCTGTCGCATGGAGCGGCAGCTTTTTTGTTGTGCTTTTTGTCTTTATTGATGTTCTTCAGAAAACCATGTGGTCAATCGTGCTAATTTCCATATACTATACTTTTTGGGAATTTTTTTCAACCAAACAAATTATGTATATATTTTACTATAAAAGTATAAAAAAGTCAATGAACAATTGACACAATTTGGTAAAATTGACATATCTGAACGAGTACCAAAAAGTATACATTTCAGGAATGACTAAAACGCAAGGAGCGAAGGACGATTCGTTCGTGAAAATAAATAAGGGGGGAGGCTGTGTGGGACAAGAGGGTCATGCCATATGTATGCGGAAGGGCTGCGGATGCCATTAGCGAAATTTCCGAAATCTAAAAAGAATTGGAGGAATATATGGAGACGAAAGGAAACAATGGATTAAAGAAAGGAAAAGAGAAGGCAGGGAAGAAAAAGTATGGCAAGGGCGTCATCAGCGAGAATATTCAGATTTATGCCATGATGCTCCCGACGCTGATATTAATATTTGTCTTCTGCTACATCCCCATGTACGGAATCGTGATTGCTTTTCAGGACTATGTTCCGGGAGCTTCTTTTTTTGGGGAAGGTGTGAAATGGGTAGGCTTTAAATGGTTCGAGAGATTCATAACAAGCCACTATTTCTTCAGGCTCATCAGGAATACCCTGATCCTGAGCGTGCTGAACCTGCTCTTCGGTTTCACGGCGCCTATCCTGTTCGCGCTGCTGCTGGATCAGATACGCCATGCCGGGTTCAAGAAATTCGTGCAGACCACCAGCTACATGCCCTATTTCATTTCCACCGTGGTAGTGGTAGGTATGGTGATTTCGTTCATCGACATCAATGGCCTGATTACCAACCTGCTGGCATTTTTCGGCGCGAAGCCGCAGAATTACCGCACCTCCACAGACGCATTCCCGTGGATCTATACGTTCACGAATGTGTGGAAGAGCTTCGGTTTTTCCAGTATTCTGTATTGCTCTATCATATCGTCCATCGATCCGGGGCTGTATGAGGCGGCCAAGCTGGACGGCGCGAACCGGTGGAAGCAGGTATGGCATATCACGCTGCCCGGACTGAGGTCGGTCATCGCGATCAACCTAATCATGGCAGTGGGCTCCGTGCTTTCGGCGAACTCGGAAATGATTCTGCTGCTGTATACGCCCGCGACTTATGAAGTGGCGGATGTGGTAGGCACTTATGTCTACAGGCTGGGTATCCTGGAAGCGCAGTACAGCTATACCACGGCGGCGGGCCTGTTCGTCTCCGTGATAGGTTTCATCTTTACCTACATAGCCAATCGGATCAGCAACACATTGACCGGATTTGGACTCTGGTAGAGTAGAAAGGACGCATATGAAGAGAAAAAAGAGAAGCGGAATAAGGGAAGGCAACAGATTTGCCACGTTCCTGATGTATTTTGCATGTGTGATGATTGCGTTCATCACGCTGTACCCTATGTATTATGTGCTGATTCTGTCGCTTAGCTCACCGCAGTATGCCAGCACCATGAGAGTGTATACCATACCGAAAGGCTTCGACCTTTCTGCCTACAAAGTGTTGGTTCAGAACAGCACTATGTGGCGTGCCTATCTCAATACGATTGTATATGTACTGCCGAATACGGTCCTGATGATCATCACCAGCTCTGTGGTGGCCTATGGGCTCAACTACAAAAAGCTGATAGGGCGGAAATGGCTTACCATGTTCCTGCTGATTCCCATGTATTTCGGCGGCGGTATGATTCCCACTTTTTTGCTGATCGTGAAGCTGGGATTGTACGACTCGCCCCTGTCCCAGATTATACCAAGCTGTTTTTCCATCTGGAACATCATTTTGATTAAGGCGTATTTCAAATCCATTCCGGATTCGCTCTCGGAGGCGGCCAAGATTGACGGGGCGGGAGTCCTGCAGGTCTTTACGAGAGTGATGATACCGCTTGGCAAGCCTATTTTCGCCGTGGTGGCGGTATATACGATCGTGGGCGTATGGAACAGCTGGTTCGGCGCTATGCTCTATCTGCCGCATACGGACTGGCAGCCGCTGCAGTTGTATCTGCGCCGCCTTTTGATCGAAGCAACACAGTCTGTAAAGGAGGTGGTAGATGCAGCAACAGCGAGAGAGATAGCGGAGCGCCAGCTTTCAAATGCGCAATTGAAATATGCGATGATCATATTTACATCGCTGCCGGTATTGTGCACATATCCGTTTTTCCAGAAGTACTTCATCAAGGGTATGGTGCTGGGTTCCCTGAAAGAGTAAGATGCCAATGGCAAAAGCAGAAAATTCAGAAATGTGAATCAGAATGGAGGAAAGTATGAAAAGAAAAGCAATGGCTGCTTTTATGGCAGCAATCATGACAGCATCCCTGCTTGCAGGGTGTGGGGACAATGCTTCCCAGAGCTCCGGGGAGGGCAGCTCCAGCGCCGGTGGGGATTCCGCCGGTGAAGAGAGCAGCGCCGGTGAGGAAGGTGACGCCGGTGAGGAGAGCTCCGGTGGGGGCAGTGGCTCGGAGGAGGCTTCCGGGGATCTGAAGACCCTCCACATCCTGGGCGTGGACCACTCGGGAACGGACGGAAACGGCCAGACCGTGAAGCTGTCAGATTGGGTGAATGGAGACAGCAAGCTCTGGGAGAGGTTCACTTCGGATTTGGCGGAGCGCGGACTGAAGCTGGAGCTGGATCTGATCGAGAACGACCAGTACGACACTACGGTGAACAATCAGCTGGCTGCCGGATTGGACTATGACTTTGTCTACATCACCCCTTTGAGCACGAAGACCAGGATAGGCCTGGTGGAGCAGGGGAAGCTTCAGCCTCTGAATCAAATCTGGAATCAGTATGGACAGGAGGCCACGAAGGAATTCTATGAGCAGGGCGCGGGCAGCGAAGTAGTGAAGCTGAATGTCCTGGAGGACGGGAATATCTATTGGGTATCTACCGCCATCATCGGTACATATGGCGATTCCAATTTCGGTTCCTTCACCATGCCCCAGATTCGTAAGGACTGGCTGGATAAGCTGGGCCTGGAGATGCCGCAGACCACGGATGAGCTGTATGAGGCTCTGAAGGCATTCCGGGAGAATGACGTCAATGGCAATGGGGAGGCCGATGAAGTGGCCCGCCTGTCCCTGAGCACCTTCTCGGGCGGCATAGCGCAGCTGTTTGGGCTGGGCAACTCAATCGCCTATGTGGATTATTATACAGGGAAGGTGAGCTCGCCCTGGTATGACGAGAATGTGAAGGAGTACATCCGGTTCATGCAGAAGCTGTATGAGGAAGGGATGCTGGTTGACGGCGACTCTGAGAATTCCACTGAGGTGGCCGAGAATAAAGCTGCCATGATCTTCGACTGGGCTCTTCAGACCTGGCAGGAGCCTACCATAATGGTTCCCGAAGGAGAGGCTGCGCCTTATTATGTAGGCGTACACTGCAAGGCTGTGGAGGGAGTGGAGCCTCTGATTGCGAGACAGCGCGGCATCCAGAAAGCCGGCTACGACTATGCGGCCACCGACAAGGCAGACCCTGAGGCAGTTGCCATCTATCTGGATTATATTGCCAGCGAAGAGTACGCGCTGCTGAGCGAGTTCGGCATCGAGGGATTCAGCTTCGAGTATGACGAGAACGGCGAGATGGTCCAGTATTCGGACAGTGAGGACAGCGAAGTGCAGATGATCGTGAAGACGCCTGCCCTGTGGGTGAACAATGGTATCGCACCCCGTGTCCAGAAGGTGGACCGTAAGCAGGAAGTCGATATGACCAAGGGCGCCGGCTATGACATGGGATATCCGGAAGAGGGCTTCGAGGAGAAGGTGAAGCTGATCAGGGATATCTATGAGAACGAAGAAAAGTATTCCTATGCGGCGATGAGCGTGGATATGGCTGTATCGACTGTGGCGGAAAATGACGAAGTGGATTCCTTCTATACAGATTTGGACACCCGTTCCAAGGAAATCCTGATGAACCTTATCATGGGTACGTATTCCCTGGAGGATTGGGATACCTATATCTCGGATCTGCAGAACCTTGGCCTTGACAAGCTGATTGAGATATATCAGAACCGTTATGACAGAGCCTGGGGGAATTAAGGCGTAGATCGGGAAATATAATCATTGGTCCTATACTGCATAACGCTGAATACTGCCTAATGTAATCATGCGATTGAACCAGTCAGCGTTATGCAGTCTGGTTTCACGGCAAGTGAAATCGTTAGGCAGTATAAATGTCGGAATGGCGGCCTGCGTAAGCGGGTCGCCATCCTCTTATGTACGAATATGTTTTTTCCGGACTTAATCGGTGGGCAAGGTGAAACGGTTCACCAACTGGTTCAGGCCTGTGGCCTCCGCGGAGAGCTGTTCGCTGGCGGATGCGCTCTGCTGGGCGGTGGCGCTGTTGTTCTGCACTACCATGGAAATCTGGTTAATCCCCTCAGAGACCTGATGGACCGCGGAGGACTGTTCATCGGATGCAGCCGCTATGTGGTCCATGGAAACTGCCACGGTCTGGATGGAAGCAACGACCTCCAGCAGGCTGTCAGCCGTTTCCCTCGCGATGCCGTTTCCTTCACGAACTGCCTCCGAGGAGCGCTCGATGAGCACGGAGGTATTCTTTGCCGCCTCGGCGGATTTCCCGGCCAGGGTGCGCACCTCCTCTGCCACCACGGCAAAGCCCTTGCCCGCTTCGCCTGCCCTTGCGGCCTCCACGGCTGCGTTCAGGGACAGGATGTTGGTCTGGAATGCGATGTCCTCTATTGTCTTCAGAATCTTCCCGATTTCGTTGGAGCAGGTCTGTATCCTGTCCATGGCGTTGGTCAGTGACTGCATCTGCTGGTTGCAGTGGGAGATCGCCTCCCCGGCCAGATGGGTCTGGCTGCGGACGTCCACTGCGCTCTTGGCTGTCTCCATGGCCTGCTCGGAGATTTCCGTGACCTGTGATGCCAGCTCCTCCACCGCGCTGGCCTGCTCTACAGAGCCCTGGCTCAGGGTCTGGGCGCCGGCGGAGAGCTGCTGGCTGGCCGAGGACACCTGGCCGGCAGAGCCGTGGACCTGCATCAGCACATCGCTCAGCGATTCCTTCATATGGCGCATGGAGAGCAGGATGTTCTGGAAGCTGCCCACATAGGCCTCCCCGTGCTGGGTGCGGATGTTCAGGTTCTGATTGGCAAGCTGGGTCATCAGATAGCTGATATCATTGATGACTGTGCCTAAGCCTTCTACCAGAGAGGCGGTGGAACGGGCCAGCATGGCTGTCTCGTCCCTGCCGGAGACTTTTGGCACAGGGGTTTCCAGGTCGCCTTCCACCAGAAGCTGCATCCTCTTTGCGCAGGCCTTCATGGGCTTGCTGATGCTGCCGGCCAGCAGCAGGGCCACTACGATGGATATCACCACCGACGCGGCCATCACGATGATATTGATGGTCATGCCCTGGTAGGTGGAGGAGAGGTAATTGAGCTGGGGCGCGGCGACGGCGATGCTCCAGCCGTCGGTGCCGTTCACGGGCGCATAGGCCAGGAACATTTTGCCCTCCGGGCTGTCATAGCTTCCGAATCCGTTCTCTCCCCGGCACATGGCTTCATGGATGGCAGCCAGGTCCTTCAGGGAGGAGTCGCTTTGGGCCTCGGCGCCGATGTTCTGGACGGTGATGGTATCAAGGACGATGTCGGCAATGGTATCGCCGGTCTTGTTGATCATGTAGGCCCGGCTGTTCTCGCCGACTTGGATGGAGGATACGATATCGTTCAGGAAGGTCTCGGGGGGAACGAAATACACCACGCCCACGATGGAGGAGCCGTGAATCCCGTTTTCGTACAGGGGGGCTGCCACCATGATGGACAATTCCCCGGTGATTTTGCTGATCAGGGGCTCAGATACATAGACATTGCCCTGCATGGCCTGCTGGACATACTCTCGGTCGGAATAGTCCTTTCCGTCGAAAATGCTGATGCCGTCCATGCCGATGAGGTTCCCGCGCTGGAAATTGTGCATGGCGCAGCGCTCATCGATGATGGCCTTTTTCTCTTCCGCCGATGTCTCCGGATCGGAGAGCTGAGGGATGCAGCCGGTGTCCATGGCTACATTCCTGTAAGCGGTCAGCTCCTGTTCCACGCGTCCTGCCGCCAGGACTGCCGTTTCGCTCATCATGTGGTCCACAGTGGCAAGGATGCTGTGGTAGCTGGGCACGATGCCGGAAATGCCTGCCCCCAGCAGGGCTGTGACGACGGTCACGATGAGACACAAGGTGATTTTGGTTCGAATGCTCTTCATTTCATTTCGCCTCCGTATTATGGCTGACGCATTGTCCGATCAGCCGTGTATTTATTGATATTATATAAAAAACAGGGTGCTGTTGTCAATATCCGCTGGTGACATCCGGCCTGCCACCGGACTCTGCCTGCCCGTGTGGAAGCCAGGCTTTCAGGGGCCTGGGGGCCGTATGGGGGAGCGGGGCAGGATATGCGTAAAAGCGGGCAAAACCGGGATTGACACGCTCCGGGGCGAGGCGGTACAATAACACCTGGAAAAGCAGGACTAAGAATGGGAGGGGAATCATGCGGGTAAATCGGGAAGACATGCTGGAGCTTACCAGGAGGATGACGATCGCGAGGAACTGTTTCGGCAGGATAGCCGGCGGATATATGGACGGGGAGGGGTATGTGGACGGCACCTTCAACACCCATTTCCAGAAGCTTTCAGGTGCGGACAAGACGAAGAACCTGCGGATCGCCAAGGCGGTGCCCTTTTCGGAGACGAACCGGCAGCTGAAGGGATTCCGCTTCCGGCCGGAGGGCCAGGGGCCGGGAAGCGTCTGGCAGCTGCTGATGGCGCTGCGGGAGTGCGAGCTGAAGAATGACGCGCTGCTGCTCTCCCTGTACGAATACATAGGGGAGCGGTATCAGCCGGGATTCCCCTATGGCATTTACGTCTTCCATGGAAATTATGACATTCCCCTGAAGGGCAGTGACAAGGTGCAGCAGCGGGAGTCGGAGGAGATTTACAGCTTCCTGGTCTGCGCGATCTGTCCCGTGGACGGGGACTATGAGGCCGGGGAGCCGCAGCAGGGCTTCCTGTTCCCGGCCTTTTCGGACAGGGCCGGGGACATTGACGGCATCGATGTATTCTCGGCGGACGGGAATCCGGAGGCGCTGATGGCGCTGCTTTTCTGAGGTTTTCTTCGGCCTGTCCGGCGACAGGCGTAAAAAAGAGGCATCGTCCCGGGGGGCCGGGCGCGGGTGCATCCCTATGGAGGATGGGGCCGTAGTTTTTTGGAGAGGGTTCTGGCAAAAAGGCCAGGGCCCTTTTCCCATGTCCTGAGAAACTCCCCCTTGACTTTTGTACGAAATCGTACTAAAATGGGGATGCACAAAAATGGTACGATTTCGTACATGCGGACGGCATGCCGGATGTATGCCCGCGGGAGGGAACGCGGAGGGGAAGAGGAGCGGATATATGGACATGGACATGGAAATGGGAGCGGAGACGGCAGCGGCCATGGTGGAGGCTTCCGCAGAGCGGGGGAGCCGCGCGGGCGGCATGGAGGGAGGTACGGCATGGAAGGCGTGACAGGCATCAACGGAGGGAGCTTTTCGGATGTGGAGGAAGCAGAGGGCGTGGCAGGTACGGCAGGCGTGACCAGCGAGGGAATGAGGCGGTTCAACCATCTGGTGAGCGAGACGGATGCGGTGTATCATGAGGCAGCCCTGCGGATGGGCATGTCCGACAGCGTCATGCAGATATTGTATGTCCTCTGTGACAAGGGAGGCAGCTGTCCGCTGGGGGAGATCTGCCTGGTGACCGGAATCAGCAAGCAGACCATCAACTCCGCTCTCCGGAAGCTGGAGGAAGAGGGCTTCGCCTACCTGGAGGGGCTCGGGGGCAGGCGGAAGCAGGTGTGCCTCACGCAGAAGGGACAGGAGCTGGCGGAGCGCACTGTGGTACGGCTGATAGAGATTGAGAACGGCATCCTGGCATCCTGGCCCAAGGCTCAGCTGGAGCAGTATCTGGAGCTGACGGAACAGTATATGACAGCGCTCAGGGAAGGGGTCAGGGAGCTTAAGAACGTATGAACGGGCATTGATCGGTGTGCCGATGCACACAGGGAGGTTAGAATGAAGATTCAATTGTCAGACAGCTTTGATTACAAAAAATTACTGAGGTTTACGTTCCCGTCCATCATCATGATGGTCTTCACATCCATCTACGGTGTGGTGGACGGGTTCTTCGTGTCGAATTTCGTGGGGAAGACGCCCTTTGCGGCGGTGAACTTCATCATGCCCTTCCTGATGATCCTGGGCACGGTGGGTTTCATGTTCGGCACCGGCGGCAGCGCCCTCATCGCCATCACCATGGGGGCAGGGGATAAGGAGAGGGCGAAGAGGCTGTTCTCGCTGTTCATCTATGTATCTGCCATATGCGGCATCCTGATTGGTGCGCTGGGCATTGTGGTAATCCGCCCTGTCGCTGCATGGCTGGGAGCGGAAGGGGAGATGCTGGACAACTGCGTGGTGTACGGGCGAATCATCCTGGCAGTGCTCCCGGCGCTGATTCTGCAGTATGAGTTCCAGAGCTTCTTCATCACGGCGGAGAAGCCGAAGCTGGGTCTGGCCGTCACGGTGGCGGCCGGGGTGGCCAATATGGTGCTGGACGCTCTGTTCGTAGGGGTGCTGCGCTGGGGGCTTGTGGGCGCGGCTGCGGCTACGGCCATCAGCCAGTCCGTCGGCGGCATCATCCCGCTGATTTATTTCGGCCGCCCCCACACAAGGCTGCTGCGGCTCACCAGGACGAAATTCGACGGGCGGGCATTGCTGAAGGCCTGCGCCAACGGCTCCTCCGAGCTGATGTCCAATATCTCCATGTCTGTGGTGGGCATGCTGTACAATATCCAACTGATGAAGTATGCCGGGGAGGACGGCGTGGCGGCGTATGGTGTATTGATGTACGTAAATATGATATTCCTGGCGGCCTTCATCGGCTATTCCGTGGGCGTGGCCCCGGTGATTGGATATCATTACGGCGCGGGGAACCATGGGGAACTGAAAGGCCTGCTGAAAAAAAGCCTTGTCCTGATCGGCATCTTCTCGGTGGGCATGGTGGCGCTTGCGGAGGGCCTGGCGCGGCCTCTGGCCCTGATTTTCGTGGGATATGACCCGGAACTGCTGGATATGACGCTGCGGGGATTTCTGGTGTACTCCTTTTCCTTCCTGTTCGCGGGGCTGGCCATCTACGGCTC
>OFFE01001515.1_pt1 | contig 16467 bp, 12 predicted proteins | sample 1521371 | NCBI WGS metagenome assembly OFFE01 (sample SAMEA3504131, study PRJEB24116) | mouse gut metagenome | biome: mouse gut; feature: mouse-associated habitat; material: faeces | place: Denmark | collected 2011 | reverse complement strand
CTCTGTGTCTGTCGGCGTGCCGGCAGCTGCGCGCAGATAAAAATAGATGGTTTCTTCCGGCGCATCCAGACCAGAGAGGCCCGGACACGGTCCCTCGTCGAGAAGCCCTTCCATGATATCACGGGCTCCCTGAAGCTCCTTTTCGTTCAGCCCGCCCTGGCGCAGGCGGCTTAAATAGTCGCATTTTACCGCGCATTCCAGGCCGAGATAGCCATACAGGATGCTGTTTTTGCAGCCCTCGCACAACAGCCATTCCCGGATTTCGTCCGTGTCTGCCAGGAGGTGCTCCACCGCGTCAATCTTTCCCCAGCCGTGAAGCTGTTTTGCGAGAGAAAAGTATATCTGATTCTGTTCCGCTTCCGGCCAGTCTGAAATATTTACGAAAACGTAGTCCGTAAAATCCTCACAGCATCCCAGGGTAAGAAGGATATTTTTTACACGCTCGTTTTCAGACGTGCAAAAGAGAGCCATGAGCGTCAGACCCATTTTGACGGCTTCCGTCTTTACCCCTTCCGTCATCATGACACAGGCCAGTTCTGCCAGGCGGCCTGCGTCAAAAGAATTTTTCTGCTGCGCGATGGTGCGCAGGAGCTCGTCCCGCAGCGTTGCGGTTTTCAGGTGCGCATAAGTATCTTCGTAGAGACGAAGGACTTCTTCCGGCCTGCCGGTGGAATGATCCAGGAAGAAACGGGCGATTTTTCCGGCGTTTTCGCCGTTTTCGCTGAAGTGACGGGTCAGAATACCTTCCAGGCCTCCGGGAACAAATTTCAGCTCCCGGTCGTCGGGATCATTTTCCTCACACCGGAAATCATCCGGCAGGGAACCGTTTTCCTGAATCAGTCTTAAAATACGGGCGTAAATGCTTTCCGGTGACGGATGTTTCTTTGCTGTTTTCATGTGAATCCTCCATTGTGAAAAAGAAGCGGTCAGGCTTGTTTTCATATGATATCCGCAGATCCGGACCCGGACGGTAACGGCGAATCTGTGATCGTGCTTTTTATTTTAACACAATCCGGCGCGGGATGCACCTGTATATCCGTCCGCGGGAAAATACGCAGTCTGTCCCGATGTATATGCAGTTTTTTTCTTTCACAGATTGTTTTCACATTCATTTTATGCTAAAGTTAAAAAGAATCTGAGTGATGACAGGACAGACGACCATCACTATAATAAAAATTCGGCTGAATCTATTTGAAAATAACTGGAGGACATGAAATGAGCAGTGAAATCAGGGACATTCATCTGGCCGAATCCGGCGAACGGAAGATTGAGTGGGTGAAGCGCAATTGCGATCTGCTTCGCACGCTGGAGGAGGAATTTGCGGAGAGCAGACCCTTTGAGGGGAAGAAAATCGCACTTTCCGTGCATCTGGAGGCGAAGACCGCGTACCTGTGCAAGGTACTGAAGGCGGGCGGCGCACAGATGTATGTGACGGGATCGAATCCTCTTTCGACGCAGGATGATGTGGCAGCCGCGCTTGCGGCGGACGGGATGGAAGTGCACGCCTGGTATGGAAGCACGCCCGAAGAATACGACGCCCATATCCGCCACACGCTTACAGCGGGGCCGAATCTTATTATTGATGATGGCGGGGATCTGGTAAATATGGTGCACAGCCATATGCAGGAGCTGATTCCGGGGATCATCGGCGGCTGTGAGGAGACCACGACCGGTATTATCCGTCTGGAGGCGATGAATAAGGCGGGTGAGTTGAAGTTTCCGATGGTCCGCGTGAATAATGCAGACTGCAAGCACCTGTTTGACAACCGTTATGGGACCGGTCAGTCTGTCTGGGACGGTATCAACCGGACGACCAATCTGATTGTCGCGGGCAAGATTGTTGTGGTCGCCGGTTACGGCTGGTGCGGAAAGGGAACCGCGATGCGGGCGAAGGGACTTGGCGCCCGTGTGATTGTGACGGAGATTGACCCGATCAAAGCGATCGAGGCGGTAATGGACGGATTCGACGTGATGCCGATGAACGAGGCGGCGAAGCTGGGCGATTTCTTTGTGACGGTCACGGGCTGTGACAAAGTGATTGATGCGGAGGACTTTGCCGTGATGAAGGACGGGGCGGTTCTCTGCAACGCGGGACATTTTGACTGTGAGATTGACATGGCAGGACTGCGTGAGATCGCGGTGGAGACCCGGGAACAGCGGAAGAATATCATGGGCTATAAACTGCCGACGGGGCAGTGGATTTTTGTCCTGGCGGAGGGGCGGCTGGTCAATCTTGCCGCAGGCGACGGCCATCCCGCGGAGATTATGGACATGAGCTTTGCGATTCAGGCGCTTTCCGCGAAATATCTGGTGGAACACGGCAGTGAGCTTACGGAGAAGCTGATTGATGTGCCGCGCCCAGTGGATCTGGATGTCGCCCGGCGCAAGCTCGCTTTTCTTGGAAAGGCGATTGATGTCCTGACGCCGGAGCAGGAGAAATATCTGAATAGTTATATTGTGGGGTAGGAAACAGAACAGGAGCGGAATCCGGACGGGTTCCGCTCTTTCTTTTCCGGAGATTACCCGCACAAAAAGACCGGCATTACCGTGTAGAAATAAGATTGTGTAAAAACGGGATGATTTGTGCGAAAATGGTTGCGATTGTTTCAATGCAGGAGGTATAATAGAGGGAAGTACCAGAAAATGCGCATCTGCGGGAAAGGATAGAACTAAAGTTATGGAGAAGGTTTTAATTATTGACGACAGCCGTCTGCAGGCTGAGTTTTTGAAATCCATTATACAGGATGATTATGATATCAGTATATGTAATACCGCAGAAGATGGTTTTTCCACTGCGGTATCCGGGGATTTTTCGCTGATACTTCTGGATGTCGTTCTGCCCGGAATGGATGGTTTTACGCTGCTTAAAGATCTGCAGGAAAATGCAGCCACGAGGTATACGCCTGTAATTCTGATTACAAGCCTGGAAGGGGTACACAATGAACAGAAGGGGCTTATCATGGGGGCGGTGGATTACATCACCAAGCCGTTCAATGCGACGATTGTGAGGGCCCGGGTCAACACTCATGTCAAGCTGCACCGCTACCGGATACAGTTTGAGAAGCAGGCCCTGGTGGACGAGCTGACAGGGGTTGCCAACAGAAGAAGTTACCGGCAGAACAGTGTCGAAAAATGGAGGGAGGCGCTCCGGCTGCATATTCCGTTCTCTGTCTGTATGATGGATGTCGACAAGTTTAAGGTATATAACGATACTTTCGGACATCCGGCCGGCGACAGAGTACTCGCTTCCGTGGCAAAAGCCGTGGCGTCCTGCGTTCACCGCAGTACGGATTTTTTTGCGCGATACGGAGGAGAAGAGTTTGCGCTGATCCTGCTGGGGGATGAGGGGCAGAAAGCATTTGAATTTGTCAGGAGTGTGCGTCAGGCGGTCGAGGATCTTCATCTTCCGCACGATCCGTCCGTCAGCCAGTGGGTTACGGTGAGTATCGGAGGAGCTACCATGCGACCGGAAAAAGAGGACTCTTACGATGAATGTCTTAAAAGGGCGGATGCCATGCTGTATGAAGCGAAGCGCAGCGGCAGAAACAGGGTAATGTGGTTGGCAGAAAACGGGGAAGAGTGGAAGGAAAAATAAGCGCGGAAATCATATCTGTCCGGGCATCAGATCGATGTTCCGGATCAGAAGCGCAAGATTTTTTACCAGAAAATTTACGATCACAATGCAGAGGGCGATCCACAGATATATTTCCCTGAAGTGCATTCCCACATTCAGTCTGCCGCGGGAAAGGCGTGCAATGGTCTGGCTGATCATAAACCAGGCTGCGGCTGCTGCGGACGGAAGAACCAGAGGGTGATACCGGAGAGAGAGGAGCAGATTTCCCTGTGCCAGCGCAAGGACGGCCCGCGTTCCCCCGCAGCCCGGGCAGTACAATCCGGTCACCACGTGCAGCAGACACGGAGGGAGGCGGAGGAGAAAGCGGAGGCCGGGGTGTCCTGCCAGAGTGACGGAAAGCGCAGCGATGATCAGAATCCATCCTGTGATATATAGTGCGTTGTCGGTTTTCCGGCTGATTTTCATCAGATTCTTCATTACACGGTTCCTCCTCTCCGCGTCTGCCCAGTGTGCATCGGAATCTGTGTTTCACACGGCATGCTCCGCGCGTTATTGTTCCTCTGCGCGTTTCTGATGCCAGGATAACATCCGGGGCCCGGAATGTCAATATTTTTCCTGCTTTCCACGGCTTTGGGGTGCCTTTTCTGCCGGCCGGCAGAGTGACCGGTGCAGGCGGGGCCCGCTGCCATGAACCGTCCGGCATTTCCCCGCATATGATATACGGAAGCTGTTTACAGGGAGCACAGAGTGGACTACAATCAGGAGCAATTTTTCCGCACACAGTTTGACGTGCCTAAAATGCCTTTTTATATGAGCTATCCGATGCAGAATCTTTATCTGACCGAGATGGAATATGAAAAAGACATGGACCGCATGAAGGAACTGTATCCCAAAGATGTGGGGCGGATTCTGGAATATGTGGAAGATGAATGTGATAAAATGGAGTACGAGGGCAGCCTGATGTTCGACGAATATCCGGACCGGATCATGCTTGAGATGGTGACGGACCGGATATATCAGAGAGTCGCGGACGGCGGGGCGGACGTGGAGGCAGAGCAGTACTGGGGAGGTATGCAGCCGCCCCCGCCGCCTCCGCCGCCGGGCAATCCACCTCCGTGGGGCCACCGTCCGCCGCCTCCGCCGCCCCCGCATGGAGATCATCTGCGCAATCTGATCGGTGTGATTTTGAACAACGAAATGTATCGCAGGAGATGCAGGCACAGGAGATGCAGGCGCTGGTGGTAGGCCGGCAATTATTAAGAAAAAGCAAAGTTTCTGAGGAAACGATTGCAGATTCGGGCAAAAATGCATACAATATAGCTATCGCGCCTGCGGTAGCTATATTTTTGTATCATGGGAAACGGGTTCCAGGATGCAAAATGCTCCGGGGATTGCGCTGTGGCAGAACTGATTTCTGATATCAGAGGAGTTGTGCCGGATGATTTACAGAAGTGTGAAGAGAGATACATAGACAGGGGAGGATGAAGTGTGCAGAAGGGATGGATAAAGGCGCTGGCCCTGGCGCTGGTATTTATAGTGTCCTTACTGGTATTTGGCGGAATGATGAATCATACCAACGAAGACCGGACGACAGAGATGCAGGAGGCTGTTCTTCCAGTGATTGACCTGCATGCGGGGAACATGCAGATCAATGAACTGCACGGCTACGCGGCGGAGATGAACGCGGCTTATATGAGGGATACGATCACTCCGGTTTCGGCCGAGAGAATACTGCCGGTGACGATACAGACTTACCAGACCAAAGTGGATGCGATCTCTTATGAAATACGCAGTCTTGACGCGCAGCGTCTGATAGCGAATGCCGACGTCACATCCTATCATGAGAAAAAAGGAAAGATTACGGCGAATCTGACGATCCAGAATCTGCTGGAGGCGGGCGAGGAGTATCTTCTGATAATACGCCTTACAAGCGGGGAGAACACAATTTCCTATTATACGCGCATTGTGGAGCCTGTGGACTGCTATGTGGAAGAGTGTCTTGCGTTTGTAAAGGATTTCAATGACAAAACATTTCAGGATGAAACGGTGGCAACGCTGGCGACCTATATGGAGCGGACGACGGGGGATAATAGTACGCTCCACTTTGTTTCTCTGAATTCCTCTTTAAAACAGGTGGGCTGGGGGGATATGAATGTGGAGCGGCTGACAGACCCGGTGCCATCCGTCAAGGAGATCACCAGCACTTACAATGTGATTGTGCTCTCATATGTCGTGATGGCAGACGGGGAGAACGGGGAGACAGATTATTATAATATTGAGGAATATTACCGGGTGCGCTACACCAGCAGCCGCATCTATCTGCTGAACTTTGAGCGGAGGATGAATGAGATTTTCCGCGGTCAGAACAGCACCGTCGGCGATCAGCATATCCGGCTTGGAATCCGCAAAAGAGAAGTGGAATTTAAGGCGAACGAGGCGGGAACGAGCGTGGCGTTTGTGCAGGAGGGGGAACTCTGGAGCTATAACAGCAGTGAAAATACGATGGCAAAAGTGTTCAGTTTCCGCGGGCATGAGGGGATTGATAACCGTGAAAATTACGGGGAGCATGATATAAGGATTGTCCGGATTGACGAGGCCGGGAGCGCGGATTATATCGTATACGGCTATATGAACCGGGGAGTTCATGAAGGTCAGGTCGGAATGGCTGTCTACCATTATGACAGCATATCCAACACAAATGAGGAGCTGGCATTTATTCCCTCTGATAAGAGTTACGAGGTGCTGAAATCAGAGCTGGGACAGCTGATGTACGTAAACGAGGGGGGAGAACTTTTCCTGATGATGGACGGGACGGTCTACGGCATCGGTCTGAACAGCTTAAAGACGCGCGAGATTGTAAAAGGCCTCTCGGATGAGGCGTTTGCGGTCTCATCTTCCAACCGTCTGGTAGCGTGGGTTGAGACGGAGCAGATCAGCGCGAGCGGCAGCATTCACATACTGAATCTGTCGGACCAGAAACAGACGGATATCACAGAGGGAAGCGGTGAGTATATGAAGCCGCTCGGATTTATGGAGGAGGATTTTATTTACGGGATTGCGAAAGCCGGGGATGTGCATCCGGACGCCGCGGGGAATACGCTGTTTCCGATGTACCGGATCCGCATTTCCGATGTCTCGTCCGGAGGGCAGGAGATTCTTAAGACCTATGAGAAAAGCGGATATTATGTGTCGGATATCGAGATTGACGGTGACACTATGTATTTAAACCGTATCCGGTATAACGGCACCGCCTATGTGGAGGCGGACCGGGATATGATTATGAACCGCGAGGGGGAGGCTGGGAGGCCGGTCACCGTCAGCATGGCCGGTTCGGGGGAAAAAGAGACCCAGGTGCGGCTGATGCTGCCCGATCTGACCAGCGAGCGGGCCCCGAAAGTGCTGACGCCCCGGGAGACAATCCCGGAGGCGGACCGCACGCTTTCACTGCACGATGAGAGCTCCCTGGCGCGCTATTACGTCTATGTGAAAGGAGACGTCGTATTTACGACGGACCATGTGACAGAGGCGGTTATGGAGGCCAATGCAAAGATGGGGGTCGTTATCGGCGATGATATGAAGTATGTGTGGAAACGTGCCAGAAAAGCGGCACAGGGACCGTTCCGGGATATTGCGGTCGGAGCGGAGGACGCCTCTGCGGGAAGCATTGCCCGGTGCATTAATGCGATGCTGGAAAAAGAGGGAATCAATATCAGCGTCGGCGCGCTGATCGACGGGGGAGAGACGCCCAAAAGTATTCTCAACAATATGATGAAGGATATGCAGGTGCTGGATCTGACCGGTTGCGGACTGGAAGAAACTCTTTATTATGTGAGCTGCGGAAGTACGGTTTTTGCGATGACGGGAGGCAGCCAGGCAGTTCTGATCGTCGGATATGACGCGGGCGGAGTGTATATATTTGACCCCGCGGATCAGACGACCAGAAAGGAAACTATCGCCGATCTGAATGAGATTTTTACGAACGCGGGTAATATCTTTTTTACTTATCTGAAAGCGTAAAAACCCTGAAAAAAAGCATTAAAATTATGAGTGCCTGATCAATATTTTGTGGGTTTTTAACAGATTTCCAACTGGTGTATTGCAAATTGTGAAGTTATGGTTTATATTTTGTAGAGTACGTCGAAACAACTGCGCTGAAAGAGGAAGTGGAGGAGTATGAGTAGGAAAGAAGTTATCGTATCGAATGTTTCCAGGGAACACAGTAATCCGATCGCTGAACTGGTTCAGGTGGCCTGCCGGTTTGACAGTGAGATCACTCTGGAGAGTGACAATCGCAGAATCAACGCAAAGAGCATTATGGGTATCATGGCATTCAATCCGTCGATGGGCATGACTGTGAATATTGTTGCAGACGGGAGCGATGAGGAAGAAGCGCTGGTGGCGATGGAAAAGTTTTTGGTATGTGAGTAGTAAAGGGTAGTGTTAAAGTGAGGAGGACTCATTATGAAAGAAGTAAAGGGGACGGCTGTATCTGCCGGTCACATGGATGCAGTCAGTGCAGCGGAAGTAAATGAGACAGATATAACAGCAGCAGAGGCCGCAGGAAAGAACACAGCAGTAACCGGGATCGCGGAGGCGAAGCCGGCTGTATCAGACGCAGAAACGACGACAGCGGGGAAGAAGACAACGGCGAAGACGGAGAAAGAGACGACAAAAGCGAAGAGAGGGCCGAAGCCGGGGAAGAAGGCCGAAAAAGAAGAGTTAAAACCTGAGATATTCGTTCAGTTTATGGATAAGGAAGCGGTGATTGAGGAGGTTGTCGGAAGGGCGAAGGCGCAGTTTGTCGCGGAGGGGCACAGAGTGTCCACCATCAAAAGCCTTCAGATTTACCTGAAACCGGAAGAGTATGCCGCGTATTACGTAATCAACCAGAAGTTTAAGGGAAGACTGGAACTGTTCTGATCCGGCAGCCGGAGACAGAAGAGAAGATAAAGAGAGGGGCGTCACGGAAGGATATCTGTGACAGCCCCTTTTTTTGTATCACAGGAGCCTGTGCCCTGTGATACAAAACGCTCCGCAGGCACCGGACTGCGGCGGAACTGACTTTTGCCATCTTATGATTTCTTTTCAGCGTTTTTTTTCTGCTCCTTCCGGTATCTGGAGATAAGACGCCGGATCCGGTCATAGGGGTTGAGCAGGTCGCTGATCGAGGTATCGTGGTTTAAGGTGTCAATGATGTGCGCGATATATTTACTCATATCGCAGTTGATGTAGTAAGGTCTTGCCAGCAGTTCAGGAGTCTGGTAGGTGAGGTTGGTTGTGACAACCCTGTATATAATTCCGTCCTCCACGGCCTGGTCAAATTTTTCAAGACCGCTTGTGAAAAGGCCGAACGTGGCCACTGCGAAAATGCGTGCGGCTTTCCGTTTTTTCAGCTCCGTGGCGACGTCAATCATACTCTCGCCGGAAGAAATCATGTCGTCGATGATAATCACATCCTTACCTTCCACGGAGGAGCCCAGAAATTCATGCGCGACGATCGGATTGCGTCCGTCCACAATGCGGCTGTAGTCGCGCCGCTTATAAAACATTCCCATGTCCAGCCCGAGAACATTGGCGAGATAAACAGCGCGGTTGGTTCCTCCCTCGTCAGGACTGATAATCATCATATGATCCGCGTCGATTTTTAAATCGGATACATATTTACAGATTCCTTTTATGAACTGGTAGGCCGGCTGCACCGTCTCAAAACCGTTGAGCGGGATAGCGTTCTGGACACGTGGATCGTGTGCGTCAAAAGTGATAATATTGTCAACGCCCATGGCGATCAGTTCCTGGAGCGCGATCGCACAGTCCAGCGACTCACGTGCGGTGCGCTTGTGCTGACGGCTTTCATAGAGAAACGGGATAATGGCAGTAATCCGTTTTGCCTTTCCGCCGACAGCTGCGATAATTCTCTTTAAGTCCGAATAATGATCATCCGGTGACATGTGATTTTCGTGCCCGCAGACACGGTATGTCAGACTGTAATTAGTCACGTCCACCATCACGTACAGATCATGTCCGCGCACGGATTCCTGAATGACACCTTTTGCCTCACCGGTCCCGAAGCGGGGAACGGCCGTGGAGATAATGTAAGATTCACGTCGGTAATCTTTGAAGGCGGGGTCATCCTGATGCTGGTGCTGTCTTTTCTCCCTCCATCCGACCAGGTACTGATCCACTCTGATACCCAGTTCCCTGCAGCTTTCCAGGGGGATCAGACCAAGAATTCCGTCGGGAATGGTTTCTAAGTTTCTTTCATCGTTTGGCATGAATGCTCCTCCATAAAAAATAGTTGGTGTGCTACATTTATTTCAACAGATTACTCTGGCTGAATACGGTGTCTCTTCAGGATCCGGATGTCGGCGCCGAAGAGCTTCAGCAGCGTGTAGCTGCTCGAAATCCGGGACAGAACCCGCTCGGAATAGAGCTCCGCCAGCCGGTCCATTCCAAGATTGGTGGAAATAATCGTGGACTTCCGGCGAAGAATCCGCTCGTTGATGCACAAAAACAGCTGGGAGGCGGTAAAGGTATTGGTCAGCTCGGTGCCCAGGTCGTCGATAATGAGAAGATCGCAACTGAAAAGATTCCGGTGCGCGTCGACAGCGTCCCGGTCTCTGCGGAATACCCCTCTGCTTAATATATCAAACAACTGGAAAGACGTAAAGTAGATGACGGAATATCCAAGGTCCATCAGTTCTTTTGCCACACAGTTGGATAGGAAGGTCTTGCCGGTGCCGGTGTCGCCGTAAAAGTAGAGATTCCGGAATTCCAGGGCGAAGGTATCGATAAAAAGACGGCAGCTGGCGACGGCGTTCTGTGCGGCGGCGAGGGAGGAGAGACCGGTGACCGGATGAACATCGCTGTCGGAATAATAGGCAAAGGAAAAATGGTCAAAATTCTCCTTTTTCAGAATCTCTTTTAAGCCGGACTGCGTGTAGACAAGATCAATGGCTGCCTGATCAAAACAGTGGCAGCGTTTTCCGCCGGCGTATCCGGTATCCCGGCAGTCGGGGCAGGTATAAGAAGGCTTGAAATCATCCGCGGAGAGCCCGTGCTGCAGGAGCAGACGATCCTTTTCACTGCGGTATGCGGCGAGGCGGCTGCGGAGCTCCGCGAGGGCATGGGAGTCCCCGTCCAGAAGGCGCCTTGCCTGCGCGACGGAACAGGAGGCGATTGCATCGTCAATTTCCTTCAGCCGCGGAATCTGTTCATAGGCGGATTTTGTGCGTGACTCCGCGTCTCTTACATTCTTAAGCTGTCTCGCGTCGTATTCTCTGGTAATCTGGTCATACTGCGTGTTAGTCAAAGGCATGTCCTCATCCTCCTGTCAGGCGTCCCGGCTGTTTCCGCGACATCTTACCGGGCGTTTGTCGTCAGGAGCATTTTTTCGAGCTGATCGTAGTCGTACGTGCGCTGCCGGAAGTTGTTAAACCTGTTTTTCTGGGCATTCGCGCCAGCCGGAGCGGCTGTGGCGGGATTATTCTTTTTTCTGCTGCGGAATGCGGCGTCAAGCTGTGCGATATCGGCCCCGGTGCGGACATGATTTTTATGCCAGCCGCTTAAGATGGAGTCCGCGTACTGAAAGCTTGGCTGGTGCACGCTTTGCATTGTGCGCTGGCAGGCTTCCGCGATCAGCTCGTCGGAAAAGCCGTATTCGACGGACCATTTACGGACGAGTGCCGTTTCGGAGGGAACGGGGTTCCTGCCGGAAATGCCGAACGCTTTCAGGACCATAAAGCAGGTCTGATTGTAAAATGCCGTCCGCTGTTTTGCTTCGTCTACCGTCATAATCCCGTCGTCTGCCCAGCCAAGCGCGGTTTTTTCTATGTAGCGGATACTGGTGTGTCCGTTGCTGACACAGGATTCCACCAGGTATTCAATCAGATCGGTGGAAAAACGCAGACTATCGTAGAGATAGAGCAGGGTGTTGATATCCGTGGTGTTTAAGGTGCGGCCAAGGTAGCGTTCCGCGATAAAGAACAGTTCCGCGATGGATTCGTTCTGGCGAAACTGCCGGATGTCGTCGGCAGAATATTCGCGTTTCGCGGGATGTTCGTCCGCGGGGGTGTCTGTTGTGCAGGGGAGAGCCTGTGTTCCGGCGGATGCGGGGATCAGGGGGATGACATCGGCGCATGCAGTTGTCCTGCAATCCGAGGGATATCCCGCGCCGGAGGCGTCCGTCTGTCGCTGCAGGGATGCCGGGTCCGGCGTCTGTCCGGAGGCTGTCGCGGCGTCCGTCTGCCGCTGCGGGGCTGCCGGATCCGGTGCCTGTCCGGAAGCCATCGTGATATCTGCCTGCTGCAGGGCCTCCGCTTCTCCGGAAACCGGCGTGAGAAGGCAGATGCCGGAGAGATTCCCGGCGCTGTCATATTCCGGACGCAGCAGGTGGATACGCTCAAGATATCCAAGTGCGCGTCTGACATCTTTTTCCGTGTGTTCGAATTTGTCCGCAATGGAGGAGATGGAGCAGCCCGCATCCGGGCTGCTCATCAGGCGGAGCAGATAAAGATATATTTTCACAAATTCCCCGTTTGCGGCGGGCATATACTCATCAATAAAAATATTTGAGATGCTGGTTGTGGAGTGATGATTTTCACAGTGGAGCGTGATGCTGGCCATAACAGCTGTCCCCCTCTTTCTTTTCAGATTATGGTATGCCGCGTCAGCCCGGAAATATCCCCGGTCCGTCCCGATTATAGCACAGGAAATGGTAAAAGAGAAGTATATTTTCATGTCCGCGGACCGCGGCAGCAGATTCCGCCGTGATTGTGGAAAGTGTGGATAAAACGGGGAGCCGTGAAGCGCAAAGTGTTATGGAAACCGGTGAGGATACAGGCGTTCATGCTGCGGATATGAGGCGTGGATGAGGTAAATGCGCGGCGCGGTCTGCGGCATGGATGTGCGGGAATCCGCGTGAATGGAAGGCGCCGGGAAGATTTTATGTAAACCGGAGGAATCCACATCCGGAACCGGAGTTTTCCCCGGTCCGGATGTGGATAGTGTGGATAACTTATTGCCTGAGAAGGGATTCCCCGACAGTTACGATATCTCCGGCGCCCATAGTTATCAACAGATCGCCGTTCACACATTTTTCTGAAAGAAATGATTCGATTTCCTGAAAGGAGGGAAAATAAAAGCATTCGGTTCCTTTTTTCTTAAGCCTGTCGAGAAGATCGGAGGAACTGATGCCGTATGTGTTTTTCTCCCTGGCGGCATAAATATCCGCGAGCACGACGACGTCTGCCATGGAGAGGACGTCCGCAAAATCATCCAGAAATGCTTTTGTCCTTGAGTAGGTGTGCGGCTGAAAGGCGAGCACCAGCCGCCTGTGCGGATAGCTGGCTGCGGCGGTGAGTGTGGCGCGGATCTCGGTCGGATGGTGGGCATAATCGTCGATGACGGTCACGCCGTTTATGCAGCCTTTGTACTGGAACCTGCGGTCGGCCCCGTGAAAAGACGCAAGTCCTTCCACAATGGCCTGCTCCGGAATACCCAGTTCCAGGGCAAGGGCGATGGCGGAGAGCGCGTTTGTGACATTGTGCATGCCGGGGACGTTTAAGGAGATTTTCATAAGCGCGCGTCCATGGTGCATTACAGTGAAGGAAGCGCAGGCACTGTCGCTGAACGTGATGTCTGCGGGGTAGAAGTCGCAGGCGTCCGTGGTACCGAAAGTGATCAGCCGTGCTTTTGTCTGTCCGGTGACTGCGGTGTACTGTTCGATTTCACCATTTATGATCAGTGCGCCGTCTTCCCTGGTATTTTCTGCAAATCGGCGGAATGAATTGCGGATGTCCTGAATATCCTTAAAGAAGTCCAGGTGTTCCGCTTCCACATTCAGAATAATACTGTATTTCGGATAAAAATGCAGAAAGCTGTTTGTATATTCACAGGCTTCTGAGAGGAAGACACCGGAATGTCCGACACGCAGATTCCCGTCCAGTGCTTTTAAGATGCCGCCGACGGTTATGGTTGGGTCCGCGTCTGCAGCGAGAAGGAGCTGACTGATCATGGATGTGGTGGTAGTCTTTCCGTGTGTGCCCGCGACAGCGATGGAATCCGGGTAATTATCCATAATCTGGCCGAGCAGTCTGGCGCGTGACATTGTGGGAATTCCAAGTTCCCGCGCGCGTACAAGCTCAGGATTGTCGTCACGGACGGCAGCCGTATAAACTAAAAGGCTGGTATCCTCCCTGACATTTTCTGCTTTCTGTGTGCAGGAAACAGGAATGCCCATCTGTGCAAGATGTTTTGTCAGAGCGGTTTCATGCACGTCGGAGCCGGAAACCGTGAAATGCTTTTTTGCCAGAATTTCTGCGAGCCCGCTCATGCTGATGCCGCCGATACCGGTAAAGTGGATATGTACCGGTGTTTTAAAATCAATTTTATACATCGTCGATTACCTGCCGTTTCTGTTTTGATACTGCCCATTATAACGCTATGCAAAGTATTTGCAAATTGTTTTAGGGATATTTTTTTCGACAAACCCGAAAAAGTGCCCGGAAGCAGACGTAAAATATTGGGAAATATGTCAAAAATGCGGTATTCAGGCAGAAAATATTGGGAAAAATGATGTACATAAAATGGCGTTTGTGATATAATTTTTCTTAATAAAAGAAGTACCAGACCAGTAGGAAGACAAGAGGTGAGAGACATGATACGAAAAGAGATGATAGCGATGCTGCTGGCAGGAGGGCAGGGCAGCCGCCTTGGAATTCTGACGGCAAAAGTCGCCAAGCCTGCGGTTGCATTTGGTGGAAAGTACCGTATAATAGATTTTCCACTCAGCAACTGTATCAATTCGGGCATCGATACGGTCGGAGTGCTGACACAGTATCAGCCGCTCCGGCTGAATTCCCATATCGGTATCGGTATCCCCTGGGATCTGGACCGGAACAACGGCGGTGTGACGATTCTGCCACCTTATGAGAAGAGCGGCAGCAGCGAATGGTACACGGGAACAGCGAACGCAGTCTTCCAGAATATGACTTATATGGAGAGTTATCATCCGGAATATGTGCTGATCCTGTCCGGGGATCACATTTATAAGATGGATTATGAGGTTATGCTTGAGTATCACAAAAAGCAGGGAGCCGGCGTGACGATCGCGACGATGCCGGTTCCGATCGAGGAGGCGGGACGCTTTGGCATTGTTGTGACAGATGAGCACAGACGGATAGAAGCCTTTGAGGAGAAGCCCGCGGAGCCGCGGAGCAATCTGGCCTCGATGGGAATCTATATTTTTACCTGGGAAGTCTTAAAGGAGGCACTGTATGCGCTGAAGGACCAGAGCGGCTGCGATTTTGGCAGGCATATCATTCCCTATTGCCATGAGAAGGGAAAAAGCATGTATGCCTATGAGTACAACGGATACTGGAAGGATGTCGGTACGCTGCGGTCTTACTGGGAGGCGAATATGGAGCTTGTTGATCTCATTCCGGAGTTCAACCTCTATGAGGAGTACTGGAAGATTTATACCAGGAGCGATGTCATTGAGCCGCAGTATCTCTCGGCGGATGCCGTGGTGGAAAAAAGTATTATCGGGGAGGGCACGGAAATCTGCGGGCAGGTGTACAATTCAGTCATCGGCGCGGGAGTCAGCATCGGCAGAGGGAGTGTGGTGCGGGATTCCATTGTTATGAAGGGGACCTGTATCGGTGATAACACAACGGCTGACAAGGCGGTGATCGCGGAGGGATGTGTGATCGGAAATCATGTGACGCTCGGCGCGGGGGAGGAGGCGCCAAACCGCCTCAACGCGGATATCTATTCGTTCGGACTGGTGACAGTCGGCGAGGATTCCGTGATTCCGGACGGGATCACGGTGGGGAAAAATACAGTGATTTCGGGGGTGACGGTGCGGGAGGATTATCCGCAGGGAGTGCTCTCCGGAGGCGAAGTAATGATTAAGGCAGGTGACGCGGTATGAAGGCGATAGGCATTATCCTGGCCGGCGGGAACAGCAGCCGTATGCAGGAGTTATCCGGCAAAAGGGCAATTGCGGCGATGCCGGTGGGCGGGAGTTACCGCAGTATTGACTTTGCGCTCAGCAATATGAGCAATTCCCATATCCAGACGGTTGCGGTGCTGACACAGTACAGTGCGCGGTCGCTGAATGAACATTTAAGCTCCTCTAAATGGTGGGATTTCGGCAGGAAACAGGGAGGTCTGTTTGTCTTTAACCCGACGGTGACGGCGGACAACAGCTGGTGGTACCGCGGCACGGCGGATGCCATGTATCAGAATATCGGGTTCCTAAAGAAGCGGCATGAGCCGTATGTGATCATCACAAGCGGAGACTGCGTCTACAAGCTGGATTACAACCTGGTTCTCGATTATCACATTCAGAAAAAGGCGGATATCACCATCGTGTGCAGGGATATGCCGCCGGGGACGGACGTCAGCCGTTTTGGCGTGGTGCAGATGAACGAGGATGCGAGGATTACCGGGTTTGAGGAGAAACCCATGGTTTCCAGTTCCGGGACAATTTCCACCGGGATTTATATTGTGCGCAGGAGACAGCTGATCGAGATGCTGGAGCGCAGTGCGGCGGAGGACCGCTGGGACTTTGTGACGGATATTCTGATCCGCTACAAGAATATGAAGCAGATAAACGGATATAAGATGAAGGAATACTGGAGCAATATCGCGACGGTGGATTCTTATTTCCAGACGAACCTTGACTTTCTGAAACCGGAAGTGCGCAGCTATTTCTTCCGGGACGAGCCGAAGATCTGTTCGAAGGTGGACGATCTTCCGCCTGCAAAATATAACGCCGGGTCCGACGTGCGCAACAGTCTGGTCTCCAGCGGTTGTATTATCAACAGCAGGATTCTCGATTCTGTTCTGTTCCGGAAGGTGTTTGTGGGCAGAAACTGCGTGATTAAGAATTC
>OFFE01001506.1_pt1 | contig 16543 bp, 17 predicted proteins | sample 1521371 | NCBI WGS metagenome assembly OFFE01 (sample SAMEA3504131, study PRJEB24116) | mouse gut metagenome | biome: mouse gut; feature: mouse-associated habitat; material: faeces | place: Denmark | collected 2011 | reverse complement strand
ACAAGTTCCTTAAGGTATCCCGTCTGATCAAGCGGCGCACGGTCGCAAATGAGGCCTGCGATGCGGGGCGCGTGATGGTCAACGGCAGGACCGCCAGGGCATCCTTAAGCGTAAAAGCCGGGGATATTATTGAAATCGGCTTCGGGACAAAGACGGTGAAGGTACGTGTTCTTAGCCTGCAGGACACAACAAAAAAAGAAGAAGCGAAAGATTTATTTGAATATTTATCATAAATCTTATCATAAATCAGGACACCTCCCAGTATAATTATAAAAGCAAAGTCTGATTGCGAAAGACAGGCAAGCGGACAGAGGGAGGTTATTTATGGACGAGAGAAATAGCAGCACGGCGAAATCACATAAAGTCCTGCTGGTGAACCGGAAAAGCGGTGCGTTCAGCGGCGTGGTGGACGTCCTCTCTTTTGATGTGGCAGAAATACTGCTGGAGACGGAGCTGGGAATGCTGCTGATCAAAGGGCATGATCTCCATGTGAACAGGCTCAGCCTCGAAAAGGGAGAGATTGACATAGAGGGGCGGATTGATTCCCTCACCTATTCAGATGTGAAAAGTGCGGGAAAACAGGCAGAGTCCTTTTTCGGGAGGCTGTTCCGCTGATGCCGGTCAGTGAGACGATTGTACAGGAGGCTGTTTTCCTCGGAACGGCCATTCTGGCGGGCGCAGGGCTTTTTTTCCTCTATGATATCCTCCGCATATTCCGGAGAATCGTCCCGCATGGAAACATCTGGATCGGGGCGGAGGATTTTCTGTACTGGCTGGTCTGCACGGGAGTTGTATTTGTGATGCTGTATCAGGAAAATGACGGCATGGTGCGTGGATTTGCGCTGGGCGGTGTGATTCTGGGGATGTTTCTGTATATTCTGCTGCTGAGCCGTCTGGTAGTAAAAGTGAATGTGCGTGTTATACGGACGGTGCTTGGGTTTCTGGGAAAAGTGCTGCGGATTGTTCTGCATCCGTTCCGGTGGATCTGGAAAAAAGTATGGGGCTTTTTCAGAAAACAATTGAAAAAGTTTATCCGGGCGGTTAAAATAGGGCTGAGTAAACGATAGATTGTGGGGAAGAATATATGGGGAGATCAGGTAGAAACAGAAGAAACACGAATAACCGGGCCGGAAAGGTCTGTATCGTCACGATTTTACTGGCTTTCATGGCGGTCATGTCTGTTCAGATTGTCAGGATATATGAGAAGAACCGGGAATACATAGAAAAACAGGCGGAGCTGGAAGTACAGCTGGAGTCCGAGATGGCGAGAAAGAATGAGCTGGAGAACTATGAGGAATATACGAAGTCCAGGCAGTACGTGGAGGACGTCGCCAGAAGCAAGCTGGGACTTGCCTATGAAAATGAGATTATATTTAAGGAAAAAAAGTGATGGTGACGTCCCTGCAGGTGAAAAGCGGGGGCGTTTTCTGTTAAAAGACTTGGGAAAAGCAGGTGTGTGAATTTGAAGAACAGACGAAAAACCTGCCGGTCTGTGTGGTTCTGTTTTCTGCTGACAGTGCTGCTGATAACGGCAGTGCCGGTGTCCGGGGAAGAGAGCGGCGGACCGGAGGAAGAAGATACGGAAGAGACCGGTTCGCTTCTGCGGGAATACAGCGAATATCAGGAACGGTTTGCCGCGGTGGAAAACAGGGATCAGCTCGCGGAAAACGGATTTTCCGTGATTGAGAAACAGATTTTTCCCCTGGAGACGGCCTGTTTCGGGGCAGTGACGTTTGTGCCTGCCATTGACCGGCGCTATCACCGGCTCGCCCTGTTTCTGACGGATGAGGACGGGGCGGTTGTTTACCGGACGGATGCCCTGGAGACCAATCAGCGCAATAAGGGGAAGCTTGCCCAGCCGGTTATGGGGATTTCCGCGGTATCATTTCAGGACCTGAATGCGGACGGGCGGACGGATATTGTTATTATTTCGTTCTGCGTCAATCAGACGGGGGCTTACGCCGGGACGCCATACAAGACGGGAGATGTCCTGTTTCAGGGGGAGAGAGGGTTTTACAGGGACTACCGGATCTCGGACAAGATCAACCGCTTCGGCATGAATAAGAGTGTTGAGAGCATCACTGCCTTTGTACGGGACGGCGGGTCCACCGAATTTCTGTACACGGCCGCGACGAAGGACGAGCTTCTGAAAAACGGGTTTGTGATCGCTGAAGAACAGTGCTACCCCAGACGATTTGAGAAGCTGGGGCGCCTTGAAGTTGTGCCCGGAACCTACCGGATGGCGGATTTCTCGACGTTTATGATTTATCTGATCGACGATCAGGGCTATATTGTGTGGAGTCTGCAGCCGATGGGCGATTACGAGGATCTCTACGCGTTAAAGGGCATTACCTGCCGTGATATTGACGGGGACGGGATGAAAGATATTCTGGTGCTGGCGCGCTACAGCTATACAGATGCGGACGGTGAGACGGTTACACAGAACGATTACTCGGTTTATTATCAGCGCACAGGCGGATTTTATGCCGGCACGGAAGTGAAAAAGGCTGTTTTCTGTGAGGACGATGATACGGTGGCGGAGCTTGTGGAGCGCGCGCGGGCGTACTGGGGGTGGAAATCAGAGTTATGATTAAAATACTGATTGTGGATGATGAAAAGCCTATCTGTGATCTGATTGACCTGAATCTTTCCGCGTCGGGGTATCAGTGCACGGCGGTTCAGGACGGGATGAGGGCCATCGAAATGATAGAGAGGGACGCTTATGACCTGGTGCTTCTGGATATTATGCTGCCCGGGGCGGACGGGTACGATGTGATGGAATATATCCGGCCTCTGGGGATTCCGGTGATTTTTATCACAGCGAAGCATGAGGTGCGGGACCGGGTGAGAGGGCTCAGGCTTGGCGCGGACGATTATCTGGTCAAGCCTTTTGACGTTGTGGAGCTGATGGCGCGGGTGGAGGCAGTTCTGCGCCGCTATAATAAAGCAGACCGGGTGCTGCGCGCGGGGGATGTAGAAGTTGATGTGGAGGCGCGCAAGGTGACAAAGGCGGGCAGGCCGGTGGTGCTGACCAACAAGGAGTTCGGCCTTCTTGTGCTGTTTATGCAGAACAGAAATATCGCCCTTTTCCGGGAGAGGCTGTATGAGACGGTCTGGAAGGGGGAATATTTCGGGGACAGCCGCACACTGGATCTTCACGTCCAGCGCCTGCGCAGGAAGCTCGGCTGGGAACAGAGTCTGGTGGCGGTATACAAGGTGGGATACCGCTTAGAGGTGCCTCAATGAAATTTTCACTGAAACTACTTTTATGGACAATGATTGTCATGGCGGTAACGCTGGGAACGGGCGGGTTCTTTTATGTGAACTATGTGTTCCGGACGGCTCTCGAGCGGGAGAGAGGGCAGGCGATGGATGAAAACAGTATCCTGAAATTTGCTTTTGAGACGGCTGCTTTAAATGTGCCCGCAAAATATGATGTGCTTCCCGACCGGACGGTGGAACAGATTGCCTCCAATCTCGAGAACAGCGGGCAGAATGCGGGCAGGATGCTTCGATTCTCCGATGAGGAGGTGCAGACGCTGTATGCCAGCGACGGCTTTGCGGCCGATAAGGCTCTTTTGTCCGTGGCGGGGACCCAGACCAGGGCTTACCGTATTATAAAACAGGAGCTGCAGTATTATGTTCAGACCTGCAGTGTGGTCCATGTGCTCGACCGCGTTCTCTATCTGGAAACCATGCGGGATGTGACGGAGGTTTATAAGGAGCGCTCGACGGGCTTTACCGTATACCGCAGGATGATGATTCTGATGCTGCTGGCCGGGGCAGTGATACTGCATTTTATGGCATCCTGGCTGACAAAGCCGATCCGCCTGCTGACGGAAGCGACGCAGAAAATGGCGTCGGGAGACTATGCTTACCGCGCGGAACAGGTCAGCACCGATGAGCTGGGAGATCTCACACAGGCTTTTAACCGGATGGCGGAGGCGCTGGAGGAGAATATCTGCCGCCTTCAGGAGGAAATCGGGGCGCGTGAGGAGTTTGTCGGCGCATTTGCCCATGAATTGAAAACGCCGCTGACGGCGATGATCGGGTATGCCGATATGCTCCGTTCCAGAAAGCTGGATGAGGAAAAAAGCTTTCTGTCCGCCAGCTATATTTATACGGAGGGAAAGCGGCTGGAGGCGATGTCCATCCGCCTTCTGGAGATTATTGTCGCAAAGCGCGGGGAAGTGCGGCTCCGGACGGTTCCGGCAGAGCGCCTGGCCACCGCTCTGCGGCAGACATTTCTTCTCAATGAGGAGTGGCATTTTGTGTATTCGTTTGAGCAGGCGACGGTGTCCGTGGAGGCTGATCTGATCAAAACAGTGCTGGTGAATCTGATAGACAATGCCTGCAGGGCGTCGGAGCGCGGCAGCGTGATTGAAGTTTCCGGGAGCCTTTCGGCAGGGGGGTACCGTTTTGCGGTCCGCGATCATGGCGTCGGGATTCCGGAAGAGGAGCAGGATAAGATTACAAAGGCGTTTTACATGGTGGACAAATCCCGCTCCAGAAGTCACAACGGAGCGGGACTGGGGCTGGCGCTCTGCGCAGAGATTCTGAAACTGCATGGGAGCAGGCTGGAGATTGAAAGCACGCCTGGGGAGGGGAGCTGTATCGGATTTGTGGTTCCCGCGGCAGAGTCTGAACCGGAAAAGAAAATACAGGACAGGGGAAACAGTGAGCAGGAAGCGGAGCCGGGAAGAGAGCCGGAAGAGCGGCACAGAGGAAGCGGTGAGGAAGCGGAGCCGGGAGTGTGGGATACAGGAAGGGCGGCGGAAGAGCCGTGTGCCGGGAGGGAAGCCGGCGGTCGCGGAAAGGAGGGAGACGGATGAAAAAATTACCGGTTCGCGTGGCGGCGCCCTGCCTTGCCGTGTGCACGGTAGTCCTGTCTGTCTGGGGGCCTGAGGCGCTGACAGTCTGCCGGGATCAGAAGATTCTGGATGAGATTCACGAGGTGGCGACGGAGCCGGAGGGAGAGGGGTACCGCTACAGGCTCAGCAGCAGCGAAAAGCTGTTTATTCTCTCGGAGTGTTTAAACAGTCAGACGCTGCCTGAGAGCGAGCAGAGTGCTCTCACGAACAATACGGGCGCTGGTTATCAGGAGACCGGAGGGACCTATGCCTTTGTCGTGAACCACAGGGGGCCGTCCGGCAGGGAGATCACGAGCGAACAGATCTATAGCACCTGCAATGAAGGACTTGAAACCCTCAAAGAACTTGGAATCCTGCCGGCAGAGCTTAAGGAGGTGGAGCCGTCCTCCTATGACGCCACGCTCTATTCTGCGATTGACGTGCCGGAGCCCCGGAACAATGTGGCGGTGTGGAAGCTGAGCCTGGCAAACAGTCAGAAAAATGCCAATAAGGAGAACCGTCTGATTGACGCATATCTGGACGCGGATGACGGAAAAATATATGAATTTTATGTGCGGACGGCGCTGCACTGGGAGGATATTGATCCTGACGCCCTGGCCGGCGCCTGGGCCGGCTATATGGGACTTGGCGCCGCGACACCGTATGAGACAGAAAATCCGCTTCTGGAGACGGCGTCCAGCTATCAGAAATATGTTTTTCCGGCAAACGGAGGGGAAAAGACGATCGTCACGATCGGCTTTTATGAGGGAATCAATGAACTTTTTCTGAAAATTTCAAAATGATGCAAAAATGATGCAAAAATGATGATATTCTGATGCAGCCGCTGTGTAAGCTTATCAGTACAGGGGAACAGAGATTCTTTTCCGGAAGCAGGACTGGCAGGTACACAGAGAGGAGCATCATTTATGCAAAAGAGAGCCACAGGGCTGAGAGACGCGAAAGACAGGAAAAACAGAATCAGGAGAAGAAGGAGGGGAAGCATAACAGGGATCCGATGGATGCTGTCGGTCACTCTGCCGCTGTTTGCGTGCGCGGTGGCCGTGTTTATGGCTGTCCGGGTGACGGCTGCGCCTGAGAATCCGCAGGCAGAAGCTCTCGCAGAGGCCATGGAGGCGGAGCGGAATCCGGAGGCAGGAGAAGCAGCCTCCGATATGGCAGCAGATGAGGGCGGACAACGGCCGGACAGCTCTGACGGCAGACGGGGGGAACCCCTGATTGTGATTGATCCGGGTCACGGAGGACCTGACGAGGGCTGTACTGCGGGAGGAATTCCGGAAAAAGAGATAAACCTGCAGATAGCGGGCAGGGTGACAAAGCGGCTGTCTGAAATGGGCTATCAGGTGATTCAGACAAGGACGGCAGACTGCTATCTGGCAAAAGAACAGAGAGTTGAGAATGCCAACCGTCTGAAGGCGGACATTTATGTCAGTATTCATCAGAACACGTTCGGGGACGAAACGGCAAACGGGATTGAGACGTGGTATGACGGGACGGATTCCGGGAGGGACAACCGGAGGCTTGCACAGCTGATACACAGGGAGACGCTCCTGCGCACAGGTGCGCAGGAGCGGGAATTAAGAGCGGATGCAGATTTTTGTGTGACGGGGAAGACACAGATGCCGGCCTGCCTGATCGAGACGGGATTTCTCTCGAATGCCGGGGAACGGGGGCTTCTGGTCAGCCCGGAATATCAGGAACAGATTGCAGACGGAATCGCGGAGGGGATCCATCTGTATTTTCATCCCAGAACGATGTATCTGACTTTTGACGACGGCCCGTCGGAACGGAGCACGGACCAGATTCTTGATGTGCTGCGGGAGCGGAATATAAAAGCGGCCTTTTTTGTGATCGGTGAATATGTGCGGAAATATCCGGACACGGCGCGGCGGATTGTGCAGGAGGGGCATACGATCGGGATTCACTGTGACAGTCACAATTATGAGGCGCTTTATGCCGACGCGGACAGTTATCTGGAAGATTTCCGGAGAGCATATGAAACCGTGCGGGAGGTGACAGGCGTCAGGGTGACGCTGTTCCGCTTTCCGGGCGGCAGTATCAATGCTTATAATGAAAAAATCTGCCGGGAGATTATCCGGCGGATGACGGAAAATGGTTTTGTCTATTTTGACTGGAATGCAAGCCTTGAGGACGCCGTGGCGGATGCCAGGCCGGAGCGATTTATTGAAAATGCCAGGGATACGGCGCTGGGGAGAAATACTGTCGTCCTGCTGGCGCATGACAGGGTGGAAGGAACGGCCGCCTGTCTCGAAGGGCTGATTGACGCATTTCCGGACTACCGGATGGAACGGCTTACGCCGGAGTCGGAACCGGTGCAGTTTGTCAGACCATGGGAATAAACAGGAAACTGCAAAAGTGAAAAAGTCAATATCGCCCTGATTTGTGTTAATATAATATCTGATAATCTTTCTGTATCCGGAGTATTATAGTATCTGTCAGGAGGAATACAGCCGACTGGCGGAAAGAAAAATATTTCAGAACAGGGAGGAAAAGACGATGTTGGAAAGGTTTAAAGAATTCTGCGTGGAAAACCTTAAGGCAATTGAGATAAGTGCAGCGTATTTATATGGTGAGGATCTCTGGCGTTACAGCGACAGGTAAAACACGCGTGAACATGTAAGGAAAAGGTACCTTACGGTCCGGATAAGACGGGCCGGGGTACCTTTTTGCGGTTCTGGCTGTGAGATGGCCGGATCAGAAGATACTGCCAGTGGATGCATCAGCGAGGCGGTAAGTGCCTTTTTCTATTTTTACAACCAGTCCGTTTTTCTCATAATCATTTAATATGCGCTGAAGCTGTCTGGAGCTGCAGTGCAGTCTGAAAGCTGTTTTTTCGATTCCTTTCAGCTGTTTATTCTCACATTTGTACTTCATGTAGGACAGAACCCGCTCCCGCAATGTGGAGGAGGCTACTTCCGAAGCGCACAGCGCTTCTGTTTTCTGTGCCATCATTTTTCCCACAAAATACATGAACCGGCTGTTCTGATACAGTTCTTCTTCATGATCCTTTGTGATAAAAGCGATCGTGGTCAGCCTTTCTGTGGCCTCGGCGTATATATTGCTGTTTTTTATGTGAAACAAATCCATTTCACCGAGAACATAATTTTTACGTCCGTCCGCCAGAGAATAGGTGCTTCCGTCGTCCCGGATAAAATAAATGGATAGTTCTCCGGAGAGTACAAGCTGGAAAAAGAAATTGTCCAGCCAGGGGGCCGCAATCAGTTCGCCGGCTTCATATTCGATCAGGAACAGATCTAATGTTAAGCTTTCCAGCAGATCTTTATGACAGCTTTCCGACATGGCATTCAGAATCCGGCTCTTGTCATAAATTTTCCTCATATCTACCTCCATTATAGCAGGACATATGTCCTGTTTTTCAGTTTTATATTAACGTACAATGGATGAGAATTCAAGGGAGGAAAAGAATATGTCGTCTGTATATGAAGGAAAAAACATGTCATCAACAATCATGAAGCTTGGGATTCCGGCCATGCTGGGCCAGCTTGCCACCCTGATTTATAATCTGGCGGACACTTACTTTGTGTCATTGACAAAAAGTGCGGAACAGATTGCAGCTGTCACACTCAGCGTTCCGGTTCTTCTCATTATTATGTCAATCGCGTGTGTGTCCGGCATGGGTGGCAGCAGTGTGATTGCAAGACAGCTGGGAGAGGGGAAAAGAGATGATTCGGCAAAATGCCTGAATTTCTGTATTTACGCGATGGTGATCGCCGGTGTCATCGTGCTTGTTTCGGGCCTGCTCATACTGGAGCCTGTTGCGCGGCTTATCGGGGCCGATGAAGGAAATACCGGCTTCACCTGTGATTATCTGAAATGGATTTTTGCAGGTGCCCCGTTTATTATGCTGGCAAACGGTCTTCCGCATACGCTTCGGGCGGCCGGGATGATCAGGGAAAGCACAATCGGTGTTGTGCTGGGAAACGCGGTCAATATTGTTCTCGACTGGATTCTGATTGTATTTTTACATATGGGAACTGCCGGGGCAGCTCTGGCTACCTCTCTTGGCTTTCTGTGTGCAGCCGTATACTATTTTATCTGCCTGAGCATTAAGGAAAAAAACGGAGACGGGCTGATTACGCTGTCGCCGTGGAAATTCAGGCCGGAAAAGCGGATGGTTGCCAGCGTTCTGAAAATCGGGATTCCGGGGGCGCTTATTACGGTTATGATGAGTGTTTCGAATATTGTCCTGAATAATTATATCAGTATATATGGATCCGATGCGGTGGCGTCTTACGGTATTGCCTATAAAATTGATATGTTTCCGATTATGCTTTCGGTAGGGCTGTCGCAGGGAATCGCGCCGCTGCTGGGATTTTACTTTGGATCAAAGCAGGCAGAGAAGCTTAAAGAAGCTATGCGGATAAGCATTTTTTATGGAATGATTTTTGGCGCGATGTTTACGATTCTTTTTATGGTGTCGGGCAGGTATTTTGCGGCAGCATTTTTGTATGAAGAAAGTCTGATTATACAGACTGCGGGTTTCCTGAGGCTGCTCTGTTTTCATGCCCCGCTGCTCGGGATTATTAATATGGTAACATCTTACTTTCAGGCGCTCGGCAGGGCGGCAGGTTCGCTTACTATTACGGTTCTGCGCAATGTTGTGCTCTTTATTCCGGGAGTGATAATACTGAACTATTTCTGGCAGCTGAACGGGGTTATTCTGACACAGCTTGTGGTTGAGATGATTCTGACTGCAGTATGTATCATTATGTATCGGATTGCAGCGCCGGAGAAGGTGATATAAAATGTCAATATTGCCCTGATTTCTGTTAATATAATATCTGATAATTCTGCGCTGTCCGGGGTATTATAATATCTGTCAGGAGGAATGCGGCTGACAGAACTAAAAAAATATTGCAGAAAAGGGAGGAAAAGAGAATGTTTGAAAAATTTAAGGAATTCTGCGTGGAGAACCTCGAAGCAATTGAGATAAGTGCAGCATATTTATATGGTGAGGATCTCTGGCGCTACAGCGACAGGTAAACCGTGAGGATGACGGAACCTTCTGCTGTATCTGAAAATGAAACAGACAAAAAAGGAGACCGGTTTCTGTTCGGCAGGAACCGGTCTCCTTTTTGCGCTGTTATGCTTTTTTAATGGTGGAATGCCCGTAATAGGTCTTTCCCTTGTGAGTATGTTTTTTGGTCTTTGTGCAGCTTGCCACGGTACACTGGCTGTAAGTCTTACTGCCGGTGGCATGGCCGTAATAATACTTGCCGCTGTGTTTGTGTTTGCCGGTTTTTTTGCAACCGTCCACGGTACACTGGCTGTAGGTTACGTAGGTGGAATGCCCGTAATAGTAGCTGCCGCTGTGTTTGTGCTTTCCATTCTTTTTGCAGCCGTATACAGTGCACGCGCTGTAGGAATGGCCGTTATAGCAGGTTCCGCCGTGATAGTGCTCACCTGTCGCGGTACAGCCTGCGACGCTGCACGGGCCGTAGTACGTTGTGCCGCCGCCGGTTCCCGTCGCCGGACCGCCGCAGCCGCCGCCGTGATGACCGCCGCCGTGTCCGTGTGCCATTGCAACCGCAGGCTCCTGCAGTACAATCAGAACTGCGGCGAGAACCAGAAGTGCTTTTCTGAGTGTTTTCATTGGATGATACCTCCCTGTTGTGATTGACGATGTCCTGTTTTTTACCGTTCTGATAATAATACGACCGGGACTGGAAAAACCTTTCATGATTTCCATTTATTTTTATAATTTTTTCACAGGACGGAAACAGACCGCAGAGGCAGGCGGTATGCACTGAAACTGCGGTCCGGACTGAGCGCTTATCCGATATGTTTTTCGTTGTAGACGATAGTCGCCAGCCCTTTGCGGTAAGAGAGGGCCTCCTCGCTGCTCATATGGCTGAAGTCCTCACGCTTTGGCGTGGCCTGTCCGGCAAGGATATCTTCCGCGCACGCGATCAGATCAAACAGATATTTCTTCCCGATCGGGCGCAGGAAATGTCCGGGCAGGATCAGGTCAAATTCTGCCTCCCTTGCGGCCAGCTTCTTTAAGTCGTCACAATATGCGCGGACGCTGGTGGAGTACGCATCGAAGATCAGAATCGGGGTGCTGACAATGGAGTCCCCGGCGATCAGGATCCGGTTTCTGCTGTCCAGGAATGCCATGCTGCCCGGCGTATGGCCGGATATCCCGATGGCCTCGAATTCCCGGTCTCCAAGGTCAAAGCGCATGCCCTCCGTCAGTTTTTTCGGGGGTTTCTGTGCATGCAGCGTTTTTCCGCTCAGATCCCCTCCGGTGTAAAACGGGTCCTGCATTGTTTTGGCGCAGAAGCTTTTCCAGTGCTCTCCGGTCATATAAGGGGGTTCCTGCATCCACTGATCTTCCGGATTCAGGTATACCTCATCAAATTCGTGGTTGCCGGTTGCGTGATCAATGTGCCCGTGCGTGTTGGCGACAAACACAGGCCTGTCCGTCAGCTGTGCAGCTGTTTCTTTCAGGGGCCCAACCCCCGCTCCGGTATCCACAAGCATGGCACGGCTGCTTCCCTCGACCAGATACATGATGTCAATGCCGTATTCGTCGATCGCATAAATGTGATCCGCGACGAGCTGAATTGTGTAACCGTTTATATTCCGGATGTTCAGATTATCCATGGTTTTCCTCATTTCCGCACTAACGCGCTTTTTTGTACAAAACAGGTCTGTGCATGTGCACAAACCTGTCATTAAATCGTTTACCGTTACATTTTCACAGCGCCCGCCGTGATACCGCTGGTGATGTATTTCTGCGCCAGGATATACAGGACGATGATCGGAATGATTGAGAGCGTCAGCGCTGCGATCAGGAGGTTCCAGTCTGAGCTTGCATTGCTTCGGAACATATAGATCATAACGGTGAGCGTCCGTTTTCCCGTTTCATTGATCATCAGGCTCGGCATCAGGAAATCATTCCAGGTCCACAGGAAGAACAGAACGCCGATGGTGATGCTCGTCGGTTTTACCAGCGGAAAAATAATCTGCATCATTGTGCGGAATGCGCTGCACCCGTCAATGCAGGCGGCTTCCTCGAGCTCCTTCGGTACGGATTTCAGGAAACCGACATATGTAAAAATCCCAAATGCACAGTGGAAGCCGGAATACAGGCAGATTAATACGGTCAGACTGTTGTTCATATTGAACTTTGTCGTCATTACCTGCAGGGCGATCATGATCGTGTGAAACGGGATGATCTGTCCAAGGGTGAATAAGAGATACCACAGCTGACCGTCCTTTGTGGTAATGTGCGCGATGCCGTAGGCGGCGAGAAAGCTCACAAGCACGCCGAGCAGGACGGTACCGCCTGTCACGTAGGCCGAGTTTAAGAACACCTGCATAAAGTCCATGCGCTCGACCGCGGTTTTGTAGTTATCCAGTGTAAAATGAATGGGCGGCGCCAGAAAGTTTGCGATCATGTCGCTGTAGGGTTTGAAACTGTTCATGACAAGGAGCAGAATCGGCATTACGAACAGAATTCCGAGCACCAGCATAATGATGGTTGCGACGATGCCGCCTTTTTCTTTTTCTTCTTTTTCACGCATCAGTATTCCACCTCCCGCTTTCTTGTGACATTGAGCTGAATCAGGGTGACAATCGCGACGGTCAGGAACAGAATCACGGACTTCGCGGAGCCATAACCCATGTTATATTTCACAAACGCTTCCTTATATATATCCATTGCCACCGGCATTGTTGTCCCGTAAGGACCTCCTGCCGTCATCGCATTTGGCACATCGAAAGCTTTGAATGCGCCGGAGATGGAGACGAACAGATTGATCGTGATGGTTGGCATCAGCAGCGGAAGCTGGATATCACGGATCAGACGCAATCCGGTGCAGCCGTCGATTTTTCCGGCTTCAATCAGATCCATCGGGATAGTCTGAAGGCCGGCGGTGTAGATCATCATCAGAAATCCGATCTGCTGCCAGACGGATACCAGGATAATTGTAAATGTCGCCGTTCCGGGAGAACCGAACCAGCTGATAGATCCCAGCCAGTCCCAGTGCATCAGCTCCGCGATGTTGGGCAGAATCTGGGAAAAGATAAAGGTCCAGATAAATGCGACCAGAACGGACGAAATAATATTCGGAATAAAAAACAGCGAGCGGATGACACCTTTTGCCCGGATATTTTTGTTCAGGAAATAGGCGAGGATAAATCCTGCCAGGTTACTGCCGACAATCGTAAAGACGCCCAGTTTCAGGTTGAAAAAAAAGGCTGTGCGAAAGCCCTCGTCGGAGAGCAGTTTGATGTAGTTGCTGATTCCTGCCATACTCTTTTTGCCGCTCATCAGATTCCACTTCAGAAAAGAATACGGGATGGTACCCCCGAACAGTGGAATCAGCAGGGAGCATGCATACAGAAGCAGTGCCGGAAGCAGAAGCAGGTAATAAAATTTTCTGTACTTTTTGTAAATGATTGACATTTTCATTGCCTCCTTTCCGAATCACGCCGGTTCTGCGGTGTTTTTTTGCGCAGAAACGGCGGGGTCTGCCACGGCGTACCTGTTGCAGATGCCGTTTATCAGACGCCCGCCGTAAATTCCGTTCTCACAAATTCCGGAAACTGTTGTCTGTGTACAGTTTACCGGACGCAGAATCAAACGTCTATTCGATAAAATTCAGGTAGCTCTCGTTCAGCTCCTGGATCACGGTTGCCTGGTCTTTTGCTCCTGCCATATAACCCTGGAAGATATCGCCGGAGGTGACGTCAAAACCGTTTGCATACTGCTGATAGACCCACGGAATGGTGTTGCCTGCATCGCAGTAAGCTGTGTAATCGTCCATTGCCGAGCTCGGTACGCCGCCGCTGTAAGGCATTGCAGGCGGAGCATCGCCCAGATCCGCAGTCAGTACCTGAATCCACTGCTGCTCCGGATCGCTCATGTACTCCAGCACTCTTTTGCACAGATCAAGGTGCTCGGTTTTGGAGTTGATGACGTAGCAGGTACCTACATCGACGGAAAGCTTGTTTTTCGCGGCGTCGTTGGAAACCGGAATAGCAAAGCATCCGATATCGGGTACCGGGTTGGCATGTGCAACGGTGGAAAGGCTGAACTCACCGGATACGAGCATTGCTGCCTGGCCGTTAGCCAGCGCGTTGAAGCCGGAAGTGGAATCCTGATCCATCATGTTGCCGCCGGAATACTGTTTCATAATGTCTGCAAACTGGAATACCTCGTCGATGCCTTCCACGTCGAAAGTTCCCTCGCCGGAATCCAGGGATGAGAGGAATCCGGGGATGTCATCCTGTACAAACGGAGTCAAAAGTGCGCTGAACAGATGCTTTAAAGTCCAGGACTCTTTGTAGGTCGGTGCGATCGGCTGGATGCCGGCAGCTTCAAGCTTTGCGCAGGCATCTGCGAACTCGTCTCTTGTCGTCGGGAGTGTCTCGATTCCTGCTGTTTTAAATAATTCCTTATTGTAGAATACGCCAAGATACTCATAGACGGACGGATAAGCGTAAACGGTGCCGTCTGCGCCCTTGCCGGCCTCGAGTGCTTCCGGGTATACTTTATCCACGAAAGATTCTCCGGAGAGATCGGTAAGCCTTCCGGCCTCCGCGAATGCCTGTACCTGCTTGTACGGTGTCAGGAGATAAATATCCGGCAGATCATCCGCCGCAACCTTGGCTCCGAGAAAATCAGAGTAATCGCCGGTCTGCATCTGGATGTCGAGATCAATATCCGGATTTTTGCTGTTAAAATCTTCCTGAATTTTCTGGAGATCCTCGCCCCAGCTTCCGTTCCAGACAGCCATGCTGATCTTTGTCTTATCGCCGGATGCGCCATTGTCCGCGGCCGGTGTTTCCGTTCCGCCGGCAGAGGATGCGCCGCTGTCCGCGCCGGAAGTACCGCTGTCCGCATTGCCGCCAGTGGTACTGCCACTGTCAGTTTTGCCGTCATCTCCGCCTCCGCAGGCTGCCATTGACAGCGTCATCGCGCAGGCCAGACCAAGTGCTGCCCATTTTTTCACTTTTCTCATTTTTGCCTCCTTGTGCACACGTTTTTTTGTGCATATCCGGATCCGTGCGTGTGCACACAGACCCGTGGCTGAAAATTCATGATAGTCATTTTTTCAGCCTTCTGCTTTTTTGTGCTTTCCCCGCTGTATGCCGCGGGGAGTATTCCATCAGGGGCGGACAGATGTCCCGTCCGCAAGTCTCGACAGCATCCACCCCCAGGTAATACCACCGTCCGTGCACGGATACTTTTCCGCGGCTTTTTCGTTGATGTCCACGCCGATGCCCGGGCGGCCGTTTAAGTAGATGTAGCCGTCGCGCACTTCGGGTATTCCGTCAAATATCTCGTGCAGTGCCTCCGGATTCCGGTCGCAGTAAAATCCGGCTTCCGGATCCGTCCATTCCTGAATCCCGAAATTCGGGGAGGAAAGATCAAGATGCGCGTTCACCGCGTGCCCCACGGGAGTGAGGTCCACAGGTCCGTGCCACGCCGTCCGCACGCCGAATGCGTCGCAGAGGGCGATCAGCTTTTTCGCCGGCGTAATGCCTCCGATCTGGCTGATATGAATTCTGATATAGTCAATCTCCCGCTCTTTGATGAGATTCAGCCATTCACTCGGATTGTTGAACAGTTCTCCCATCGCAAGCGGAGTCGTACAATGCTGTCTGATTCTGCCAAACCAGCCGGCCTGCTCCGGAGGCAGACAGTCTTCCAGGAAAAACAGCCGGAACGGCTCCATTTCCCTGGCAAATGTGACCGCGTCCGACGGCTGCAGACGCTCGTGCACATCATGGCAGAGCTCCAGTTCCCATCCGAAACGCTCCCTGATACGCTTAAAGAGCTCCACGGTTTTTTTCATATATATTTTTGGATCGTAATAGGCTCCGGGAAGTGCGCCCTCGGGGGGCTGGTGAACGGTCTCATTTCCGCCGTAGCCTCCGGCCTGCGCGCGGATATACCGGTAGCCCCGGTCCTTTAAGGCGGCGATGCGTTCCAGTGTTTCTTCGATATCTGCGCCTTCCGCATGGGTGTAACAGGTGACGCCCTCGCGGCATTTTCCGCCGAAAAGGTCGTACAGCGGCATGCCGGCCATCTTTCCCTTGATATCCCACAGCGCCATGTCAATACCCGATATCGCGTTGTTGAGCACCGGTCCGTTCCGCCAGTAGCTCATTCCCGCCATGCTCTGCCAGATGTCCTCGATGTAGGAGACATCCCTGCCGGTCAGATAGGGCTTTAAATATTTTTCAATTGCCGTCACGACGGCCAGATGCCGGTGGGCAAAAGTTGCGCAGCCGAGTCCGTAAAGTCCCGGCTCACTTGTCTCAACCTTTACCGTCACCAGATTGATCTTTTCCGGCGCGCAGCAGATTACTTTCACATCCCTGATCGTTACACTCATATCCGTCCTCGTTTCTGTGATTCATTCTTTTGTGTCAGACTGGGAAATTCTATTTACGGTGCCTCCCCAGTCTGTTTTTCCGGGAATTACTTTTTCCGGCATTCCCGGCAGTATCAGGCCGCCGTCCACGCGAAGCACTTCTCCTGTAATATAGGAAGCTTTTTCGTCAGCGAGAAATACCACGGCGTTTCCGATGTCTTCCGGGCTGCCGTTTCTCCCCAGCGGAATCCGCCCGCCGAGTTCTTCCCAGAATCCTTCAAAATATTCCAGATGATCACGCCG
>OFFE01001504.1_pt1 | contig 16564 bp, 14 predicted proteins | sample 1521371 | NCBI WGS metagenome assembly OFFE01 (sample SAMEA3504131, study PRJEB24116) | mouse gut metagenome | biome: mouse gut; feature: mouse-associated habitat; material: faeces | place: Denmark | collected 2011 | reverse complement strand
TCTGGCTGCCGCCCTGGCTCTGGCTGCCGCCCTGGCTTCCGGGGTTCTGGGAGCCCTGAGGGCCATTGTCCTTGTTGCCGCAGGCGGCAAGGGACAGGGCCATGGCCATGGCCAGAGCGCCCGCGATAAGTTTCTTCATCTTCATTGTGTATCCTCCTTTAATATCACAAAAAAATGAGTTTACAAGCCCTAGCTTGCTGTATAAATTATACAAGGGCACGGGCTGTCTGTCAATCACAATCAAAAAGATTTTCGATAAAACCTGATTTTTAGTGGAATAAACAAAAATAATTTCGATTTTTGTGCAAATTGTCCCAGCAGGATGGAGAAACTTCAAAATAGTTTGCCTTGACAAACAAAAATATTCTGCTACCCTTACAATTATGAACCAATTTCTTTTGATAAACCTCAAACTGAAAGGACGCGACCGACTATGAAAAAGCACATTCTATGCTTGGGGGACTCCAACACCCACGGCTACTGCGCCGACCCCGCCGACTGCGCCGACGGCGGCATCCGCTTCAACGAGGACGAGCGCTGGACCTGTCTGCTGCAAAAGGCCCTGGGCTCCGACTATCTGGTGACGGAGGAGGGGCTGTCCGGCCGGACCACCGTGTTCCCCGACCCCCTCCACGAGACCATGGACGCCCTCACCGTGCTCTACTCCCTGCTGAAGAGCCACGAGTTCCTCGACCTGCTCATCATCATGCTGGGCACCAACGACACCAAGGAGCGGCTGGGGGCCAACGCCGCCTGCATTGCCATCGGCATGGAGCGGCTGGTCCGCAAGGCCCAGAGCGTGGACTGCTGGGGGGACCACGCCCCCAACGTCCTCATCGTCTGCCCCCCCGCCATCCTGCCGGAGATGGAGGGCAGCGAATGCGGCATCCCCATGGGAAAGGGCTGCCTGGAAAAGTCCCGGGAGCTGCCCGGCTACCTGGAGAAAACCGCCCGGCTGGTGGGCGCCCACTATGTCGACGCGGCGCAGTGTGAGTTTAACCGAGTGGACGGGATGCACCTGACCCGGCGCGGCCACGCCCAGCTGGCCCAGCTTCTGGCCGGCCTGGTCCCCACGCTGTTATGAACCAGATCTTCAATCCGGAAAATTTCTTTTGGAAATGTTTTGACAAAATGGCCGATGTGCTGGGCCTGAGCCTGCTGTGGCTGCTGTGCTCCCTGCCGGTGGTCACCGCGGGCCCCGCCTGCGCCGCGCTGTACGACGCCGCCGCCCGCTGCGTCCGGGGCGGCGAGCCCGGGCCCTACCGCCGGTTTTTCCGCACCTTCCGCCGGGAATTCAAGTCCGCCGCCCTGTGCTGGCTGGCGTGGGGCTCGGCACTGTTCCTGCTCTACGCGGGCTACCGCATCGCCGCCGTCCTGGCCCGCCAGTCCAGGGCCATGGTGGTGCCGGCCATGGCCTACCTGGTCCTGATGGTCCTCCCCGCGGGGCTGCTGTGCTGGCTGTTCCCGCTGGTCTCCCGGTTTGAGTACACCTTCCGGGCGCTCAACCGCACCGCCTTCCAGTTCTGGTTCGCCCACCTGCCCTCCACCCTGGCCATGACGGCCCTGCTGCTGCTGTGCGAGCACCTGTGCGTCCAGTTGCTCTTCCCCATATTCTTCCTGCCCTGCCTGCTGGCGCTGGCCCACTCCCTCTTCACGGAGCGGGCGTTCCGCAAGCATTCCCCGCGGGACAGCCAAGATGGGGACGAGCCGGCCTAGGGCTTACCTGAGCATCGTCAACATACCCAGACGGCGGCTCTTTCCCGCGCGACAAAGGAGGGCGGACCCAATTGGGTCCGCCCTCCCTTCGTCTTCCTCAAGGCAGCGCATCGTACGCTCCCGCGTCCACCGGCCCGCACCACTCGGTGGAACAGCCCTCGCCGGGGGCCTCAAAGGCCACGTGGGAAAACCAGCTGTCCTTGGCCGCGCCGTGCCAGTGCTTCACCCCGGCGGGAATGGCCACCACATCCCCGGGCTTCAGCGCCCGGGCCTCCTGCTTCCACTCCTGATACCAGCCCCGGCCATCGGTGCACAGCAGGATCTGTCCGCCGCCTTTCTCGGCGCGGTGGATGTGCCAGTGGTTCCGGCACCCCGGCTCGAAGGTGACATTGGCCAAGAAAATGGTCTGCTCCGGGTTGGTGAGGGGATTCAGGTAGGAATTGCCCACAAAATATTGGGCATAGGCGGTGTTGGGCTCGCCCAGGCCGAACAGCCCGCCATTTGCACCCGGGTCGTCCTTATACGCCTCCACCGCCATGCGGAAAGCCGCCCAGGCGTTGGGCCAGCCCGCATAAAAGGCCAGGTGGGTGAGAATCTCCGCCATCTCGTCCTTCGTCACGCCGTTTTTCTTTGCGGCGGCCAGGTGGTACTGGAAGGAGCTGTCCACCAGCCCCTTGCTCACCAGGGCGGACACGGTGAGGATGGAGCGCAGTTTAAGGGACAGTTTCCCCTCCCTGCCCCACACCTCGCCGAACAGCACATCATCGTTGAGCTGGGCGAATTTGGGGGCGAAATCCCCCAGGCTGTCCCGGCCCGCAGTCTGCTTCACCATGTCAAAATGCCTCCTGTCTGTTTACGGACAAAACGTTCCGCACGAAATAATGATGATAAGTTTGCTGGAGCGCGAGAAGCAGGGAAAACTCATCCCGTTTCCAGATAGAGCCTGCTGCCGCCGCCGGGCGGAAACCTGGAAGCTGCGGCGGCTTGTAGGGCGAGTTCAGTCCAGCCAGCCCTCCCGGCCCTTGACGCCGAAGCGCTCCTCCATCAGGTGGAGCTGCGCATCGGTGATGGTGTTCACCAGGGGCAGGTGGGCAATCTTCATGTAGATTTCCGCCGCCTTCTCCGCCGTCTCAATGAGGCCGAAGGTCTCGTCCAAATCGCGGCCCGCGCCGTAGATGCCGTGCTGGGACCACACCACCAGCCGGGCGGTTCCCATCTCCTCCGCGGTGGCCTGGCCGATCTCGTTGGTGCCGCACAGCATCCAGGGCAGCACGTTCACCCCCTCGGGGAACACCACAATGCACTCGGTGCACATCTGCCACAGGGTGCGGGTGAAAGCCCGGCTGTCCAAGTCGTGCACATACGTCATCGCCAGCAGGTTGGCGGGGTGGCAGTGCATCACCACCCGGTGGTCCGGGTCCACGGAGAGCCGCGCGGCGTGGCTCATCATGTGGGCGGGGAACTCGCTGGTGAACTTGCCGCCGTCGGTGAAGCCCCACAGGAGCTGGGCGTTCCTGCCGCCGTCCGTGATGTGGATGAGGCCCAGGTTACAGGCCGGGTCGTACTGCACGTTCTTGAAGTACTTGCCCGTCCCGGTGACGATGAAATACTTCCCGTCCAGCGTCGGGGCTTCAAACCCGGTGGGGATGTCCCGGATCACCGCGCCGACGTCCAGGTACTGGGACACGTCGGCCTCATCCAGCAGCCAGCTGATATTGCCGCCGTTGCGCTCGTCCCAGCCGTGGGCGTACATATTGGTGCAGGTACGCACCATTTCGATCAAAAAGGGCGCCTCTAAGATGTTTTTCATGGCAATCAACCTCTCTTGCTGAGTACGTCAGCCTCGTATTTCTCAACGGCCCCGAACCACTCCCCGTCGGCGGGCGCGCCGCACACGCGGCAGTATTCGTCCCACACCTCCCCGAAGGGCGCGGTTTTCAGCTCCTCCTGGAGCACCATGAGCTTGGTGAAATCGCCAACCTCCTGGAGCCGCTTTTCCTCCTCCGCCGGCTGGAGCAGGGCAGACAGCAGGGCCTTCTGTAAATTGCGGAACCCGGTGGCCCAGGCCGCCACCCGGTTGATGGACGCGTCGAAGTAGTCCAACGCGATATTGACGTGCTCCGCGCCGCAGCGGACGATCTCCCGGCAAATCTCGCGGGTCTCATCGTCGAACAGCACCACGTGGTCGGAATCCCAGCGGATGGGCCGGGTGACGTGAAGGGCGATCTCCGGGAAGAAAGCCAGCAGGGCGGGGATTTTGTCGCTCACCACCTCGGTGGGGTGGTAGTGGCCGTTGTCCATCAACGGGATGCACTTGTCCTTGTTGAAGGCGGCGTAGGAGAGGGCGAACTCGGCGCTGCCCACGGTATACGCCTCCACCCCGATGCCGAACACCTTGGACTCAATGCAGGGCTTCACCTGGGCAAAGTCGTAGGGCTCGGACAAAATCTCGTCGATGGCCTGACGGTAGCGGACGCGGGGCCCCATGCGGTCACCGGGGACGTCCTTGAAGCCGTCCCCCGTCCAGATGTTCATCACGCAGGGCTGGCCCAGTTCCTGGGCTAAGTAGCTGGAAATGCGGATGCAGGCTTTGCCGTGGTCAATCCAGAATTTCCGCGTCTCCTCGTTGGGGCTGGACAGGGTCAGCGGGTCGCATTTGGGGTGGGAGAAGAAGGTGGGGTTGAAATCGCAGCCCAGCCCCCGCGCCTTGCAGAACTCCACCCACTTGGCGAAGTGCTTCGGCTCCAGCTTGTCCCGGTCGGCCCACTCCCCGTCCTCGAAGATGGCGTAGCTGGCGTGGAGGTTCAGCTTTTTCATGCCGGGGCACAGCTTCAAAACCACGTCCAGGTCGGCCATCAGCTCCTCCGGCGTGCGGGCCCTGCCGGGGTAGTTTCCGGTGGTCTGGATGCCCCCGGTGAGGGGCTTGGAGGGGTCGGTGTCGAACCCCCGCACGTCGTCCCCCTGCCAGCAGTGGAGGGACACAGGGATGGTTTTCAGCCTCGCGATGGCGGCGTCCGCGTCCACCCCCAGGGTGGCGTATTTGTTTTTTGCCTCGATATAGCTCATTTAAATTCCTCCTGTTGTGTGATGTTCCGCGCCCCGTGGCCGGGAGAAAATGCGGGGAAATGCAGCTTTTGGTGGCGTATTCAAGTTCTTTTTGCTTCTTTTTCTTTTAAGAAAAAGAAGCCTCCATCTGAATTTTGAGATTACCCAACGCGGTGGCCTCGATGGGCAGGGCGATGACGGTTTTGCCGGTGGCCTCCTGCGTGAGACGGTTCAGAAGCGCGTTTTTCGCCCCGCCGCCCACGATGTACAGCTTTTCATAGGTTTTCCCCGTGTTTTCCTCCAGCTCCCGGATGGCATCCCGGTAGCTGAGCGCCAGGGAGCGGTAGGCGCAGCGGAAGTAGTCCCCCACGGTTCGGGGCTTCACGGACAACGCCCCGTCAAAGGCGGCCTTCATGCTCTCCGGGGCCAGGAAGCAGGGAGCGTTGGCGTCCACCACGCCCTCAAAGGCGCTGGCCTCGGCTTCCGCCACGATCTCCCCGAAGGGTTTCTCCGGGCACAGCTCATCCCGCAGGCGGTTGACGATCCACATCCCCATGATGTTCTTCTGATAGCGGTTGTAGCCCACGCCGCCCTCGTTGGAGTAGTTGGCGGCCATACTCTTTTTGTCTGTCAGTGGTTTGGGGGTTTTCACGCCTAAAAGGCTCCAGGTGCCGGAGGAGATGTAGGGCTGCGGGGCCCCCGCAAGCTCGAACGAGCTTGTGGGGAGAGCCGGAGCGACAGAGCGGTCGAGCCGGCCCGCGCTGCGGGGCGGGGCGACAGCGGCGTCCGCGACGGCAAGAATCCCCTCCACTGCGGAGGCGGTGTCGTGGGTGGCGCACAGCATGGCCTTGATGCCCTGATACTCCCCGATCACCGTCCCCGGCTTTTGCAACTTTGGAAATAGATGGGCGGGCAGCCCCAGCTTCTCCACCAGTTCCAAGTCAAATTCCCCGGTTGCGGCGCTCACCAGCCCCGTGGTAGTGGCGTTGGTGTACTCCTTGGATTTCGCCCCGGTGAGCTTCCACATCAGGTACTCCGGCACCATGAGGAAGTCCGTGACCCCCTCCAGGCGGCCCCGCGCCAAGTCGTCGCAGAGCTGGTAAATGGTGTTGAAGGGCTGGAACTGGCAGCCGGTGTGGGCGTACAGCTGGGCAAACGGGATTTTTTCATGGACAGCGGGGATGATGCTCTCCGTCCGCCCGTCCCGGTAGGCGTGGCAGGGCCAGACCTCCTCGTCCCCGCGCAGCAGCACATAATCGCACCCCCAGGTGTCGATGGCAAAGCTCTCCATCGGGCCAAACTCGGCCAAAGCCAGGTCGATGCCCGCCTTCACGTGGCCCAGCAGGGCGTCCACGTCCCAGGTGAGGCGGCCGTCCCGCTCCGCCACCCCATTGGGGAAGCGGTAGACCTCTTTGGTTTTGACCTCGCCGTCCTCAAGCCAACCCACGATATGCCGGCCTGATGACGCGCCGATGTCGATAGCCAGATAGCGCCGTTCCATTCACGTCCCCTCCCCCGTTTGCTGCCCCCAGTATACCCCTTCCCCGCGGCAGGGTTAAGGTCCTGGCTTGAAAATTTTCGGACGTTATTTGCAATCCGTTCCCTTGCTGTGATATACTGGGCCTATCACTGTAAGGGGGGGGCTGCGCCTTGCGTCAGGAGCTGCTGGATTATCTGCGGAAAATCACCCCGGAGGAACAGGCCATTCTGGACGGCGGAGACGGCATCCGCCGGGATCTGTACACCTTCTGCCGGGAGTTTGTGGTGGACAGCCGCAAGCTGCTGGAAAAGGGGCGGCTCATTGAGATCCGCCCCCACACCCGCTTCGCCCCTTTCCCCCGCCACCGGCACAACTATGTGGAGATGGTGTACCAATGCGCCGGCTCCGCCGGCCACATCGTCTACCACGCCGGACGCCGGCAGGCCATCACCCTGCGCCGGGGGGACCTGCTGTTCCTCAACCAGAACGTGTCCCACGAGGTGCTGCCCACCCAGGCGGACGACCTGGCGGTGAACTTTATCATCCTGCCCCAGTTTTTCTCCCGACCTGTGTCCATGATCGAGCGGGAAAACGTGCTGCGGGACTTTCTGCTGGCCACCCTGTCCGGCGCGGTGGACGGCTCGGGCTGGCTCCACATCCGGGCGGAGGGGCTGGTGCCGGTGGAAAACCTGCTGGAAAGCATGATCTGGACCCTGGTGGACCGCCGGGGCGGCACCAACACCATTTTGGAAACCAGCATGGGCCTGCTGTTTATCAACCTGTCCATGTACGCCCCCATTGTGGGCCGGAGCGGCCCGGATCAGGGGGAGCAGGCCCTGGTGTTCGCGGCGCTGAAGTACATTGAGGACCGCTATCCAGACGGCACCCTGGCCCAGCTCTCCCAGGAGCTGGGGTGGCCCGGATACGCCGTAAGCCGCCTGTTAAAAAAATATACCGGCTCCAACTTCAAGGAGCTTTTGCAGCAGCGCAAGCTCCAGCAGGCCACCTACCTGCTCTCCCACACCCCCCTGCCCATCGAGACCATCCTGTCCTACATCGGCTACGACAACAGCAGCTATTTCTACCGCCGTTTCCGCCTGCGCTACGGCTGCTCCCCCAAGGAGTACCGGGCCCGGGAGGGGGCCGCCCTGCAAGGCTGACCCGGCGGCGCCGCGGCGCGCAAACAAGCGGCCCTGCCGACGTCCGGCGGGGCCGCTTTCCTGTGCGCTGTCTGCTGCGTCCTTTGCCGCCCGCAGCGGACGGGGCGCCCCGCCGCGTTACGACAGCGCCTGGCCAAAGACCTTTACCAGCTGCTCCTGGTGGAAGGGCTTTTCCACAAAGCCCCTGGTGCCGATTTCCTTGGCCCGCTCGAAGGTGTCGCCATAGGCCAGGGAGGAAATCATCACAATCCTGGCGTCCGGGTCGCTTTTCAGGATGATTTCCGCCGCGTCCAGCCCGTCCATCCCCCGCATGATGATATCCATGGTCACAAGGTCCGGCTTCACCACGCCATACTGCTCAATGGCCTCTTCCCCGCTGCGGCAGTATGCCGCCACTTCATAGTCCGTCCCCTTCAAAACGTCCTCCAGCTGAACCCTGACCAGCCGGGAATCATCCACCACCATAACCCGCTTGCTCATACGATATCCTCCTTCCCGGCGGCACAGTCCCCACCGGAACAGGCCACATGGTGAATCAGCTGCGCGCCCTTGCTGTGCTCGTCGGAATAGGTGAGCACAAATTGCGCCTCCTGCCCCTCCGGCTCATAGCGCCCGTGGTAAAATGTGGGCGTGCCGAAATGGGCCGACACCTGGGTGGCCTGGAACATGGCCCCCGCCACCTTGCCGCACAGCACGTTGAGATACTCTTTGCTGAACTCCTCCAGGTCCTCCGGCGTCACCGTCTCCTCGTGGAAGGAGTTTCCGGCCATGCGGACCAGCAGGCTGGTGTCAGCGCACAGGGTGAGGCTGGTGGAAAAACCCTTGTCAAAGGTGATATGCACGGTGCAAAGGTCCTCCCCCAGGGGCTGCTCCCCCTGGTGCAGCCGCACGCCGGCGGTCCGCTCCGTCACATCCTGGAGAGCCTTGTCCAAAACCCGCTCCAGCTCCTCCCTGGTCATGGCGGTATTCATACCCCAGCCCCCTCTCCGCTCTGTCCAAACTGGGGCCCCTGTTTTTGTCCTTCTCCTTCCAGCACCCGCCGGATGCGGCTGAGCAGGTCGTCCGGGGCGAAGGGCTTTAAAATATAGTCGCTGATCCCCAGGGTGATGCCCTCCAGCACCGAGTCCTTGTCCTCCATGGCGGTGAGCATAATCACCGGGATGTCCGCCCGGTCCTTCATGTCGCGGATCTCCCGTAAGGTCTCAAAGCCGTTTTTCGGCGTCATGCGAATGTCCAGGAGGATCAGGTCCGGCTTCACCCGCTCCAGATACCGCAGCGCCCGCACCCCTGAATTCACCGTGATTACATCATAGTATTTCTCCAGGGTATCCGTTATCCGCAGTAAAATGGTAGCCGCGTCATCCACCGCCAAAATGCGTTTCCTGCCGTCCTTCGCGCCGGTCTCTATCATGTTCACCCTTCCTCCTTTTCAAGCCTTCCCAGCAGCCCGCCCAGAAGCGCCTCGGCATTGTCGTCTTCATACAGCTTGAGCTGCCCCTGGATTTCCCGAAGGCTGTCCTCCACATCCCGGGGCAGCGCGCAGCGCAGCATGGCATCCACCATCCCGGCGCACTCCTTTGACCGGAAATCCTGAAGCTCGCCCAGGGCCGCGCCCACCTGCTCCCTCAGCTCCCGGGGAGACAGGGGGGGCTTTTCCCCCTGGGCCTCGTTCTGCCTCCGCCCCTCCAGGAACTGCCCGATCTGGTCCAGCAGCGCCTCGTGGGCCTCCAGAAGCCGGGGGAAGTGCTGGGCGATAAACGCGGTGTCGCCCTGGGCGGCGGCGTTCTCCTGGGCCCGGGCCAGGTTGGACACTTCCATGGCCCCAATATTGGCGGCGGCGCTTTTGAGTGCGTGGACCTGCGTGCGGTAATCCGGCAGGTTGGAATCCTTCAGTTCCTTCAAAAGCCCGGTCTTGCGCCGGCCGTCCATGTAATACAGCTCCAGCAGCTCCACAAAGCCCGCCTCGTCCCCGGTGTAATAGCGCGTGGCCGTGTCCATATCGATCCCCACGATGGGGAAGGCCGACGGGTTCAGGGCGGGGCGGCCCTCCTCCCCGCCGTCCCCGGACTGCCGCCGGTCCTCCGGCACCCAGCGGGCCAGCAGCTGGGCCAGCTCCCCTCGGTCCAGGGGCTTGGCGATGAAGTCCTGGAAGCCGCAGTCCAAAAACTTCTCCCGCATCCCCTCCATGGCGTTGGCGGTGAGGGCGATCATGGCCGGGGCCTTTCCATTCTCCCCGCACTGCCGGCGGATGATCGTCGCCGCCTCAATGCCATCCATCATGGGCATCATATGATCCATGAAAATGATGTCGTAGCGCTTTTGCCGCACCAGCTCAATGGCCTCCGGCCCGCTCTCCGCCTCGTCCAGGTCAAAGGCGTAGCTCTTCAAGAAGCCCCGGGCCACTTTGCGGTTGATGACGTTGTCGTCCACCACCAGCACCTTCACCCCAGGGGCGGTAAACGCCTCCGCCCGTTCCAGCTCCGCCCGGGACACCTCCGGCACCTCCGCAATGGTGCGCCGGTCCACAATCTTCTGGGGGATCGTGATAATAACCGTGGTACCCTCGCCGTAGACGCTCTCCACACGGATCGTTCCGCCCATCAGCTCCACCAGGTGCTTGACAATGGCCAGCCCGAGCCCGGTGCCCTCCACGCTTCGGTTGCGCTTGGAGTCCACCTGGCGGAAGTCCTCAAAGATTTTGTTCAGATCCTCCTTCCGGATGCCGCAGCCGGTATCCTCCACCCGGAAGGTAATCAGCTCCTCGTCCCCGTTAGGGCCCGGCTCGCCGGTGACACAGGCCCGGACATAGCCCTCCTTGGTGAACTTGATGGCGTTGTTGATGATATTAATCAAAATCTGCTTGATCCGCCCCTCGTCGCCGTTGTAGCGGCAAGGGATTGTGTCGTCGCACTCGTACTTCATGATGATCCCGCGCTTGGAGGCCGCCATATCCATCATGCCTACCACCTCGCCCACTACGGTTTTCAGGTGGTAGTCAGTGTACACCAGCTCCATTTTTCCCGCCTCCACCTTGGACAGGTCCAAGATGTCGTTGATGATGGCCAGCAGGTTTTTGGCGGCGGACTGCACATCCTTGGCGTGGGCATAGATGGCCGAGTCCCGGCACTCCTCCATAATGATATCGTTGAGACCGATGATAGCGTTCATGGGTGTGCGTATCTCATGGGACATGTTGGCCAAAAACTCGCTCTTGGCAATGTTGGCCTTTTCCGCCTGCTGGCGCACCCGCTTGATCTCATTGATGTACGCCTTGATGTCGGTCATGTCCAGGATCAAAATGACGCAGCCCTGCTTCTGCCCGTTTTCGTCCATGATCTGTTTGCTGTGGCACTCGTAGTTCTGCCCGTTGATGGAAAAACTCCAGGGAATGTGCTCGTTGAGCATCTCCTCCCGGAAATCCTCCACCACCCGGATATTCTCCCCCAGCTTGTGGGCGGGCAGGCTGGCGAAAATGTTGGCCGCCGCCCGGTTGTAACTCACCAGCCGGTCGTGGTCGTCCAGGGCGATCACGCCGTCCCCCAGGCTTTCCAGCACCTTCTCCGCCGCCAGGTGCCGGAAGTCGTAGTTGCGGCGGCTCCACACCACGATGACCACCATGGACATGGCGATTGCCAGTGTCACCGGCGTCAGATCGAACACGTTGGCCAGCTTGAACACATAGGCCACCAGCACAATGACGGGCAGGGTGGAGATGACCAGGATCGTCTGATACTGGCGGCTGACCTCCCGGTCCGAGCGCAGGCGGATGGCCCGCACCAGGGTGAAAATACAAAGCGCATAGGGGATGATGATGCGAGTAACCATGAACAGCATATACAGCGGCCCGTAGGAAATGCTGACATAGTGGAAGCCGTCCGCAGTGGACAGCCACTCAAACTCCCGGTAAAACAGGCCGTTCCAGTTGAAAAATACCGTGGGCAGAATCAAGAAATTGATAATCCCAAGCACGCGCAGCAGCTTTTTGGGCGGAGTGGCGTAGCAATAGGTGTAGATAAACCAGCAGTAGCACAGCGGCACAAAGGCGGAGCCCACGTTTTCCATCGTCACCGCCGCCACAGCGGCCTCCACGGTGGGAGCGGTCAGCTCCAGCAGGTAGCCTACATTCTGCACCAGCGAGCCGCACATGATAAAAATCAGCAGCTTCTGTTCCCGCGCCCCGTCCCCGTTGAGCAGGAGAATCAGGGCCACAAAAATGAGGCATGTGCCCAGACATTCCAGTATTATGACAAGGTTTACCATTTTGTCCACCCGCCCGTATCCTGATTCATATTCGGGGGCCGCGCGCGGCAGCTTTTGCCGACAATAACAATAGTACATTTTGGCCACGATGTCAAGGAGTATCCCCCCCCATCGCCCTCCCCTCCCGGCGGCAGGCCGGGAGGGAATGGCGCGGCGCCCTTCGGGGAAAAATGCACCCATCAAACAGGGGAGGCGGTTAAAATGCGGGCTGAAGTAATACAGGGGATTCTGATTCCCTTTTGGGGGACCGTTTCGGGGGCGGGGTGCGTACTCTTCATGCGCAGCGGACTGCGCCCTGCCGTCCAGCGGGCGCTCACCGGCTTTGCGGCGGGGGTTATGGTGGCGGCATCCGTCTGGAGCCTGCTGGTCCCCGCCATGGAGCAGGCGGGGGATATGGGGCAGCCCGCATTTCTCCCCGCAGTGGTTGGATTTTGGCTGGGCATCCTGTTTCTTCTGGCGCTGGACCGAACGGTCCCCCATCTCCATCAGAACAGCAGCCAACCGGAAGGCCCCCATTCCCATCTGAAAAGAACCACCATGCTGGTGCTGGCCGTCACCCTCCACAACATCCCGGAAGGCATGGCAGTGGGGGCGGTGCTGGCGGGCTGGATGGCGGGGGAACAGGCCATTTCCGTCACGGGGGCTTTGGCCCTGTCCATCGGTATTGCCGTCCAGAACTTCCCGGAAGGGGCTATCATTGCCCTCCCCCTCCGGGGAGCGGGCGTCCGCAGGCGTCGGGCGTTCCTTTGCGGCATCCTGTCCGGGCTTGTGGAACCCATCGCCGCCGCCCTCACCATCTGGGCGGCGGGGCTGATTCTTCCCTGGCTGCCCTATCTGCTCAGCTTTGCAGCCGGGGCCATGGTCTATGTCGTGGTGGAGGAGTTGATCCCGGAAGCATCCGCTGGGGCCCACTCCAACCTGGGAACGCTGTTTTTCGCGGCCGGGTTCACCCTCATGCTGGCGCTGGACGTGGCTCTGGGCTGACCCCCCCGGCTCCTGCCTCAAAGGGGCGCGGTGGCGGCGGGTGAGAGGCTGCGGTAGTGGAGCCAGACGGTGGGCAGGACTTGGTCCAGGGCGTACCGGGCCACGTATTCCCGGGCGCGGGCGGCCAGGGCGCGGCGCAGCTGCGCCGAGGCCAGCAGCGCCGCCACCTGCCCGGCGCAGGCCCCCGCGTCCCCGTAGGGGTAGAGCAGGCCCGTCGTCCCGTGCTCAACCAGGTCCCGGTGGCCCTTCACGTCGCTGGCCACCACCGGCAGCCCCGCGTACATCGCCTCCATCACGTTGAACGGCAGGCCCTCGCTCCGGCTGGATGAGACAGCGATATCCGCCATCCCATACCACGGCGCCATGTCACGGACATGCCCCGGGAATACCACCCGCCCCGCCAGCCCCAGCCGCCCTGCCAGCTCCCGGCACCCGTCCCGTAGCGCCCCGTCCCCGGCCAGCACCAGCACCACCCCTTCGGGCAGGCCCGCCAGCGCCCGGATGATTACTTCCTGGCTTTTCCGCCTGGAAAACTCCGCTGCGTATATCAGCACAAAGGCATCCTCCCGGACGCCCCATTTTTTTCGCAGCGCCCCGCGCTGCCCTGGCGGCACGCCGTCAAACCGGGTGAAGTCCACCCCCACCCCCGGCACCCGCACCACCTTGCGCCCCAGCCCGTACCTCTTTGCCGCCTCATAGTCCCACCCGTTCATCGTCAGCACCAGGTCCGTGCACCCCGCCGTCCACCGCTCCGCCCCCAGCAGCGCCTGCCGCTTCACCCACCCCGTCTCCCCGTCGAACAGGTACCCGTGCACCATGTTGGCCACCGCCGGACGTTCTGCCAGCCCCTGCGCCGCCAGCCGGGTGAAAAACGCCGCCAGCGATGTGTGGGCCACCGCCAGCGCATACCCCTCCCGGCCCATCCTCTCCCGCAGCATCCCCGCCGCCCGGAAGTTCCGCGGGGACCACACCGCCTTCTCCAGCGGCAGGTGCACCACCTCGTCCGCCTGCGGGATGGCCATGGGCGCGCCCCCGCACGCCACATGCACCGTCCACCCCTCCGCCCGGAATTTCTCCAGGTACGGCAGGTGGAAATTCACGATGTGCGAGTATGTAGACGCCGTAAACAGCACCTTTTCCCCCATCTTGAACGCCCTCCCCCTCACTCCAGCGCCTCACCGTTCACAAATTTGCCCCCGAATACCGTCTTCACCAGGATCTCCAGGTCGAACAGCACGCTCCAGTGCTCAATGTAGTACACGTCGTGCTCCACCCGCGCCTTGATCGACGTGTCCCCCCGCAGCCCGTTCACCTGCGCCCAGCCCGTGATCCCCGGCCGCACCTGGTGCTTCACCATGTACAGCGGCACGTCCTCCTTGAACTTCTCCACATAGTACGGGATCTCAGGCCGCGGCCCCACCAGGCTCATGTCCCCCTTCAGCACGTTGAAGAACTGCGGCAGCTCGTCCAGCGAGCACTTGCGCATGAACGCCCCGAATTTCGTCTTCCGCCCGTCGTGTTCCCTGCTCCAGGCCGTGTCCTGCGCCCCGTTCACACGCATGGACCGGAACTTGTACATGTAAAAACGCCGCTTGTTCCGCCCCACGCGCTCCTGCCTGAACAGCACCGGCCCCGGCGAGCTCAGCTTCACCCCGATGGCGCACGCCAGCATCAACGGCCACGTCACCGCGATCAGCGCCAGCGAACCCACGATGTCCATCCCGCGCTTGCACGCCGCGTTGGCCCAGTTGTCCAGCGGGATCCGCCGCAGGTTCAGCAGCGGGATCCCCTCCAGCTCGTCGAACTGCGGGTTGGACGGCATGTATTTCGCGTAGAACGGGATGATGGACAGCTTCGTCCCCGTCTTTTCGCACGCCCCGATGATCTCCGGCATCCGCCCGTACTCCTCCGGCCCGATGGCGCACACCGCCTCGTCCGGCCGCCCCTGCTCCAATATCCCCCCCAGCTTCTCGTCCCCCCCCAGCCATTTCAGCCCCTCCAGCCCCTTTTCCCGGTGTCCGGACACATAGCCCACCGCCGTGTACCCCAGCTCCAGCTCCCTGCCCACCGTCTCCCAGTACGCCCGCGCCATCTCCCCGCTGCCGATCAGCACCACGTGCTTCTGGTTGTACCCCTTCTGCCGGAAGTACCGCAGCCCCCGCCGCAGCGCCACCCGCTTGCAGCTCAGCACGCCCCCGCTCAGCAAAAACCACACCACCAGCGTCATCCGCGAGAAGTCCACGTACCGCTGCACAAACAGGAAGCTCAGCAGCGCGCCCATCACCAGCCCCCCCGCCAGCCACAGCCGCTCCAGCTCCCACACCAGCCGCGCCTTCCGGAACGACTGGTACAGCCCCAGCGCCGCGTACACAAACAGCTGCGCCCCCGTCAGCACCACGCCCAGCGCCAGGTACCGCTCCAGCGGCACCGATACCTCGCCCCCGGGCAGCAGGTAAAACCGGATCCAGAACGCCGCAGGCAGCGACAGGTATACCACCACCCCGTCGCTCAGCACGTGCAGCCGGTTCAGCAATTGTTGGTTCTCTTTAATCATGCCTGCCCTCTCTCATTCCACGCCGTCTTCCCCGCGCACCCTCGCGATGAACGCCTGCGTCCCCGCGTCCAGCTCGATCCGGCCCATATTCGCCCCGTTCCACTCCTCCAGCAGCCCCGCGATCCCCAGCACCCCGTCCCGGTACTCCCGCGTCCCCTGCTCATACTTCTCCAGCAGCGCGAACGTCCTCTCCCACGTCTCCTTGTTGGCCGCCACATACGTCACATACCGCCGCGCCTGCTCCAGCCCCTCTTCCACACGGCCCCCGTCCAGGTAATACGCCGCCAGGTAGTATGGGATGATGTTGGACTCGATCCCCTCCAGCCGCGCCGCGTACCCGTCCGCCTTGGCGCGCGCCGTCCCGTCCGCCTCCGCGCCCGTAACCTGCGCCACGTAGGACAGCATGTGGTCCGCCTTCTCAAACGGGTCCAGCCCCGCCGCCCGCTCCAGGTTGTCCAGGCTTGCCTCCCGCTCCACCAGGTTCTGCGCCGCGATATTGCACCCCAGCAGCACGCAGAATACCGCCAGCCACCCGCACACACCCAGCACCGCGCCGTTTTTCACCCACTTCTTTTCCTCCCACGCCGCCCGCGGGACCGACCCCCCGCAGCACAGCCCGATGGCCCCAAACACCGCGAACGCCATGGGCAGGTAGCAGTAGATGGAGAACGTGAACTCCACCAGCGCGTGCCCCGCCATGAACGCCAGCGCGCCCCCCAGCGCCGGCGCCAGCGGCTCCCGCCGCCCGCGCCACACCCACGCCGCCGACACGCCCAGCAGCCCCAAAAACAGCGCCAGCCCAACCACGCCCGTCTCCGCCAGCGTCTGGATGTAGTGGTTGTGGGCGTATTTCGTGTCGTACCGAAACGACTGCACGCTGCGCACCCCGTTTTCAAACGCGCCCAGCCCCAGCCCGTACACCGGGCTGCGCCGGAACAGCTTCAGCCCGTCCTCGAAAAACACAAACCGCTGGATGGCGTTCTGGTTTGCACGCAGCCCCTGCAGCCGGTTGGCAATGAACCCGGGCAGCAGCCGGTACCCCAGCGGCACCTCCCCAGCGCCGCCCTCCCCGGCGTACCCCACACGCTCCAGCTCCGCGCCCCCCTCCGGCGCCGTGAACCGGAACCACACCACAAGGCTCCCCTCCGGCACCGTGAACGCCGCCTGGGACAGCGGCCCCCGGTACAGCCTTGTGCCCGTGTGCATCATCGCCTCCCCCCGGTCCTGGCTCTCGATGGCCACGTCCACCTCCGCCGCCCCGGCCCCTTCCCACGTCACCGTATACGCCCCGGGCCCCGGGTACGCGCTGCGCCGCAGCGCCTCCCCGGCCCCCAGCTCCACGCCCCCCGTCACCGTGAGCGCCGC
>OFFE01001503.1_pt1 | contig 16571 bp, 16 predicted proteins | sample 1521371 | NCBI WGS metagenome assembly OFFE01 (sample SAMEA3504131, study PRJEB24116) | mouse gut metagenome | biome: mouse gut; feature: mouse-associated habitat; material: faeces | place: Denmark | collected 2011 | reverse complement strand
GCTCTATCCGGCGGCCTGATGCACCAGTATGAAGTTCTGCCCCTCCCTCCGGTAAACCGCCTCCAGGTCGGCATCCAGCAGCGGGAGCAGCGGGTCCTCTCCCCGGTAAAACAGGCACGTTCCGCAGGAGGAGCTGAGCACACGGGGCACAGGGGCCATCCTGGCCTCCCTGTCTCCCGCCCGCTGTACCGCCCGGCAGCTCCGCAACGCCGCCAGATGGGTGTGGAACGTGGCCACATACGCCTCCGTCATTTCGTCAGCGTCAGCTTGAAGTCCCCGTCCAGGCCGGAGACCCGGACCTCGTACCCCGCGCTGCGGCCGAAGCGGGTCACGTTCTCCACGGAGCACTGGTTGTCCACCAGTACCTCCAGGGTTTCGGGGGCCCCGTTCCGCACCGCCTTCTGCACCATAATCACCGGGGTGGGGCAGGAATATCCTCTCGCGTCCACCATCATCTCATCCCTCCAGTTTCTGCATATTCGCAATGGAAATCACCGCCAGGACCGCAAGGCCAATCCCCACCGTCAGGGCCACCGGACCTGTGCCAATCCCGGTTCCGGAGGAGGCCAGACCGAAGTTGTGGGCCACCGCCGCCCCCACGATGAAGCCGGCGACGGTGACGGCGGAATCCGTGTTGCCCTCCCCCGCCAGAATCAGCTGCCGCAGGGGACATCCCCCCAGCAGCACCGAGCCCCAGCCCACCAGCACCATGCCCAGCAGGTTCCACAGCCACTGGCTGTGGGCGATGGGCTGGTCCGCGAAGCCGGGATGGAAGCCGCCCAGGGCCAGATTGCCGAGAAACACCGCCAGGAAAATGGCCCCGAAGGCGGAGAGCAGCCGGAAGTCCCGGAACAGCACCGCGTCCCGGATGCCTCCCGCCATGCACAGCCGCGACCGCTGGGCCAGCACTCCCACCACCGCCGCCGCCGCCAGCGCCGCCAGCAGAGGAGCCGCCTGGGACCCGGGGCCCTTGGCGCTGAAGAAGATGAAGTCCGGCCGGGCCAGCAGCAGCGCCAGCAGTCCCATCATCAGCGCCGGGAAGATCAGTCCCTCCGCCATGGACTGGGGGTGCGCCCGCCGGAGGCTGAAGCCCCGGGTGAGAAACTGGGCGCCGGTGAAGATGCCGATGGCGAAGCCCGCCAGTCCCACCAGGGCGTTGCCGTCGCCGCCGCCGATGCGGATCACCATCCGCAGGGGGCACCCCAGGAATACCAGAGCCCCGATCATCACAAACATCGCGATGACAAACCGGGTCATGGGGGAGGACCCGCCCTTGGGCCGGAACTCCCGCCGGAGGAAGGCCACGGCCGTGGAGCCCAGCACCAGACCGATAATCTCCGGACGGATGTACTGCACAATCCCTGTGCCAGTCTCCGGGTCAAAGCCCGCCCTCTGGAGGTTCAGCGCCCCGGCGATGTCCCGCAGGAAGCAGGCGATGCAGAACCCCATGTTGGCCGGATTCCCCAGACAGGTCAGCAGCACCGCCGCCGCCCCCACCGCCAGACCAGCGCCAACCACCAGGCCATAGCGCTTGATGATGCTTTCTTTTTCCATAAACCGCTCTCCCCTCGCAAATCAGCGGGACCGGACAAAAAAGAGCGCCCGCGGATTTTCTTCCCCTTCCGCAAACGCCCCGCCGGTCCCCTTGTATGTTCAGTATACCCGATCCGGCCGCAAAAAGCAAGCGTTATTTTTTTAAAAGAATAATGTATCAGGCGGGAGGAAGCCCTCCCGCCCTGGGGCCGAAGCAGGTTACAGGCGGCTGACGCCTTCGCTGTATACCGCCTTGATGCTCCGGCGGTCCATGAGGTAGACGGCCCGCTCGAACCGCTCGGACAGGGTCAGCTCCCGGGCGGGCTCCGGGAAGCCGCTGTCGTCCACCACAATGGCGTGGAGCTTCGTCCCCGGCTGGAATCCCCCGCCGCCGCCGAAGTACCGGTGTCCCGCCCCGGACCCCAGGTAGTACGCCTCCGGTACGGTGAGGAAGGGCTCCCCCGTCTCCATCTGCCGGAGCTTGGAGGCGCGGATGGCCATGACCACAGCCTGATTCATGGCCAGGGAGTCCCCTCCGGCGATATCGCTGCCCAGCGCCACAGGAACGCCCCGGTTCAGCAGCTCCCGGACGGGAGCCGTACCGCTGCAAAGATTCACGTTGGAGGCGGCGCAGTGCACCGCCCAGACGCCCTCCCGGGCCATGGCCTCCTGCTCCCGGGGGTCGCTGTGGACGCAGTGGGCCATGAGGGTTCCCTTCTTCCACAGGCCGTACTTGCGGTAGCTCTCCCAGTACTGGGCGCAGTCGGGGTGAAGCTGTCCCACCCAGTCGATTTCCCCCCGGTTCTCCGACAGGTGGGACTGTACCGGCAGGCCCCGCTCCGCCGCCAGCTTCCCCAGGGCCTCCATGAGGCTGTCGGAGCAGGCGGGGGTGAACCGGGGCGTCAAAATGGGCTTGACCAGACGGAAGCGGCAGTTTTCCAGCCAGCGCAGGGTCTCGGAGACAGATTCCTCCGTGGTCTCCTGGGACAGGCCGGCGTTGCGGTCCATGTTCACCTTGCCCACAAGGCCCGTCACACCGGCCCGCTCCAGCTCCTCCATCAGGATCAGGGTGGCCGCGGCGTGGCGGGAGGAGAACATGGCGACCCGGGTCGTACCGGAGGCAATCAAATCCCGGGCCAGCTGCCGGTAGACCCGCCGGGCGTAGGAGAGGTCTTCAAACCGGGCCTCCGTTCGGAAGGTGTAGGTATCCAGCCACTCCAGCAGCGGCAGATCCATGCCCATGCCCAGCATGGGATATTGAGGCGCGTGGAGATGGAGGTCGGCAAAGGAGGGCATGATCAGCCCCTGGCCCCAGTCCGTCACCGGGCAGGCGGCGTACCGCTCCGGCAGCCTGCGGTACACGTCCTCGATCACCCCGTCCTCCAGAACGAGATACCCCCTTGGAATGGTTTCCAGCACCCCGAAGGACGGGGCTTGGATCAGGTTTCCATGCAGAATGTCAGTCATGTCGCAGCTCCTTTCCGGCGGCAGGCTATATAGCCGGCACACTTGTGAAGATCGTCCGGGACAGGCCCCGGACCATGAAAAAAGCGCCCCGCGTCCACCCCCGGCGGGGGGACGCAGAACACTCATAGCAGGACCGAAGGCGGCCCGGTAGAAACTTTCGCGCCATAACCGCGAAATTATATGAGCTGATGCTTTTTCCTTGGCAATAGTATACCAAAAGCGGCGGCGGTTTGCAAGGGTTTTTTGGATATTTTTTATCCCCCGCCCCGCCGTTTTTCGCAGCCGGAGCTCAGAATATCCTTCTCACCAGGGCGGCCGCTTCCTTTTGAAGGAACTTCAGCTCCTCCGTCCCGCTGTACACCGCCAGATATATCCCGTTGGGAACTGCGGCGCAGAGCAGCGCTTTCAGGCAAAATCCGCCGAACCCCTCCCCCGTCATGCGGCAGAGAAGCCCTGTGGCCACGCCGGCGGCCACCGTCACCGCCGTACGCAGCAGATAGCCCGCGAAGTACGTTCTGACAGGCAGATGCAGTCCCCGGCGGTAAACCACCAGCGGCTCAATCCAGGCCGGCAGCGCCAGCGTACTGACCAGCGTTCCGGCAAGGACCCCCGCGATGCCCCAGCGCTCCGCCAGAAGGATGGAAACCCCCAGATTCACCGCCGCTTCGGCAATGGACCGGTACCGGTCGTCCCAGAACAGGCCCATGACGCCCTTCACGTTGGACACAGGCACCCGCATACTGCTCACGTAGAAATTCACCGTAATCAGAAAAACCACCTCTCTGGGCAGCAGGTAGCCGCCGCCCAGCCACAGGCTGATAAAGGGATCATACAGCCAGAACAGGCAGATGCTCATCCATCCGAACAGCCACGCGGAGAAAAAGTCCAGGCGGCGGAAGGCCGTCCGCCTCTCCTCCTCCCCCTCCGTGGCGTTGAGGTTTCCCATGGCCGGCGTAATGGCGTCGAAGAGGGAACTGATGACGGCGTTCAGAAAGCCGCGGATCATGACGTAATTGGAGTACAGCCCCGTTGTGGCCACGCCCACGAATTTGGAGATGAGGATGTTGTCCGTTCCGAACACCGCGGCGGCCCCCAGGCGGTGGAGCAGCATGGCCTTGACGTTGCGGCGGATTTCCTCCCGCTTCTCCCGGGGGAGCGGCCGGACCTCCCTCTCCCGCAGGTACGGATTCAGCCGGTCCGTCTCCAGGGAAATCAGGATGTTCTGGGCCAGCGTCGCGCACACGGCAATGGCCAGATACCAAAGATAACTGCGGGTCAGCCACAGGGCCGTGACCTGCGCCGCCGTGGCCAGCAGCGCCACCGCCGCGCGGATGAGGGCGTCCATATACTTCCGCTGCTGGACGAACAGCAGCGTGGCCTTGCAGGAGAGAAAATAGGAGACGCCGGTGTTCAGCACCGTGAGTAAGTAGATCAGGGAAATATGGGGGATGTTCTCCGGCATTTCCTTGACAAAAAAGTCCAGGAATGGAGTCAGCGCCAGCCCCGCCGCCAGCACAACCAGTCCCACGCCCCGGTATACCCGGCGGTACAGCGCCATGAGGGATTTGACCGTCTCCGTGTCTCCATGGGCCGCCGGGCTGTAGAGGCTGTAGGTGATGGAAACGCCAACCCCCAGCTCCGCCAGAGAGAGCAGGGAGAGGATGTCGGTGAAAAGCCCGCTGATCCCCAGGTACTCCTTTCCCAGAAACACCACAAACATCCGGCGGGAAAAGAATTTCAGCAGCGCCAGCACAAGCTCGCTGATGGCCGTAAGCTTCAGGTTTTTCGCGGCGCGCCCAAGCTTGTCCATCTCCCTACTCCTTCGCGGTCCCGCGCCGGCGGAGAACCGCCCCGGCGGCCTGAAAGGCGGCTGTGCTGGCATACAGCAGCAGCTCCGCCGCCGCGTCCTTTTTCCCGGGCCGGAGCGCCAGCGCTTTCCACGTGAAATGCCGCCGGACATGCTGCTGAAACCGCTGTAAGCAGCCGGAAAGCCGGTCCCCCGGCATACCGCTCTCCACCGCCTGCATGGCCAGCCGGACGCTGGTATTCATGGCAATCTGCCGGAACCCGTCCGCCAGCTCCGGCCGGCGGAGGGCGGCGTCCCCGCAGATTTCATCCAGAATGGCCAGCACTGTACAGCGCTTTTCGGTAACGCCCTCGTTGACCGCGCTGCCCTGGCGGAAGACATAGTGATACAGCGGAGCCGGCACATAGGCGATCCGGTCAACCCGCTGCAAAACCTGATAGAAAAACAGGAGGTCCTCTCCATAGGAAAACCGCCCGTCAAAAAGACAGCTTTTCACCGCCTCCGCCGGGAACAGCTTTCCCCACGCCGTCCACAGAAACGGGCTGCGCCGGGCCATACAGCGCACCGCCTCCTCCCGGGAATAGACGGCGGCCGGCGCGGCCTCCAGACCCAGCCCGTCGTCCCCGCAGACGCTTACATCCGCCTGGCTCTCCGCCAGAGCCCGGTACAGGGTTTCCAGAAGGGCGGGCTCTCCGTAGTCGTCGGAATCCACAAAAGCGATGTACGCCCCCGACGCTCTGCTCACGCCCTCGTTCCGGGCGGCGCACACCCCCCGGTTCTCCGGAAAATGCACGATCTGAAACCGCGGGTCCCGGTCCGCCCAGCCGTCGCAGAGTTCGCCTCCGCCGTCGGAGGAAGCGTCGTCGACCACAATCACTTCCATATTGGGGTAGGTCTGCTCCGCCAGGGAAGCCAGACATTTTTCCACATAGGCCGCCACGTTATATACCGGAACGACCACGCTGATTTTCGGCCTCTCCCGCTCCATCGCTATCCCTCCTTCCGCCGCAGGCGCGTATACAGGGCGGCTGCCGCCCAGAAGGCGGCCGCGCTGGCATACAGCAGCAGAATCGACGCCGCGTTTTTCTTTCCGGAGGAGCGCCCCAGAGCCTTCCACGTGAAATGCCGCCGGATGTTCGCCTGCACCTGCTTCAGGTACGGAAAGAGCCGCTCGCCCCCGCAGCCGTTTTTGACCGCAATCATCGCCATGCACCGGTCCGCTTCCAGAGCCAGCTGGCGGAAATCCTCCGCCGCCTCCGGATGGTTGACGGCGGCATCCAGGCAGACCATGTCGTGGGCCCGCAGGGCGGTGCACTTCCGCGGGTTCAGGCCGCTCTGCACCTGACTGCCCTCCCGGCAGTTGTAGACGTACAGCCGGTCCGGAATGTAAGCCCCCCGGTTCGTCTTCTCCAGCAGCCGGTAAAGGAACAGCAGATCCTCGCTGTAGAAAATATCCTCCGGAAAGAGGTTCTTTTTCACCAGCTCCGCGTCATAGAGCTTTCCCCAGGGCACAAGGTTGAACGGGCTCCCCTTGGCCAGAGCGAGGATGGCCTCCTCCCGTGAAAAGCTGCGGGCGGGGCCGTCCGCAATCCGCAGCCCCTCCGCGCCGCAGGCGGCGAAGTCCGCCCGGTTCTCCTTCAGGCAGGCGTACAGCTTCTCCAGCATATCCGGCATGACCCGGTCGTCGGAATCCACGAAGGAGACGTATCTCCCCCCGGCCCGGCGGATGCCTGCGTTCCTGGCCGCCGAGGGCCCCCGGTTCTCCGGAAGCCGGAGAACCTGAAAGCGCTTGTCCCGGGCCGCGAAGTCCTGGCAGATGCGGACGCTGCCGTCGGGGGAGGCGTCGTCCACGGTGATGACCTCCAGGTTGGCGTAGGTCTGCTCCGCCAAAGAGCGCAGGCACGCCTCCAGATAGTCCTCCGATTTGTACACCGGCACAATGACGCTGATCAAAGGCTTCCGTCCGTCCATCTCAGCTCTCCTCCGCCGCCCGCCTGTAGTATTCCGCCAGAAGCCGGTGGGTCTGGCGGATATCAAAGATGCGCTGCACCTTTTCCACATTGACCTGGGACACGCGCTCCATGAACCCCGGGCTGCTGCTGCACCGCAGCAGGGCCTCCGCCAGGGCGGGCACGTCGCCGGGCTGCACCAGCAGGCCGTTATCCTCCCCCACCACCTCCGGGATGGCTCCCACGGCGGAGGCGATGATGGCCTTGCCGGCGGCCATTCCCTCCAGAATCGCCATGGGCAGGCCCTCGTGATAGGAGGGCAGAACGATGGTTCCGGCCTCCCTCATCCGCTCCAGCTTTTCCTCGCCGCTGATCCAGCCCAATACGGTGATGCTGCCCCCCAGCCCTTTTTCCGCCACGGCGGCGCGGACCTTTTCCACCTCGCCGTCCCCCGCCAGACAGATGTGCAGCTCCGGGTCCTTCTTCACCGCCAGGGCCGCAGCGTCGATGAGATCGTAAACGCCTTTCCGCCGGCCCATTCTTCCCAGCATCAGAAAGGAGTGGCGGCGCTCCGAGGGGATGGCTTTCGCCGCCTGAAGCCCGCCGGTATCGACGCCGTTATACAGCGTCCCGCAGTCCTTCATGGGAAAGCGGCTCTCCAGCTCCCGCTTCCACCCCTCCGACAGCGCCAGGGTCAAATCCGCCTGCCGGAAGAAGTCCCTGACGGTCTCCTTCCCCCGCTCTCCCAGGCCGTCATAAAAGGAGAGGTACTCCGCGCCGTGAATGTGGACGATCACCTTCTTCCCCGCACGCCTGGCCGCGCGAAGATAGAGATTTTTCCGGAAGGTGCTGCCCCGCTCGGCTGTGTGGATATGGAACAGATCATACTGCCCGCAGCGGGGCAGAAAGCGGAGGTAGGCGAAGGCGGAGTACAGCAGCCGGACCGCCAGATTTCCGTCTATGTAGGAAGGAAAAATGTCAATCTCAAATTCCCGGTTCAGCTCTTTGCTCTCCCTGATTCCCCGGATCACTGCGGACATCCCGCCCCGGGCCTTTGTCTCATGGGGACCGATCACTAAAACTTTCATGGCGCACCTCAATTATATGGAACGGATAAATTCCTCTACGGACGCGATAAACGCCTCCGTATTGCTGGGATATTCGCCGGAACCCAGGGACCGGACGGCCGCCAGCGCCTCCGGCAGGCGCGCCGTGTCAGGGCAGGCGCAGACCAGCCCCATCTCGTGAAAGCGCTGCGTCAGCTCCATCTGATGGTCGTCCACATGCTCCCCGTACCGGGCCAGCCGGGGAACGGCGATAATCTTTTTCCCCCGGCGTATGGCGTCGATCATGGTACCCGCGCCGCCGTGGGTGATGAGAACGGCGCACTGCTCCATCAGGGCGGCAAACTGCTCCTGATGGCAGAAGGGCCGGTACCGGCAGTGCCGGGGAATATACCCGCTGCATCCGGTCTGCATGAAGACCTCTTCGGCAACGGCCCCCTCCCCCGCCATCTGATCGACCCGGGACAAGAGGCGGTCAAAGGGAAATTTCTGGGACCCAACTGTTACAAATATCATTGCGCACCTCAAAAAACGCCGCCCCGGTAGATCGCTTTGGGGTAAAACGCCCGCAGCTCCGGCCATTGGATATAAAACCGGTCCGCAAACCGGTAGAGCAGCTTTCCGGTCCGGCTGGGGGTGTTCACCTTGGCGAAGGATTCAATGTACACCAGCTTTTTCCCCAGCAGCTTGCACAGCAGGCAGACCGGCACTGTCGCGAGAGCGCCGGTGCATATCACCGCATCCGGCCGTTCCCGCAGAAGGATTCCCAGGGAGCGGACGGCGTTTTGCAGCAGCTTGCCCGCGCATCCCCGCTCCCGGCGGTTGACCTGGGGCACATAGTAGCACCGAATCTCCCCGCCGCCCGCCTGGTAGCCGGTCTGCTCCGTGACAATAAAGCTGTCATACCGCTCCATCAGGGGGCGCAGGGCCAGGAGCTCCTGCAAATGCCCGCCGGACGACGCGGCGAAACAGAGCTTCAGCCCGCGTTCCTTCAAAGCACATCACCTCCCGGCGTCCGGGCCCTTTTCCGGACCGCCTCAATCCACTCCGCCCATTCTTCTCCAATGGGCGCGGTATTTCTCCAGGGCCTCCTCCTCCAGCTCCTCCACGCGGAAGGCCATCGGCACCAGGGAGCAGGCCGCCATGGTGTAGGGATAATAGATCGCGTTGTCGGTGGCGTACAGCACAAAGCAGTAAACGCAGATGGCGAAGAACAGGCTCCCCGCCTTTTTCCCGCCCTGCCGGAACCAGTAGCGCAGCCGCACGATCAGCCAGCTCCACAGCCACACCCAATAGCCAATAAAGCCGATGTTCATGTACATGCGCAGGAAATCGTTGTGAATCTGCATGGCGTCCTGCCGGGGCGCCGGGAAGACCTCGCCGGAGGCCCAGTCCACAAAGCGCTCAAAGCCGGTGCCCTTTCCCACATAGGTGAAGCTGATATCGTAGTAGGGCTCCAGATTTTCAAACATCCTCACCCGGCCCATGGTATTGATTTCCAGGTATTCCTCCAGAAAGGAAAAGAGCCCGTACCGGATGCCCACAATATACAAAAAGCTGAAAATCATCAGTCCAATGCCGGCGCACAGCGCCGTCTGCCGCGCCGCCCGCTCCGGCAGCAGCCGCAGCAGCCACGCCGCCAGAAATCCCAGCGCAATGGCGGGGATGGCAATTCGCTTCAGACCGATCAGAAAGAAGAAGGATGAAACCGTCAGCCAGAGAACCGGATGGCGGATTTCCTTTCGGTTGAGCAGCAGATAGAGCAGGAACGGCCCGAAGGCGAAGGTCAGGTCATGGGTTTCCAGCTTCACCATCAGCGGCCCGGTTTCCCCGCTGAAGGTGATCAGCAGCGCGAACAGCTCCCGCAGGAATTCATCCAGCCCGCCCTCCGCAATCACCGTCAGAACGCTGATGAAGTTTGCCGCGCACATGGCCCCCAGGCAATACCATATCCCCCTGCTGCCGAACAGGTATACGGCGGCGGCGGCCACCACAATAGCCAGCAGCTGCGGAATTATCATGGAAACGCCGTTGAGAACGGCGTTCGCTTCCGCCTGGGACGCCACCCATATGATCGCGGAAAACACCAGCGGAACCAGCCGGGGAAGCATCTGCACCGCCGTATGGCGGGCCAGGACCGCCGCCCGTCCCAGCCGCGCCGTCACGGTGAAATTCAGCAGCGCAAGGAAAATGATGGCCAGCGCGCAAGGGTTTTTGAGACTCAGCTCCATGCCGCCGACGGAAAAGTAGGTATCCTGAAAAAAGAACATGGCGGCAGCCAGAAGTATGTACAGGGCGGCAACCAAGCTTCCTCCCCCTTCCCTTCCATCACGTTTCCTGTACCGACGCAGGCTGGGAGGCGCCCTCTTCCTTCGCCGCGCCCACCCGCTTCATGGCCGCGGACAAAAGCTTGCGGATATAGAAGCACTCCTCGTCGCCCGCCCGGGCGAATCCGCTTTGCAGCGCCAGGCTGTAGCCCTTGTCCCGGGTCTTCTCCTCCAGCGCGACGCCCAGCTGGAACAGAGCCGCCTCCGCCTGCTCCGCCTCCATGGCCTCCGCGAAGATCAGGTACTGCCCCGCGCCGTTGTTGCCTACAAACACCTTGCCGGAGGGGACGAAAATCGACGTGAGCGTTTCCGCGAAGTCTTTGATCATTCTGTCGCCGGCCTCCCGGCCCAGCCGGGCGTTCTCCGATTGCAGATTGGTCAATTTGCACACGACGCAGGTAAAGCCCTCCGGAATGGGCCGGTGCTCCCGGGCGGCAATGTACTGGTCGCACTTGGCCCGGTTGGGCAGGCCGTCGGCCTTGTTGGTGAAGGCGTAGTACTCGATAAAGTCCTCGATTCTGCCGAAAAGCGCCGCTCCGGCGCAGCCCAGCGCCCCGAAGATCACCACGATCAGCGCGGTGAAAATCAGAATGGGGAACCGCTCCGTCACCCGCACGCTGGAGAGCATCAGGATGTTCTGCGCCCCCAGGTACTCGTTGTACTCGTCGTTGGTTTCGTAATAGACTGTTTGCAGGCTGTTGATCTTCTCCGCCAGCCGCTGGATTTCCGCCTGAATCCGCTCCTGGGCGGCCTGGGACGAGCTTGCGGGCGCACCGGAGAATACCCGCAGCACATACTCGTTGTAGTCCTTGTCAATCAGGTTCTGCTCAAAGAGGGTGCGGTCCTCAATGTACTGCATGAGCAGCCGGTCATACTCCGCCGTCCGGTCAACCGGCGTCCACTGGCCGTCCTCGTCCTTGTTCCAGTCGTCGTACACATCCGGCAGCACGCTGTTGTTCCAGACCGCTTCCTCGCTGCCGTCCTCGTTCTGGCGGTAAGTGACGCTCAGCTCGCCCACGGTGTCCTCATAGGCGTCAATAATCCCGCGAATCCGCTCAATTTCAAAGCTGGCGGCGTTGTTGGCGATGACCAGATCGTTATTCCGGTTCTGATATTTGTCCAGAAGCACGTCCCGGTCCTTTGTGACCCGGCCCGACAGAATTTCCGAAAAGAGCTGGCGGACCTCCGCCCGCCGGATGAAATTGAACTCGTCATAGAGGTCCTGGAAGCTCCGCCCGGTGCGGCTGGAGCGGAACTCCCCGTTCCACGAGGCCTTGTTCTCCAGATGCTCCGTGACGCTCTCCAGCGTCTTGTCCATGACCTCCGCCATTTCCAGATAGTCATAGCTCTTGGAGGTGATGTCGCTGACCGGGTTTGCCGCCTGGGAGGTGTTGACGTGGGTTTTTCCGTAGTACTCCGCGTACTCCTGCAAAATCTGATTCAAAACCTTCCGGGGATAGTCCATCCCGTTTTCCACGCCGCAGGTGAAGGAGACAATGAAGCGGGTGGGTATGAACTCATAATCCGACTCCCCATTCTCCAGCTTTGATTTCTGTATCTGCTGGTCCTCCTCGGTAACGACGGGCTCCACATGGAGGCCCATGCGGATTTGATTGGCGGTTGCTTCCGTATAGCCGATGTCAAGGGCCTTCATGGCCTGGGCCACCAGGTTGGTGGCGTAGATTTCCGTGGTGTCGATGCGCGTGCCGTCCGGAGAGAGCCCCCCGGCAGCCCGGGAACCGGCGTACTCGATCACCGTCGCGGCGGTATACTGCTGGATGCGGTACTGGGCCGCCAGAAAGAAGGCGGCTCCCGCCAGAATGGAAAAGCCGGCGATCAAAGCGCGGTATTTTTTCAGATAACGAAAAACATCAAGCTCTTTCATTTGGCCCCATTCTCCTTGCGCTCTTCTTTCCCCTCTCCGGCCTTGCCGCTTCCGCGTCCGGCATGATTTTCCCGCAGCTCCCGGTAAACGGGCTCTGAGACGGCAAACCCCGCCTGCGCGGCGGCGAAGGCCGCGGCAAGCGCAAACGCCTTGACCGCCTCGCCTGCGGCGGAGGGCGCGGTGAAGCCCACCTGAATGTAACCGGCCCGCTTTTCTCTGAAATACGCGCCGCACAGCTCCCGGCACTGTACGGACAGGTTCTGGAGCTCCGCCTTCATCTCTTCGATATACCGGGCGGCCTGGTCATAGGCGGCCGTCCCAGCCTTGGAGGTGCGGATCTGCTCGGAGGCGTAGGCGTTGTGCTCGATTTCCTCCCCCTGCACAGTGGCTGTGGCCAGATGCTCCTTGGCCTCGTCCGCGAAGTAGTCCACGCCCACCTTTGTCCGGGACATGTAAAATTCCTTCTCCTCGTCGTAGGTGGGGATCAGCACAAAGCGGGTCATAAAGGCGTCATACATCTGAATCGCCTCAATGCGCACGTCATAGGCCGCCAGCTCCTTCCGCTGGGAGGTGTCCAGCAGGCGGTTGGCGTACTGCATCCGCGACTGGTAGGTGCGGCTGTTCTGTGAAAGGCCGTTTTCCAGCACAAAGGCTTCGTAGCGCTCCAGATCAATGTCAATAAAATTGCTGATCTTCTGGGACAGAGAGGCAAAGGTCTCCTGACTGTCCGTCTCCCGGAAGCTGCTGCTCTCGTTGCTGTAGACGGGGATATAGTTGCGCAGCTTGTTGGCCTGCATGCTCAAATAATCCTTCACATCCAGGTATTCCATTCCCTCCAGCCCCTCAAAGGACAAATCCAGCACGCTGTCGTTTTCCCCATAGCTGCTCACAAAATACTCCCAGTAGGCGTCCGCCAGAAGGCTCAGCACCGTTCTCGGACTCGTGCGGTACAAGGACACCTTGCCGGAGCAGCGAACGCGGTACTCCGTGGATATTTTCAGATTCGACTCCACGGAGACGTCCAGCTTTTCCGCGTCCAGCGGCGCTGAGATGGTCAGGAAATCCGCCAGCCGGTCCACGCTGATTTTCAGGTCTCCCCGGCGGATCACCTCCTCCAGGATGTGGTCGGAGAGAATGTCGGATTCGTTAAACCGGGTGACGTTGGGATTCTGTCCCCGGGCCGCCTCCTCATAGTTGAACACCATCAGCATATCCGGGGAATAGAGGGCGGGCCCCATCTGCCCGGCAAAGCAGGTGAAAAAAAACAGCGCGCCGCATACCGCCAGTTTCCTTCCGGTACGCCGGCTCAGGCCGCCCCGCAGCTCCATGGCGGGCAGCTTTGATCTGATTTTCAAAAAACGGTAGAGCAGGACCGCGCACAGATAGGCCAGATACGCTTTCAGAGCCAGCGCGGCGGCGCTCAGAATAACCATATCTCCTCAGCTCCTTTCCTCATGACTGCCGGGGAGTGGCGTCCTGCCGGCCGTTGATGTCGATAACAGCCAGTTCGGGCCGGTTGTTCACCCGGGGGAACGGGCTGTGTCCGCCCATCCCTCTGGAAACAAAGACAGCTGCGCGGGAGAGCTGGTACATGCCGCCGCTGTACTGCGGGAAGAATCCGGTATCCACGTGATACAGTCCCCCCAGCACCGGCAGGCGCACCTGTCCGCCGTGGAAATGGCCGCAGACGGCAAGATCGATCTCCGCGTCCGCCAGCGCGTTATAGTAAAGGCTGGGATAGTGGGAAATCAGGAGCTTGAAGGCGGCGCTCTGCTGGTATTCCTCCATGAAAGCGGCCCCGTATTCGGAAAATCCCTCCGGGGAGGTGTTCAGCCCTCCGATCAGGAAGGGCGTCTTGCCCACCACCGTCTCCTCCGACCATGTCACCAGGAAATGGACGCCGCACTCCGTCAGCAGGCTTTCCAGGGGGCTGTCCTGCTCATACATCAGATTGCTCTCATGGTTGCCGGGACTGTAGTAGACCGGGGCGATTTCCACCAGAGCGCGGCACAGGTTCAGTACAATATCAAGATTTTCGTCGTCCGCGTTGACCATATCTCCCGCAATCAGGATCAAATCCGGCTCCAGCGCGGTGATCTGACGGGTCAGCTCCCGATTGCCGGGACCAAATTCCCGGTTATGCAGGTCCGACAGAACCACGGCCCGGACGCTTTCCGCGCCCACAATTTTGGGAGAATACAAATGATAAAAGCTGACCTCCAGCTCCTCGGACAGCAGCCTCCGCCCGCCCAAAACCAGTATGACGGCCGTCAAAACCAGCCAGAAAACGATCCGGACGCGCCGTCCTCTCCTCCGCCGGGAGGCGGTGCCGGCGGGTTCCTTCGCTTCCTTCACCACAGTTACCTCCTTGTCACAATCCGCTCAGACGCCGTCCCTGCGGAAAATCGTTTTCACCGTCAGGAAAATGAGCTTCCAGTCCAGCAGCCAGTTCCGTTCCCGGATATAGCGCAAATCCAGCTCCATCCAGGCGTCAAAATCCAGCTCGTTCCGGCCCCGCTGGATCTGCCAGAAGCAGGTGAGCCCCGGCTGGATGTTCAGCCGCTGGCGCTGATAGGGCGTATATTTGACCACCTCTCTGGGAAGAGGAGGACGGGGGCCCACAATCGACATGTCTCCGCGCAGAATGTTGATAAGCTGGGGCAGCTCATCGAGGCTGGTGGAGCGCAGCAGCCGTCCGAATCTGGTGATGCGGGGATCCTCCCTGATTTTGAAGGCGGGGCCGGTCATTTCGTTATAGGGCAGCAGCTTCTCCAGCTGCTCCTCCGCGTCCGCGCACATCGTGCGGAACTTGTAGAGCCGGAACTCCCTGCCGCCCATTCCGCAGCGGGACTGGGTGAAGATCGGGCCGCCCCGGGGATCGTCTACCACAATCGCCAGCGCAATCAGAATCAGCAGCGGCGAGAGCACCACCAGCGCCAGAGCGGACAGGATCACGTCCTGAATCCGCTTGTACCGCAGGTATCCCGTCCCCTGTCCGGCGGATAAATCACAGAATGCCGGCAGAATTTCTTCTGTTGCTTCCACTTCCACAGACTCCAGTTTTTTTGCCGCTTTCATGTAGAACACCTCCAGTTGTTGTTGGAAATATTCCGCAGTTTCCGCCCGCCGCTTCACCCGGCGGTTACAATAAAACAGTCCTCAGCTTTCAGTACATCAATCTTTGGGGAACCATCTGCTTCTCTGCGCTCGGGTTTTCTGAAAAGAGGCCTATAGCTTCCTGCGGATAAATGAGAGGTTTGCAGAAATGTGTACCTTTTTGTAAGCCTGTCTGCCGCGCAAAATACTTTTGTAAGTATCCTGTGAATATGTCCGGTTTTTGGTCGAAAATATCCAATTTCCCGGGAAAATTATTTGGGAATTTACTCCTATTTTGGGGCTTGAAAATTGTGAATCCATATGATATTATCTTCGCGTATTATCTAAGCGGCAGCAAAAGAATAGGCTTGCAAAAAGGTACGCATTTTTGCAGCAGGACTTGACCGCTGCGAATCTGTGTGATATGATCTTGGCAGAAGCAGGGAAATTCCCTTGCAAAAAGGTACGCATTTTTGCAGATTTTTTTGGTTACAAATTCTCGGCCTTCTGGTGAATCTGCGCATGATAGCGGAATGTGGCCAGAGGCATGCCGCACTCCTTCGCCGCCGCGGTCCCGGTGATCGCTCCGCCTTTCCACCTCTGATATGCGCTGTGGAAATTCTCCGGCAGCGGCTTTGGCGGCCGGCCGAACCGGACGCCTCTGGCCTTCGCCGCCGCGATGCCCTCCGCCTGCCTCTGGCGGATGTTGGTGCGCTCGTTCTCCGCGGCAAAGGACAGCACCTGCAAGACAATGTCGCTGAGGAACGTTCCCATCAGGTCTTTGCCCCGCCGGGTGTCCAGCAGCGGCATGTCCAACACCACAATGTCCACCCGCTTTTCCCTGGTGAGCACCCGCCACTGCTCCAGGATTTCCACATAATTGCGCCCCAGCCGGTCGATGCTCTTGATGTAGAGCAGGTCGTCCGGCTTTAATTTTTTGATAAGCCGCTTGTACTGGGGCCGCTCAAAATCCTTGCCGGACTGCTTGTCCATAAAAATGTTCTTCCTCGAGATGGCGAGCTCCCGCATGGCGGCCAGCTGCCGGTCCTCATTCTGCTCGCGGGTACTGACCCGGATGTATCCATAGGTATTGTTTGAAATCGTTACCGCCCCCTTCCGCGTTGCCGGATCATAGTGCCGCCGCACCCGAAAACCGGTAAAGTCCGGCGGTCAGAACGGCGCAGGCGGGCCGCCTGCGTCCTCCGCCCTGCCCGGCGCCGTGTTTCTTCCCCTCTTTTACCGTTTCTCGAGTGTACCGGCCATCCATACCTTAACATAAATTAACGGGGATATCATGAACGCTCCTTTTCGGAGGGTCCAAAATATCCCCGCTTTTTTATAGCCGACACACTTGAGAATCGGTAAAGTTCGGTGGTCAAAATGGCACAGGGCGGCGTTGTCGTCTTTGGCGGGCGTCAGCCCGCCTGCATCCTCCGCCTTGCC
>OFFE01001502.1_pt1 | contig 16575 bp, 13 predicted proteins | sample 1521371 | NCBI WGS metagenome assembly OFFE01 (sample SAMEA3504131, study PRJEB24116) | mouse gut metagenome | biome: mouse gut; feature: mouse-associated habitat; material: faeces | place: Denmark | collected 2011 | reverse complement strand
GGGGCGGCCGAAGGCCGTCTTTTCACGATTCACTGTATCCCAACCCACAGGAAATAGGTCCCCGCGCAGTAGGTATCCTCAAAGTCAATATGGAACGAAAATCCTGCTTGGGTCAAAAGGTCCTGATATGGGGCGAGCTGCTTTTCCAGTGTTCCGTCCAGCTCATCCACATCGATGACAATGGGCGGTAAACCGCTCAGCTTTTCCAACAACGCTTCTGGAATCCTGCCCTTGAGCCAACCCAGCACTTTTTGGGAAGCTTCGCCCTCATAGCAGCCCAACAGCAGGCACGAGCCCCGCCACGCCGACAGATACAGCCGCAGCGGCTCCTCCTCCAGTGCGCCCTCCTGCTGAATGAAACCCAGCCACTCCTCAAAACTCTGAACAAAGAGCATGTCCTGGAGCATGGGAGCGTACTGGCCATAAACGGCTTGATACTCCTTTTTGGAAAGCAGCTCCTGTATGGTTTTCACATCCTGATCGATACGTTCGCTCATAACCGCGTGTCTCCTTTATCCGCGTCTCGTCCCCTCCCGGGACGGATTTTTCGGTTTCGCACCACAAGCCAGACCGCCCCCTCCGCCGCCAGGACGGCCAGAGAGCCGCCAGCCAACACCCAGCAGGACAGCTTTTGGCCGTCCACATAGTCCTGGACGGTTTTTGCGCCGTCTATGGTGATGTAGCCCTCCTCGTCCACCAGGGCGAGGACCCGGCGCTCCACCGTCTCCCCCTCCCGGACGCCGTTTAGAGCCGCTTTGGCCACCGCCTGGCCCAGGGCGGCGTTATCCACCCCGGCGTATCCCCTGGCCCCCTCCCCCCTCATGTCGGTCTCCAGGGTCACCAGGGCGGCGGTGGCGCTCCCCGCCCGCACCTCCTCCGCCAGCACCCCTCGGTCGGCGGGGAAGAGGAGGATGGCGGCGGCGCCGTTTTCCACCTCCCTGTGGAGCAGCTGCCGCTGTTCCTCCCCATCCCCCGGCGAGGCGGGGAGGAGAAAGCGCAGCTCCACATTGAAATCGGCGGCGGCCTGCTCCATCCCCTGGCGCAGGTAGATGCCGGCGCTGCCCCCCTCCTCCCGCAGGAGCACCGTCATCTCCAAAAGGGGGGGCTTTTGGCGGCTGATGCGGGGGAAGCGAATCAGCAGCAGAAGCAGCAGAAGCACCCCCAGGGTGAGGAGGCTGAGGGTCCACTTCACCGCTTGTTCCCGAAGCCTCACGGCTGTTCCCTCCTTTCCCGGCGGACCTCGGCCTCCCCCAGGGCGGGGAGGCGGATGGAGACGGTGGTCCCGGCGTCCGGCTCGCTTTGGATGGTGAGGCCGTACCGGGGGCCGAAGGTCAGCTGGATGCGCAGATGGACGTTGCGAAAGCCGATGCCGGAGCCCTTGGCGCCGGGGGCGGCGTACTCCCCGGCGGGGTCCAGCAGCCGTTCCACCACCTCGGCGGGCATTCCGGGGCCGTTGTCCGAAACCTGGATGAGCACATCCTCCCCCTCCCGGCGGGCCCGCACGGCAATCTCCCCGTCCCCGTCGGCAAAGTCCATGCCGTGGTAGATGGCGTTTTCCAAAATGGGCTGGACGATGAGCTTGATGGTGTAGAGTCCCTCTACACCATCCTCCGCCAGGATGTTGGCGGAGAATTTGTTTTTATAGCGCATCTGCTGGATGGTCAGGTAGTGCCGGGCGTGCTCCAGCTCGTCGGCGATGGGAATCAGGCTGCTGCCCCGGCTTAAGGAGATGCGAAACAGCCGGGCCAGGGAGGTGAGCATCCGCACCGCGTCCCCGGTGCGCCCGTTTTCGGTCATCCAAATCACCGAATCCAGGGTGTTGTAGAGGAAATGGGGGTTGATTTGGGATTGGAGGACGTCCAGCTCGCTGCGGCGCTTCTGCTTTTCCTGCTGGATGATGTCGTCCATCAGGTGGCGCAGGGTGGAGATCATGGACTGGATGGAGCGGCTGAGGTGCTCCACCTCGTAGGGGCCTCCCACATCCAGGTCCACCTGCTCCGCCCCGGCCTCCAGCTCCTTCACCGCCCGGTCCAGCTTTTTCAGGGGGGCGGTGATCCAGGCGGAAAGGCGCAGGTTTACAAAGACCAGCAGATAGATGGAAAAGAGCACCACAAAGAGGAAGAAGAGGAGCAGCTCCCCGTAGTTATCCCAGGGGTTTTCCTCCGGCACCACCCCGATGAGCTTCCAGCCGGTGTACCCCACCGTTTTCACCGTCACCTGGCGGCGCTGGCCCTGGAAGGTCTCGTTGTGGCTCCCGTCGGCGTAACCGGCGGCGGTTTGGTTGTTTTCCTCCAGCAGGCGGGCATAGATAAGCTGCTGCCGGGGGTGGTAGATAATCTCCCCGTCCCGGTCCACCAGATAGAGGTACCCCTGGCCGGAGCCCAGGTCCACATCCTTGCAAAGCTGCTCGATGCCGCCGTAGTTCATATCCACCAGCAGGACCCCCTTTTCCACCGCCCCCCAGCGGGTCAGCTCCACCTGGCGGCTGAGGGAGACCACCCACCGGTAGCGGTGGTCCGGGTCCACAAAAAGGTCCTGGACATGGGGGGTGGAAAAGTGGAGGTTTTCCATCTGCTCCCTGGCGGCGGAAAACCAGCCCTCCCCCTGGGGGGTGGCGCCCGGCTTCAGGCGGCCCAGGGGGGCGGCGGCCTCCAGCCGGCCCTCCTCGGTGAAGACGGCGATGGAAACCAGGTGGTCCCGGTTGCTTTGGTAAAGGAGCTCCAGCTCCTGGGAAAGGGCCTCCTTCCCCAGGTCGGTGCCCTTGATGACCTGGTAGTAGGCGGCGTCCGATACCCGCATCATCCCCCGGAGGTAGGCGTCCAAATTCAGGTTCACCTGGGAGAGGATCCGCTGGCTGGTTTGGGCCATTTGGGTGTTGGTGGCGGAGGAAAAGCGCAGGAAGAGGCTCATCCCCAAAAAGACCACCCCCGCCACCGCCGCGGCGGTAAAGGTGAGGGAGAGGATAAGCTGGATGCTGGAGCGGCGGTAGACCCCGGCCCAGCGGCCCCGGAGGGCGGACAGCAGCTTGCCCATCTGGCTTCTCCTTTCCCCGTCCCCCCGGACCGGCTCATTCCCCGGCGGCAAGGGAGGCGCGGTATTTGGTGGGGCTCATACCAAAGTGCCTTTTAAAGACGTAGCTGAAGTAATTGGCGTCCTCGTAGCCGCACCGGCGGGCGATGAGGTAGGTTTTTTCCTCGCTGTTTTTCAGCGCCTCCGCCGCCGCCTCCATCCGGACCACCGTGACCCAGGCGGTAAAGCTCATGCCGGTGCCCTTTTTAAAGAGGGTGGAAAAATAGGCGGGGCTCAGGTGGAGGTAGTCGCAGAGCCGCTCCACCGAAAGGTCGCTTTCCCCGTAATGCTCCTGGATAAACGCCTTGGTCCGCTCCACCGCGCAGCCGGCGGAATCGGTGCGCTGGCGGCGGATAAGGCTTTGGATGCGCAGGCAGCGCTCCAGGCACCATTCCCCCAGGGCCTCCGGGGTGGAAAAATCCCCCGCCTGAACCGCGCCGGTAAAGCCCTGGCCAAAGACCTCGCTTAAATCCAGCCTGGCCCCCCTCGCAAGGCGGAGGAGGCAGGTGAGCAGCTCCAGGAAAAAGAGGTTCCACTGGCCCGCCCCCGCCCCGGCGGTGCGCAGGCGGCTGGTGAGCCGCTCCACCACCTGCTGGACCTCCTCCTGCTCCCCCAGCTTGACGGCACTCATCAGCTCCCGCTCGTCCTTTTCATCAAACCGCAGGGCGCTTCCGGCCTCCGGCTCCAGGTCCCCGATGTAAATGGCCTGGCCGGCCCCCTCCAGGTTCCGGTAGGCCAGGGCGCTCCTGGCCCCCTCGGCGGAGCGGGGCAGCTCCTCCAGCCGGGCGCAGGGCGCCCCCACCCCGATGGTCAAAAGCTGCCCCAGGTAGCTTTGGGCCAGGACGCAGATCCGGTTCAGCTCCCCCACAAAGGGGTAGATGGACCCGGCGCCGCAAAAGGCGGCCAGCACCGCCGCCCCGTCCCCGTAAAGGAAGGCCCGGCAGCGGCAGCCCTCCAGGCTCAGCCCCTCCTCCAGCAGCTGGCGGAGGGCCGGGGAGAGCATCTCCCGGCGGTCCCCGGTCCCCTCGATGCGGGCCAGGGCCACCGCCCAGGAATCCCCTGTAAGGTCCAGCTCCAGCCGGGCAGCCCGCTCCTTTGCCTCCTCCGGGGGGACCCGCCCCTCCAGCAGCTGGGCGTAGAAGAGCTCCCGCAGCACCGGCAGGCTCTCCTCGTACCGGCGGCGCAAGAGCTCCAGGTTCTGCCGCTGGGTGCGCTCGGTGTCCAGCCTCTCCCGGAGCCTTTCCAGCACGGCGGAAAGCTCCGGGGCGCTGATGGGCTTCAGGATGTACTCAAAGACGTTCATCTGGATGGCCTGCTTGGCGTACTCAAAATCATCAAAGCCGGAAAAGACCACAAACCTGGCCGCCGGCAGCCGCCCGGTGAGGATGCGGCAAAGCTCCAGCCCGTCCAAAAAGGGCATTTTAATGTCGGTGAGGACCACGTCGGGGGAGAGGGCCTCGGCCAGCTCCAGGGCCTCCTGGCCGTTTTCGGCCTCCCCCACCAGGGTGAAGCCCAGGCTCTCCCAGTCCATCTTCCGGCTGATTCCCACCCGGATGTCCTCCTCGTCGTCCACCAGCAGCACCCGGTACCGTTCCATAATCTCCCCTCCTTACAGTATGACAAATTTTCCCCGGAAAAGCAAGACAGGGGGGCGCATTTTTAGGAAACGCGCCCCCCGAAAAACGGCAGCTGAAGGTTATTTTTTCACCAGGTATTTTCTCATATCCAGGGCGCAGGCAAAGAGGATAATGGCGCCCTTCACCAGGTAGATGAGGTCCTGGGGGACGTTGACCATGTTGAGGCCCACGAAGATGAGGCGCAGCATCACCACGCCGATGACGATGCCCCGAATCTTACCGATACCACCCACGAAGGAGACGCCGCCGATGACGCAGGCCGCAATGGCGTCCGCCTCGTAGTTAAGGCCGGTGTTGGCGGTGTTGGAGGCCACCCGCGCCCCCTCGATGAAGCCGGTGACGGCGTACATGGCACCGGCCAGGGCGAAGACCAGGATGGTGGTGGTGAAGACGTTGACACCGGAGACCCTGGCCGCCTCCTCGTTGGCGCCCAGGGCGAACATATTCTTGCCGAAGGTGGTCTTGTTCCAGATAAACCACATAACGGCGGTGCAGACCAGGGCGATCCAGACATAGTTGGGGATGGGGGTGCCGGCCACCTTGGCAAAGGGCAGGGAGCCGGTGATGAAATCGCTGTAGCTCTTATCCAGGCCGGAGATGGCCATGCCCTTGTTGTTGCCGGCCTTCACATAGAGCAGCAGGATGGTGTAGACGATAAGCTGGGTCGCCAGGGTGACGATGAAGGGATGGAGCTTGAACTTTGCTACAAAAAAGCCGTTAAAGGCCCCAAACAGGGCGCCGATGACCATAGCCAGGGCCAGCACCAGCAGCACGTTGGGAGGGGTGATGTTCTCCCACATCTTGCTGGTGGTGGTGATGGCCTGGAGCAGGGAGGCGGAGATGCAGGCGGTGAGGCCCACAATGCGCCCGGCGGACAGGTCGGTGCCGGTGAGGACGATGCACCCGCCCACACCCAGGGCCACCGGCAGGTAGGCACAGGTCTGGGACAGGATGTTGATGAGGGAAGCCGGCTTAATAAAGTTGGGGTTTTTGAAGGCTATGTAGACCACTGCAAAGGCCATAATGATGATAAGGGCGTTGTTCAGCAGAAGGTCCAGCACCCGCTGGCTGGTCCAGGGCTGCTTTGCAGGCAGCGCTTTGGATTCGTTACTCATGGGGCGTTCTCCTCTCCTCAAGTTACACGTATTTTGCCGCCAGGGTCAAAATCTCCTCCTGGCTGGTGTTTTTGGCGTCTACCTCTCCCGCCAGGCGGCCGCCGGACATCACCAGAATCCGGTCGCAGACCCCCAGCAGCTCCGGCATCTCGGAGGAGACCATGATGACGCCCTTCCCCTCCTTGGCCAGGTTGATGATCAGCTGGTAAATCTCGTACTTTGCCCCCACGTCGATTCCTCTGGTGGGCTCATCCAAAAGCAGCACCTCCGGTTTTGTAAGGAGCCAGCGGCCGATAATAACCTTCTGCTGGTTGCCGCCGGAAAGGGAGCGGATCTGGGTCTTCTGGCTGGGGGTCTTAATCCGCATGGCCTGGATGGACCATTCGGTGTCCGCCTCCATCTTTTTATCGCTGAGGCAGACGCCCCCCATCAGGTAGCTTTTCAGGTTGGAAATGACGGTGTTATCCAAAATATCCCGGATGCCGAAAATGCCGGTGGCCCGGCGCTCCTCGGTGAGGAGGGCAAAGCCGTTTTTAATGGATTCCTGGGGGGTGCGGTTAAAAATTTCCCTGCCGTGGAGGCGGATACTGCCCCCCTCGCGGGTCATGGCTCCAAAGAGGTTTTCCAGCACCTCGGTGCGCCCGGAGCCGTCCAGACCGGCAATGCCCAGAATCTCCCCCTGGTGCAGCTGGAAGGAGGCGTCGGTGAGGCGGGTGTACTTCCCGGCCAGGTGCTCCACCTCCAGAATGACCTCCCCCGGCGTGTTTTCCTTGGGGGGGAAGCGGTTGGTCAGCTCCCGGCCCACCATCAGGCGGATGATCTCGTCCATGGTCAGCTCCTTGGCGGGGCGGGTCGCCACCCACTGGCCGTCCCGCATGATGGTCACATCATCGCTGATGCGGAGGATCTCCTCCATCTTGTGGCTGATGTAGATGATGCCGCAGCCCTTGTCCCGGAGCATATTGATGATGCGGAACAGGTGCTCCACCTCCACCTCGGTAAGGGAGGAGGTGGGCTCGTCAAAGACGATGATTTTGGCGTCGTAGCTCACCGCCTTGGCGATTTCCACCATCTGCCGCTGGGAAACCGGCAGGGTGGACATGATGGCCTTGGGGTCCACGTGGATGTCCAGCTCCTGGAAAATTTCCTGGGTGCGCCTGCGCATGATGCTCTCGCTGACCATGATGCCCCCCACCTTGGGGTAGCGGCCCAGCCACAGGTTATCGGTGACGCTGCGGGTGAGGGCCTGGTTCAGCTCCTGGTGCACCATGGCCACGCCGTTTTCCAGGGCCTCCTTGGAGCTTTTAAAGTCAATTTCCCGCCCGTCCAGGGTGATGGTGCCGCTGTTTTTGGCATAGATGCCAAAGAGGCACTTCATGAGGGTGGATTTGCCCGCGCCGTTTTCCCCCATCAGGGCGTGGACCGTTCCGGGGCGGACAACCAGATCCACATTGTCCAGGGCCTTGACGCCGGGGAATTCCTTACTGATGCCATGCATCTCCAGCAATGCCGGCTCTGCCATACTGCTCTCCTCCTTACACATGGTTTGGGTTTGGAGCCCCCGCCTCGGCCGCCTCCCTCCCCAAGGCGGGGGGAGGCCCACTCAGGCAAAGGCTCCAAAGGGAGCGGAGCCGCCTCCTTGGGGGACAGCTCCGCTCCGGATTTTTGCGGAAGGAAATTGTTACGCGGAAATCTTGGCGTAGGGCACGCGGATCTTGGCAACGCCGTCGTCCACGTTCATGGAGGAGGTGTTGTCCATCAGGGCGCCGCCGTCGTTGATGTTCTTCACCAGGGTGACGATGGTCTCGGCCATGCCGTCGCCGTCCTGCTTGACGGTACCGGTCATCTGGCCGTCGTTGATCTTCTGGACGGCGGAATCCATGGCGTCAACGCCGTAGACGGGGATAACCTTGGAATCGGGGGTTTCCTTGCCCAGGTTGTAGCCAGCGGCCTGAAGAGCGGCAACCGCGCCTTCGGCCATGCCGTCGTTGTTGGCGATGACCAGCTCAACCATGTTCTTGTTGGCCTCGGAGTACTCGGCCAGGATGGTGTTCATGTAGTCGGTAGCGGCCTGGGCGCTCCAGCCGCCGGTCTGGTCCACCAGGTACTTGTCGGCGTTGCCGGCGTTGTAGAAGGCCAGCTCCGGCTTGCCGGCGGCCACCAGCTTCTTGTTGGCGTCCTCCACGGCAAACTGGGTGCGGTACTCGGCCTCGGCATTGCCCTCCTGGCCCTTAAAGAGGACGTAGGAGATAACGCCGTCGCCGTTGAGGTCCACGGTATCGTAGTTAGCAAGCAGGAAGTCGCCGATCATCTCGCCCTGCATGTGGCCGGCCTCCGGGGCGTCGGTGCCCACAAAGGCGCAGTTCTCGTAGCTGTTCACCACGTCGTCCGCAACCTCGCGGTTGAAGAAGACGATGGGGATGCCGGCGTTCTTAGCGGCGTTGGTGGCCTGCTGGGCAGCATCCGGGGAGGAGGTCTCCACAATGTTTACCACCAGGAGGTTGGCGCCGTTGGTGATGGCGGTGTTGATCTGGTCCAGCTGGGTGGCCTGGTTGTTGGCGCCGTCATAGTTCTGGTACTTGATGCCGGCAGCGCCCAGCTTTTCGTCCATGGCGGTGCGGACGGTGGTGATGTAAGCGTCGGCGAAGGTGTAGTAGAAGACGCCCACGTTCAGGTCGGAGGCGGGGGTCTCCGGGGCGGGGGTGTTATTGCCCTCGCTGCTGGTGTTGGGGGCGGCGGGGGTGCTGCTGCCGCCGCCGTTGCCGCCGCAGGCGGTGAGCACGGACAGCATCATGAGAGCGCACAGGGCAAGCGCAAGAAACTTCTTCATGAATGATTTCCTCCTAAAGATTCGTTTTCATTCCGGCTGGGGCAGCAGGGGCCGCCCCTTTGGACAGTTATCATTTTACCGGGTCGGAGGAAAAAAGACGATAGAAAAATCTTTGGAGTTGTATAAAAAAACTTTTGTCACCCCAGGGATTTGGCCGAATATTCCCCGGAAATTATCCCAAAAGTATATTTTTCGCTCCATCTCTCCGTCCCAGGGAAATTTAATTTGGGAAACAGCCTTTGCTTTTGCCAAAACGGTCCGAATAAATAGTAATGGAGGCCTGCCATAGCCTAAACCGGCTGTGGGAAAGCCCTGTCCCCTGGTTTTCATCCCTTCTTCCCCGTTGGCGCGCGGCGGGGAAGGGCGATGGAACGGTTTTATTGTACGAAAACAGAACATGGGCTGCAAGGGAGGAGAGGATGTCCTCCCGCTTGCCGGGAAGGCGAGGCGGCCCAAAACCACACGGAGGTATTTACAATGGGTATGGTCGTAAGGACCAACACAATGGCGCTCAACGCCTACCGGCAGTTGGGCATGAACACCAGCGCTGTCACAAAGTCCCTGGAAAAACTGTCCTCCGGCTTCCGGATCAACCGGGCTGGTGATGACGCCGCAGGTCTCGCTATCAGCGAGAAGATGAAGGCGCAGATCACCGGTCTTGAAACTGCGTCCTCCAACGCCCAGGACGGCATCTCCCTCATCCAGACCGCTGAGGGGAACCTCACCGAGGTTCACTCCATGCTCAACCGTATGGTGGAGCTGGCCAGTAAGTCCGCCAACGGCACCTACACCAGCACCGAGCGCCGCGCCCTCCAGGACGAGATGGACCAGCTGCTGGACGAAATCGACCGCATCAGCCAGTCCGCCAACTTCAACGGCACCAAGCTGCTGAACGGCTCCCTGGACGCCAGCACCGACGCAGTGGACGCCGCCACCAAGGCCGCCCAGAACGTGGCCGCTGTTTACGGTAAGGAGACCTCTGCCGATGATATCATCGGCAAGATGCTGGCCGCCAGCACCAGCAACGACCCCACTAACGCCACCGACGGCGCGGGCAAGGCCACCATTCTGGAGACGGACTACGCCGATACCGGCGCCCCCGGCTTCAAGGTCAGCCTCAACGGCGTCAGCCACGTGGTGGTGGACGGCACAAACGGCAATTCCATTACCCTCACCGTGGACGGCCAGGACATTGTCCTTGGTGAAGACGAGATGGTGGACGCCGAGGGGAACGCCGTGACCGCCGGCGACAAGCTGGATTCCAAGGCCCTGGCCGCTTCCATCGCCAAAAAGCTGGGCGCCATCGATGAAGCTACTGCTTGGACGGATACCGCCGGCAACAAGTACACCGTCAAGGCGGATGGCGAGAACCTGGTCTTCACCGCCATCGACAACCTGGACACCGACCCCAACCGCCACTTCGATGTGAGCATGACCGGTGTGGCAGGCACTCTCAACCCCGCCACCCCTGGCACCCACAGCTATGCCTTTACAGACATGGTGGACGGGACCACGGCGACCACCGGAGACTACAATATAAAGCTGGAATTCACCATTGACGGCAAGAAGGTAGGGAAGCAGGGCAATTATCCCCATACTGCTGGCAACGACCTCAAGGTAGCGGATATTCTGAAAAACATCCAGGACGACTGGATGAACACGGAGCTTACCGCTGCTGACGGCAGCAAGTATCTCATGAGCGAGTACTTCGACGTTGATGTGGTTGGCCAAAACATTGTCTTCACCGACAAGACCGCCGGCAAGGAGGGCAGCGGCAACACCGTTAACCTGGTGTTCGAGTCTCACCTCACCGTAGATACCGCAAATGGCGGTGTTGAGCCGGCCCTGGGCGCTGTGGTCTCTACCGCCGGAGAGGACGCCTACATGACCGGCACCACCGGCTACCTGAACGCCGGTACCGAGCATGTTGTCATGTCCGGCAAGCCCCCTGTGGACCAGCTGGCCAGCACCACCCTGACCCTGAAGGCCGAAGAGCTGAAGGACGGCACCCAGATTCGCCTGGGCGACCAGACCTACACCATCGCCATCGGCGAGGACAGCAAGTTCAAGGATGTTGAGGGCGCGGTTTACGTAGAAGGTCTCACCGCTGATGATGCCAAGTTCCTGGAGAAGATCACCAGCAAGCTCTCCGAGGTGGCTGCCGATAACAAGACCTTCACCGTCTCCCACCAGGATGGCGACGGCGGCAAGATTGGTCTGAAGCAGCTCCAGGAAGCCAAGGACACCACCGATATGTCCACCATGAAGGGCTTCGCCAGCTACATTGGCATCTCCCAGGTGGATGTGGACGCCACTGCCAAGGCCCAGGAGGCCGCCGACAAGGCTCTGGCTGACGCCGAGGCGAAGCAGGGCAAGGCCCTGACCCTCCAGATTGGTGACACTGCGGATCCTTTCAACAAGATGCAGGTTTCCATCAAGGACATGAGCGCCAACGGCCTGGGCCTGGGCGACCTGAAGGAAAACGGCATCATGACCGAGGAGAACGCCAGCGCTGCCATCGACACCATCAAGGAAGCCATCAACACCGTTTCTTCCACCCGCGCCGGGCTGGGTGCCCTCCAGAACCGTCTGGAGCACACCATCAACAACCTGGACGTTGCGGTTGAGAACCTGAGCGCCGCCAACAGCCGTATCCGGGATACCGATATGGCCAAAGAGATGATGAACTACACCAAGATGAACGTGCTGGTGCAGTCCGCCCAGGCCATGCTGGCCCAGGCGAACCAGCAGCCCCAGTCCGTCCTCCAGCTCCTCCAGTAAGCGGAGTGCCGGGGTGCCCCCGGAGTCACGCCCTACACGGCCTTCGGCCTTACCAGGTGCGTTGGCTGGAGTGGCTGCCTGGAGACCGGCGCAGTATATCATCTCGGTTCCTACAAACGGCAAGGAGGCTCTGCTTTTGGGCAGGGCCTCCTTTTCTATCTGCACAATGGTGGTAAAACTCCAGGTACTGACTATCGCCCTTCTGCAAAGTTAAGCCCCCAAAGGGGGCGGGTAGGGCGTGACGCCGGAGGCACTCCGGGGCTGCCTGGAGACCTACGCTGGATATGGCGTGGTTTATCCCGGTTCTTATCAAAAAAGCTCTGCAAGGGGCAAAGAGAAGGTGGAGTGCTTTGCGGCGCTCCACCTTCTTGTATTTCCGGCAAAAGCCTGCTATAATAAAGCCACAAAGCGGCGCCGCTGGCAGGTGGCTGGGGGCTGTTTGAAGAGCTGTAATCTTCTGCAAAAGCCGGTGCTCCCCATTTTCTCCTTGCCGCCCCTATCTCTTGCGAAAAACCTGCCACTTCTTTTTTAAACAGGCCCTGGCCTTCGGCTATGAAAAAAGAGATATCCGCTCGTTTTGGAAGTCCGCGCGGTCATTTTTATCAAAGGAGGAATTGGTATGATTTTTTCCCGACTGGATGAGGAGCGCTCCTTCGCGGCCTGTCCACACGCTATCCGCAAGGTACTGGAGTACCTCCGGGATACCGATGTGATGGCTCTCCCCTTGGGGCGGCAGGAAATTGATGGGGAGCGGATTATCCTCAATGTGATGGACATGACCACCCGCCCTTTTGAGGGCTCCCATCCGGAGGTTCACCAGCAGTACATCGACCTGATGTATTGGCCGGAGGGAGGGGAGCGCATCGGCGTCGCCCCTTACCTGGGCACCGAGAAGGTCTTTGAAGCCCGGCCGGAGGGGGACATCGCCCTGCTGGAGGATGTGGAGAATGAAAGCTTCCTCCTGGCTACCGCAGGCTGCTACGGTGTTTTCTTCCCCTGGGATGCTCACCGTCCCGGTTTGATGCTGGGGGAGGCCCCGGCCACCAGCCGCAAGTGTGTGGCAAAGATTCAGGTGGCGCTGCTGAAGGAATAAGCAAAAGGGAGAGGTCTCCGGGGGCCTCTCCCTTTGTATTTGCTGTTATTTTCCCATCTCCGCCTTCCACTCCAGGTACTCGTCGAAGGTGCAGGTCCGGTCGATGCAGCCATCCTCGGTAAGCTCGATGATGCGGTTCGCCACCGTTTGGATAAACTGGTGGTCCTGGCTGGTGAACAGGACGTTGCCGGGAAAGTCAATCAAACCGTTGTTGACGGCGGTGATGGACTCCAAATCCAGATGGTTGGTGGGCTGGTCCAGCAGCAGGACATTGGCCCCGGAAAGCATCATCCGGGAAAGCATACACCGCACCTTCTCGCCGCCGGAGAGGACCTTCACAGGCTTGTAAACATCATCTCCAGAGAAGAGCATCCGCCCCAAAAAGCCCCGCATATAGCTTTCTGTTTCGTCCTGGGAAAACTGGGCGAACCACTGAATCATGGTAAGGTCGCACCCCTCAAAAAAGGCGGTGTTGTCCTTGGGGAAGTAGCTCTGGCTGGTGGTGGTGCCCCAGCGGAAGGTGCCGGCGTCCGGCTCCAGCTCCTCCATTAAAATGCGGAAGAGGGCGGTTTGGGCGGCCTCGTTTTTGCTGATAAAGGCGATTTTGTCCCCCCGGTTCACCCGGAAGGTGACGTTGGAAAGTACCCGCACCCCATCGATGTCCTTGGTGAGGCCCTCCACCCCCAGGATGTCCTTGCCCACCTCCCGGTCCGGCTTGAAGCTCACCCAGGGGTAGCGGCGGGAGGAGGCGGGCATCTCTTCCACGCTGAGCTTTTCCAGCAGCTTCCGGCGGCTGGTGGCCTGCTTGGATTTGGATTTGTTGGCGGAAAAACGCTGGATGAAGTTTTGCAGCTCCCGGATTTTGTCCTCCCGCTTCTTCTTCTGGTCCCCAAGCACCCGCTGCATCAGCTTGCTGGATTCGTACCAGAAGTCGTAGTTGCCCACGTACATCCGCACCTGGCTAAAGTCAATGTCCACAATATGGGTGCAGATGGTGTTAAGAAAGTGACGGTCGTGGGAGACTACAATGAGGGTGCCGGGGAATTCCAGCAGAAAATCCTCCAGCCAGGAGATGGAGCGGATATCCAGGTTGTTGGTGGGCTCGTCCAGCAGGACGATGTCCGGGTTGCCGAAGAGGGATTGGGCCAGTAGCACCTTCACCTTGTCCCCGCCGGAAAGCTCCGCCATCGGCAGGGTGTGGCATTCCTCCGGGATTCCCAGCCCCTGGAGGAGCTTGGCGGCGTCACTTTCCGCGTCCCAGCCTCCCAGCTCGGCAAACTCGGCCTCCAGCTCGCTTGCCCGGATGCCGTCCTCATCGGAAAAATCCGGCTTTGCGTAAAGGGCGTCCTTTTCCTCTGCAATTTCGTGGATGCGGGGGTTACCCAAAATCACCGTTTCCAGCACCTGCTTATCGTCGTACTGGAACTGATTCTGCCCCAGGACCGACATCCGAAGGTCCTTCGGGATAGTCACCTCCCCGGTGGTGGGCTCCAGCTCCCCGGAAAGAATCTTCAGAAAGGTGGATTTCCCCGCCCCGTTGGCGCCGATGATGCCGTAGCAGTTGCCGGGGGTGAACTTGAGGGTGGCCCCTGCGAAGAGCTTCTGCCCTCCAAAGGTCAGGCTGACGTCGGAAACATTGATCAATTGCTTGTCCTCCAGATCATTTTTGCCCACAGCTGTATAGATGCCTGTGGACCTTATATAATAGCTGTCAAGCGGCTATTGTACCATAAAAACGGGCAAGGAGCAAGGGGAAGGAGGAAAGGAGCAAAAAGAAGATGGGGTCCGGTTGCAAATAGCGGTGTTTTATGCTATGATGTGCGGGAAAAAGGAGTTGAATTCCATGCCCGTTACCCCTGCATTTTTCTCTTTCCTGGTGGAAAACCGCCTCCATGACAGCAAGGCCTGGTTCGAGGCCCACCGGGAGGATTATAACCGTTTTGTCCTGGAGCCTTTGCGGGGTCTGGTCCAGGAGATGGCCCCTGTGATGCTCACCCTTGATCCCCTCCTGATCACCCAGCCCGCGGTGGGCAAGACCATTTCCCGCATCTTCCGGGACACCCGGTTTTCCAGGGATAAATCTGCCTTCCGGGAGCATCTGTGGATTTCCTTCTCCCGTGGAAAGGCGGAGCGTTATCAGCCTGTTCCGGAGCTGTATTTCGACCTATCCCCCGATGGCTATTCCTACGGCTGCGGCTGGTACTGTCCAGGCACCCAGCTGATGGAGACCCTCCGCCGTCTAATTCTGGAGGGGGACAAGACGGCTTTGGCCGCTGTCCGGGCCGCGGAGCGGCAGAATCACTTCCAAATGGAAGGGGAGGAGTACAAGAGGAAAAAGCATCCGGATGCCCCCGCGGCGCTCCAGCCCTGGCTCAACCGCAAGGGGCTGTATTTTTCCCACCAGGGCAGCGACCCGGAGTTTCTCTATGCCCCGGACCTGGGGGAGCGGGTAGCGAAGGAGCTTCTAATAATGAAGCCGGTCTATGATTTCTTCTGGAAAGCCCAGGATACCGCCGGAGCAGAAAGCATCCATTCCACCACAGCCCTGGGTCTTGGGGAGCAGTAATATAATGTAAGGAGAAGGAAACGATGCGAGAAGAAAAATGTGTGGCGGATTCCATTACCACCCAGGTGCAGATTATTATGGAAAAGGACATCAATGGGGCCAACCGCCTCTTTGGCGGCCAGCTTCTGGAGTGGATTGATGTGGTGGCAGCGGTGGTGGCCCGGCGTCATTGCCACCGGGAGGTGACCACCGCGGCCATTGATAACCTCCAGTTCCGGGCCCCCGCCGAGCTGGGTTCCACCCTGTTTTTGGAGGGACGGCTCACCCATGTGGGGCGCACCTCCATGGAAGTGCGGGTGGATAGTTTTACAGAGGATCTGATGGGGGTACGCACCCTCATCAACCGGGCCTATTTGGTGCTGGTGGCCCTAGACGATTTGGGGCACCCCATCCGTGTCCCGGCCCTCCGGCTGGAGACCGAGGAGGAGCGCCTGGAATGGAAGGGCGGAGAGCGCCGCCGCAGCCTTCGGGGCCAAAGGCGGAAGGAGAATTTTTAGTTTAAAGGCAAAGGAGAACAGGTATGACAACAAAGCGGCCAGACGCCATCGTTACCGATTTAGATGGAAGCCTGCTGGGGCCGGACGGAAAAGTGGGGAAAAGGGATTTGACTGCCATCCGGCGGATGAGGGAGCTTGGAGTTCCGGTGCTTCCCGGAACGGGCAGGCCGCCCATACGGGCCCGTTCCCTGGTTCAGGAGCTGGGGCTGGAGCTGGCCCTTTGCTCCAATGGGGGCTGCTGCTACGATTTTGCCCAGGGGACCTCGATTTTTCTTTCTGCAATGGATCACGGTATCGCCCAAAAACTGATGGATTGGCTGCTGGGGGAGGAGATCCCATTTCTAATCCACACCCCAGCCCGCACCTACCGCTCCCCAGGGGCGGAGCGCATTGCAAAATATGACGACCGATGTGAGGAGGAGCGGTTCAGCTTTACACCAGGGATGTCCCTGGAAGGGTTGGAGATTCTAAAGCTGTTGGCGGTCCAATGCGATGAAACAAAGGTGGTAGCCCAAGGGGAGACCCTCTTCTCCAAGGAGGAGCTGGCTATCTGCAGCTCCGAAAGGGAGTTTGTGGACTTTAATCCCGCCGGTGTCACAAAGGGCAACGGTCTGCGCCGCCTGGCAGCAATGAAAGGCTGGCGGATGGAGAATATCCTGGCCATGGGGGATAATTTTAACGACCAGACCATGCTGGAAGCGGTGGGGAAAAGCGCAGCTCCGGCCAATGGAATGGAGCAAATCAAGGCGCTGGCGGGTTTTGTTACCGTTCCCAGCGGGGAGAACCCTCTGGCCGCCGCCATTGACCACTTTTATCCCGGACTTTTGGAAGGGATATGAAGCCAGTAGCCGGCCTTCGTTTCATACTAAAAGTATATATTGTATAAAATAATACAAGTGCGGCGGCGAAATTAAAAAATAAAAGAAAAAATCGAAAAAAGGTGTTGACAAGGGAAAGGGGATGTGGTATTATAACTAAGCTGTCCCG
>OFFE01001492.1_pt1 | contig 16647 bp, 11 predicted proteins | sample 1521371 | NCBI WGS metagenome assembly OFFE01 (sample SAMEA3504131, study PRJEB24116) | mouse gut metagenome | biome: mouse gut; feature: mouse-associated habitat; material: faeces | place: Denmark | collected 2011 | reverse complement strand
AAGGCGGGCGGCGGCAATCGCAGTCCCCCTCACCGCCGCCAGGGCCAGCGGGGCTTTTTGCTCTCCAGACGCTGGAGGGCCTTTTTCGCCTCCTGGCTGCCCTGCTCCGCCGCCTCACGGTAGAGCGCCAGGGCCCGCTCCCTGTCCCGGCGCACCCCCAGGCCCTTCTCATACAGGGCCCCCAGGGCGCAGGTGCCGTCCCGGTATCCCCCTTCGCTGCTCCTGGCGTACAGCTCCGCCGCACGCCCCGGGTCCTTCTCCACGCCGTAGCCGTTCTCGTAGCACTCCCCCAGCAAAAACTCCGCCCGGTGGTAGTTCTGCTCCGCCGCCTTGGCGAACCAGGCCGCCGCCTCACGGTCGTTCTCCTCCACGCCGATGCCGTGGTAGTAGAAGAACCCCAGGTTGCACTGGGCGCGGGCGTTGCCCTGCTCCGCCGCCTCACGGTAGAGCCGGGCCGCCTCCCCCTTGTCCTCCTCTACCCCCGCGCCCATCTCATAGCACAGGCCCAGGGCGCAGGTGCCGGGGGCGTAGCCCTGCTGGTGGGCCTGCCGGTACCAGGACGCCGCCTGCGCGGGGTCCTTCTCCACGCCGTAGCCGTTCTCATAGCACTCCCCCAGCAGATGCCGGGCCCGGGCGCTGCCCCGCCGGGCGGCCTCGGTGAACCACTTTGCCGCCTCCTCGTCGTCCTCCTCCACGCCGATGCCCCGGTAGTAGCAGTACCCCAGGTTGCACTGGGCGCGGATGATCCCCTGTCGGGCGGCCTGCCGGTAGAGCTCCACCGCCCGGACCTTGTCCATCTCCACCCCGTCGCCGAACTCGTAGCACACGCCCAGGGCGCAGGTGCCGGGGGCGTAGCCCTGTTGGTGGGCGGACTCATAGAGCTGGAAGGCGTGGGACAGGTCCACCGCCACGCCGTAGCCGTTCTCGTAGCACTCCCCCAGCAGCATCTGGGCACGGGGGTAGCCGCCGTCCGCGGCTCTGGCGAACCACTCCACCGCCTGATCGTTGTCCTCCGGCGTGCCGATGCCCCGGTAGTGGCAGAACCCCAGACAGCACTGGGCACGGAGGTAGCCCCGCTGGGCGGCCAGACGGTAAAACTCCACCGCCCGGGCCTCGTCCATCTCCACGCCGGTTCCGCTCTCGTAGCACACCCCCAGGGCGCAGGCCGCAGGCACGTGGCCCCCCTCCCAGGCCTTCTCGTAGAGCTGGAAGGCACGGGCCTCGTCCTCCTCCACGCCATAGCCGTTTTCATAGCACTCCCCCAGCAGGTGGAGGGCCCGGGGGTACTCCTGCTGGGCCGCCTTGGCGAACCACTCCGCCGCCTGCTTGTCGTCCTCCTCCACGCCGATGCCCTGGTAGTAACAGAATCCCAGGCAGCACTGGGCCCGGGCGTCCCCGGCCTCGGCCCCCTGACGGTAGAGCTCCAGGGCCCGGGCCTTGTCCTCCTCCACGCCGGAGCCCGTCTCATAGCACACCCCCAGGGCGCAGGCCGCAGGCACGTGGCCCCCTTCCCAGGCCTTCTGGTAGAGGGACGCAGCCTGGTTCACGTCCCGCTCCACCCCGTAGCCGTACTCGCAGCACTGGCCCAGCAGGTACTGGGCCCGGGGGTAGTCCTGCTGAGCGGACCGGGCGAACCACTCCACCGCCTCGCTGTCGTCCTCCGCCACACCGATGCCTCGGTAGGAGCAGTGCCCCAGGGTGCCCTGGGCCCGGGCGCTGCCCATGTCGGCGGCCTGGCGGTAGAGCTCCACCGCCCGCTCCTTGTCCTCCTCCACCCCACGGCCCACCTCGTAGCACAGCCCCAGGGCGCACACGGCGGGGGCGTGGCCCTTCTCCGCCGCGGCGGCGTAGAGCTTCACCGCCTTGTCCACGTCCTTCTCCACCCCCACGCCGAAGTCGTAGCACTCCCCCAGCAGATTCATAGCCCGGGGGAAGGCCTGCTCCGCCGCCTGGGTGAACCAGTAGGCGGCCTGCTTGTCGTCCACCTCCAGGCCGATGCCGTGGTAGTAGCAGTACCCCAGGTTGCACTGGGCGGGGACGTGGCCCCGCTGGGCGGCCTCCCGGTAGAGCTCCACCGCCCGGGCCTTGTCCTCCTCCACCCCCATGCCGATCTCATAGCACAGCCCCAGGGCGCAGGTCCCCGGGGGATAGTCGTTTTCATGGGCCTGCCGGTAGAACTGCTGGGCCTGGGTCTCGTCCTTGTCCACCCCGTGGCCGTACTCGAAGCACTGGCCCATCAGGTACTGGCCCCGGGGGTAGCCGTCCTGAGCGGCCTCACGGTACAGGGCGGCGGCCTGCTGGTGGTCCTCCTCCACGCCGAACCCACGGTCGTAGCACACGCCCAGGGCGCAGGTGGCGGGGCTGTAGCCCTGCTGGTGGGCGGCCCGGTAGAGGGCCACCGCCTTCTCCCCGTCCTGCTCCACGCCGTAGCCGTTTTCGTAGCACTCCCCCATGAGCAGCTGGGCCCGGGGGTAGTCCTGCTGGGCCGCCTTGGCGAACCACTCCGCCGCCTGAGCGTCGTCCTCCTCCACGCCGATGCCGTGGTAGTAGAAGAACCCCAGGTTGCACTGAGCGGGGGCGAAGTCCTGCTCCGCCGCCTCCCGGTAGAGCTCCGCCGCCCGCAGCTTGTCCATCTCCACCCCCTGGCCCAGCTCGTAGCACAGCCCCAGCTCGCACACGGCGGGGAGGTAGCCCAGCTCCGCCCCGGCGGTGAAGAGCTCCAGGGCTCTGTCCGCGTCCTTCTCCGTGCCGAACCCTCGGGCGTAGCACTGGCCCAGGGCGAACTGGGCGGCCACGTGGTCCCCCTCCGCCGCCCGGGCAAACCAGCGGAAGGCCTGCTCCGGATCCTCCGGCGCGCCGTCCTCGCCGGCGCGGTAATTCTGGGCCAGCCGGTAGGCCGCGTCCAGGTCCCCGTCCTCGGCGGCGGAGAGGAGCTCCCGGAAGTTCTGCCGCTTCTCCGCCGTCCGGTCCGCCAGAGTCTGGATCAGCTCCGGGTTAAAATATATCATCACCGTGTCCTGCTCACCGGGCAGGAGGTTCTCGTTCTGGTCCGCCATAGGCTCTGTTTCCTTTCTTATGTCTGGCCCCCGCCGATTCCCGAGGCGGGAGCCGCCGGGCCTATTATAGCACACCGCCGCCCCCTTGGCAAGGCGGGCAATCGCGGGATCCCTCCCGGGCGCGGCAATGTCCCTGTCCCGCCGCGTTGACAGGGGGGCGCAAATGGGTTAAAATGGTGGTCATCAACAAGGAAGGACCGTAATGAACATGCTGCACCTGTCCCAGACCGACTACACCGTCAGCCGCTGGTCCGGCGGGACCACCACGCAGATCGCCATCTCCCCTCCAGACGCCTCCTACAGCGCGCGGGATTTTCTCTGGCGGATCAGCTCGGCGGTGGTGGAGGATGAGCAGAGCGTCTTCACCCCCCTGCCGGACTATGACCGCCAGCTGATGCTACTGGACGGCTCCCTGCTCCTCCGCCACGACGGCGGCGCGTCCCTCCGGCTGGACCCCTATCAGGTCCACGCCTTTGACGGCGGCGCGGCCACGGAGAGCCAGGGCCGCTGCCGGGACTTCAACCTCATGCTCCGGAAGGGCCGCTGCCGGGGCCGGCTGCGGCCCCTCCGCCTGGAGGGGCCGATTCTTCTCCCGCCTCCACAGGGCGGCCTTCTCCTCCTCTACTGCGCCGCCGGCCAGGGCGCCCTGGGGAAGGGGACGGTTCTTGCCCGGGGCGAGAGCATCCTCCTGGAGGACGGGGAGGCGCCGCTGGGTCTGAGCGTTTCCGCTCCGGCGGACTTTGTGGCCGCAGAGATATGGTGCGAGATTCCATGACGTACGAGGAATTCAGGGCCCAATACCCCATCCCCCTGAACCCGCAGCAGGAGGAGGCGGTCCGCCTGACGGAGGGGCCCGCGCTGCTCCTGGCTGTGCCGGGAAGCGGCAAGACCACTGTGCTGGTCACCCGGCTGGGGTACATGCTCTGCTGCCGGGGCATCCCTCCGGAGCAGATTCTCACCGTGACCTACACCGTGGCCGCCACCCGGGACATGAGGGCCCGGTTTGTAGGCTTCTTCGGGGAGGAGCAGGCCGGGAGGCTCACCTTCCGCACCATCAACGGCCTGTGCGCCGTGGTGATCGGATACTACGCCCGGCAGCGGGGCACGGAGCCCTTTGCCCTGCTGGACAATGAGCGGCAGCTGAGCGGCGTCGTCCGGGATCTGCTGGTCCGCACCGGCGCCGCCTTCCCCAGCGAGCTCCTGGTAAAGACCGCCCGCACCCACATCACCTACTGCAAGAACATGATGCTTACCGAAGCGGAGATCCACGCCCACAAGGTGGAGGGGATGGACTTCCCCCGGGTGTACTTCGAGTACCAGGACTATCTGCTCCGCAGCCGACGCATGGACTACGACGACCAGATGGTTTTCACCTGCCGCATCCTCCGCAAGCACCCGGACATCCTGGCCCACTTCCGCCGCCGGTGGCCCTATATCTGCGTGGACGAGGCCCAGGACACCTCCAAGATTCAGCACGCCATCCTCCGCCTGCTGGCCTCGGAGAGCCTCTTCATGGTGGGGGACGAGGACCAGAGCATCTACGGCTTCCGGGCCGCGTGGCCCCAGGCCCTGCTGGAGTTTGAGGAGGTCTTTCCCGGCGCAAGGATATTGAAGCTGGAGACCAACTACCGCTCCACCCGGGCCATTGTGGAGCGGGCGGACGCTTTCATCCGCCGCAACCAGAACCGCCGCCCCAAGCGGATGCGCACGGAGAACCAGCAGGGCTGCCCCATCCGTAGGATCACCCTGGAGGACTACAACCGCCAGTACAACTACCTCCTGAAGGTGGCGGAGAACTGCACGGAGTCCACCGCCATCCTCTACCGCAACAACGACAGCGCCCTGCCCCTTCTGGACTTGCTGGACCAGCGGGGCATCCCCTGCTCCTGCCGCCAGCGGGAGGGCTTCTTCTTCACCAGCCCTCTGGTGCGGGACATCACCGACATGCTGGAGTTCGCTTTTAACGACGGGAACGGGGACCTGTTCCTCCGCTTCTACTACAAGCTGGATCTGAGGATCAAGAAGGCCGTGCTCACCAGCCTGCTCTACGGCGCGGACCGGGACCGGAGCGTCTTCGAGACCCTGCTGGAGAGCGGCCGGCTGGAGCCCTGGCAGATGGGGAAGGTAAAGGCCCTGCAGACCCACTACGCCAAGATGCCCGGCCTGACCAGCTTTGCCGCCATTCAGCGGCTGGTGCGGTACATGGGCTACGGGGACTACCTTCAGGATCAGCACAGCGACACGGCCAGATTGGACATTCTCCTCTCCCTGGCCAACCAGACTCCCGTTCTGGGCAAGTTTCTCCTGCGTCTGCGGGAGCTGCGCGGCATCGTCGAGGCCATGCCCCTCCGGCCGGAGTGCCCGCTGACCCTCTCCACCATTCACGCCAGCAAGGGCCTGGAGTATGACCGCGTCATCCTCATCGACGCGTCGGATGGCCTGCTCCCCTCGGCGGAGGAGGGGGAGGAGCTGGAGGAGGAGCGGCGGCTTTTCTACGTGGGGGCCACCCGGGCGAGAAAGCAGCTGGAGCTCCTGTGCTACGAGAAGAAGTTCGGGGAGCCAGCCGACGTCTCCTTCCCCTTTGTGTCCCAATTCCTGGGGGAGGCGCCCCCAGCGGAGAAGCGGGACCGGCGGCAGGCGCAGGAGAGGGGGCAGGCGGCGGAGACGCGCAGGGCCCGGACCCCAAAGGCGGCGGGCCCCACCGCAGAGCAGCTCAGCGCCTGGATGAAGGACTACCTTCCCGGCACAGAGGTCACCCACAAGGTCTTCGGCCGGGGACTGCTGACAGGCCGGAAGGGGACCTTCGCCACCATCGCTTTCATGGAGGCCGGGACCAAGAAAATTGATCTGGCCGCCTGCCTGCGGCAGGGGAAGATTCAGCTGACCCGTTTTATGTAGGGGGCAAGCGGCGCTCGCCTCTGCGTCCCCTCTAACAAATGCGCCCCACGCGCCAAGGCCCCGGACCAGAGCTGGTCCGGGGCCTTTCGATCACTTCATGTACTTTTGCAGCAGACGGGATACCTCCCGCACATCGATGGGCTTGGCCACGTGGGCGTTCATGCCGCAGTCCAGGCACTTCTTGATATCCTCTGCAAAGGCGTCGGCGGTCATGGCGATGATGGGGATGGTCTTGGCGTCCGGCCGGTCCAGCCCCCGGATGGCCTCCGTGGCTTCGTAGCCGTTCATGATGGGCATCCGCAGATCCATGAGCACCGCGTCGTAGTACCCCGGGTCCTTGGCCTGGAACATGTCCACGCAGACGTGGCCGTCCTCCGCCCAGTCCAGGGCCAGACCCTGACTGCTGAGCAGCTCCTCGGCGATCTCCCAGTTGAGCTCGTTGTCCTCCGCCAGCAGGACCCGCCGTCCGGTAAAGTCCGTGGCAGTCTCCATCTTCTGGGGCCCGCCATCCTGGTCCGGGGCCAGATAGGGCTTCAGGCCGTAGAACAGGGTGGACTTGAAGAGGGGCTTGGAGATGAAGCCGGTGATCCCCGCGTCCTTGGCCTCCGCCTCAATCTCGCTCCAGTCGTAGGCGGAGATGAGCAGGATGGGCACCTCGCTGCCAAACCGGCGGCGGATCTCCCGGGCCGCCTTGATGCCGTCCATATCCGGCAGCTTCCAGTCCAGCAGGATGACCTGGTACTCCCGGGGCGTGTTGTGCCGCTCCTCCACCATCCTGAAGGCGCTCTGGGCGTCCATGGTCCACTCCGCGTGGACGCCGATAGCCTTCAGGGACTCCACCGTGCTCTCACACAGCTGCTGATCGTCGTCTACCACCAGCATATTCCAGTCCGGCAGGACCATGTCCGCCTCCTGGATCACGGCCTTGAGCAGGTCCACGCACACGTGGAACTCCGTCCCCTGGCCCAGCTCGCTCTCCACCTCAATGGAGCCGCCCATGGCGTCCACAATGTACTTGGTGATGGTCATGCCCAGTCCGGAGCCCTCGGTGCGGCGGACCCGGGCGTTGTCCTCCCGGACAAAGGATTCGAAGATTTTGGCCTTGAACTCCGGGGTCATGCCAATGCCGGAGTCCTTAATGCGAAAGTGGATGCGCACATACTCCTCGCCCTTGTCTGAGTCCTCCTCGTACATGGACACGTGGATCTCCCCCTCCTCGGGGGTGAACTTCACCGCGTTGCCCAAGATATTCAGCAGCACCTGATTGAGCCGCACGCTGTCGCAGCGCACATTCTCCGTGGAGATGTCGTGGATGCACACGTCGAAGCGCTGGCGCTTGGAGCGCACCTGGGGCTGGACAATGCTTACCAGACTGTCCATCACCTCCCGCAGGGAGACCTGATCCTCGTTGAGGGTCATCTTGCCGCTCTCGATCTTGCTCATATCCAGCACGTCGTTGATGAGCCCCAGCAGGTGCTTGCCGGACAGGGAGATCTTTTTCAGGCAGTTCTGCACCTGCTGCATATCTCCGATGTTGGCGGTGGCGATGGCCGTCATGCCCACGATGGCGTTCATGGGGGTGCGGATGTCGTGGCTCATGTTGGAGAGGAACTCGCTCTTGGCCCGGTTGGCGTGAATGGCCTCCCGCCGGGCGTTGTCCAGCTCCACCATCTGCTCCCGGGTCATCTTCATGTATCTGGCGAAGATCAGCGCCAGCGCGGTCAGGATGATGGCGCTGCCTGTCAGGGTCATGAAGATCCACTGGCTGGTAAGGGTGGATATCTCCTCGTCCAGGCTGCCGTAGGGCATGACGATGACCAGATGCCACTCCGAGTAGGCCAGCCGGGTGCAGTGGAGATGGCGGCGCTCCTTGCCGATCTCCAGTACCGTGGAGTAGTCCTCGTTATTGTCCATGCTGGCCTGGAGCTCGCGGATGTACCGCTCCCCGCCGGAGCTGCCCGCCTCCTCAAACACGGCGCGGATCTGCTCAAAGTAGGTGTCCTGGAAGCCATCCGAGGAGCGGATGACAAAGGAGCCGTCCTTGCGGATGATGTAGGAGTAGACCACGGAGTCGGTGGTGTTGAGGGAGAGGGTGTCGCTGATGTACTCCACCGGAATGCCCGCCACCAGGGCGATGGACTTCTCACCATCCTCCATGTCGTAGGCCGCAGGTACGCCCATGAGCACCAGCTTCTCCCCCGACACGCTGGTGCCCACAGCCACTTTTTTCTCCCCCTCGCGCAGGGAGGAGAGGAAGGGTGCCGGGTCTGTGATCTGGATGTCTCCGCCGTAGAGCATCTCAAAGCCGCCCTCGCCGTTGTAGTAGCCCAGGCAGTTGAAGTCCCGGACCTGGGCGCTGAAGATCAAATCGCTGGCCAGCTTCTGGCGGCTGGCCGTGCCCGGCTCATAGGTCTGCACCATGGCCTCCACCTGGCCCAGGCGCAGGTCAATGGTGGTGGCAAAGTGGAGAGAAATCTGTTCGCTCATGCCGTTCATGTAGAACTTGCCCACCTCGCCGATGGTGTTGGCGCTCCGCCGGGTCATATATACGCCCAGGAAGGTAAAGATGCACACCGTCAGGATAGACGCCAGAATCAGGCTGACGGTCAGAAACCGGGGGGTCTGGATTTTCAGCTTGCTCATCTGTCAGCACCTCCTTGGAGCCTCGGGGATCATTTTCACGCGCCCAGACCCTCCCGGAAGGCCCGGATGGCCTCCACCGTCTGTCCGTAGTCCGCGCACACCTGCTCCAGCAGGCCGGGGGCCTCGGGCGTCACGCCGTGGCGCAGGGCCTCGCTCAGGGCGCTGCTGGAGCGGTAGAGCCGGGTGAAGTCCAGGTTCTGACACATGCCCTTGATGGTGTGGGCGGCCCGGAAGGCCTCCTCCCAGTTCTCGGTCTCCATGGACTGGAGCAGCAGGTCAAAGCTGCCGTCGTCCAGAAACTTGAGTACGTACTTCTGGATGAATTTCTCGCTGGGCAGACGTCCGGAGACGCCGGCGAAGTCGCCGTCCAGAGCGGCGTAGCACTCCTGAAGGGTCATAGCAGTATACCGTCCTCTCCTTTGTATTCGTCGCCGCCCTCCGCGCCGTCAATGGGCGAGATGGCGGAAAACATCTTGCGCATACCCTCGTCATAAAAGCGGTAGCGTCCCCGTCCGGAGCGCTTGACCGCGTAGAGGGCCTGATCCGCGGCGTTGAACAGGGTCTCGTAATCCGTGCCCACCACGGCGGTGCGGGCCACGCCCATGCTGATGGAGATGGGGAACTTCTCGAAGGAGCAGGCGGACAGGGCGTTGAAGATGCGGGAGATGATGGGCCTCGCGTCCCCCCGGTACTCCAGAAACAGCAGGAACTCGTCCCCGCCCACCCGCGCGGCGATGTCCCCGCCCCGGATGCTCTCGCACAGCTTGGCGGCCAGGAACCGGAGCACGTTGTCCCCGAAGATGTGGCCGTAGGTGTCGTTGGCGGACTTGAAGTAGTCCAGGTCAATGATGGCCATGGCGAAGCGGCTGCCCGGCTCATCCTCCATGCGGGCGATGATCCGCTCCCTGGCGCTGGCGTGGTTGAGAAGGCCGGTGAGGTTGTCGTGGGAGGCCATGCGCTCCAGGGCGTCCAGCTTCATGCGGGAGTCGTGGACGTCGATGGCCTTGCCGATGGCCCCGGTGTACTGGGGGGGCTCGTCGCTGGACCAGGTGGCCCGGGCGATAATCCGGGTCCAGCGGTCCTCCTCGCCGATCCGGGTCCGGCAGTCGAACTTGACCACGGGCTGGGCGGGGCTGGTGGCCTGCAGAGCCTGGGAGAGGCTGGCCATGGTCCCGGCGTCCATGATGTGCAGGACGCTCTCGCTGTGGATGGGGTCCATGACGGTCTCCTTCAGGCCCAGCCGGTTGGCCCCCCAGGTGTTGAGGGTAATCATGGGGGGGACGACGGTGTATTCAAACTGAATCTCCTTGCTCATGGCGGCGAAGAAGCTGAACTTCATCCGCTCGTGCTCCAGGAGCTGGAGGGTCCGCTCGGAGGCGGAGAGCTCCTCATGGCGGTGGAGCTCGTCGGCCACGGATCGCATCTCCATGCGGCTGACCCGATCGCCGGTGTCGCCCCCCATCTCCTCGGGCAGCTTGGGCGCCATCTCGGTGAGGCACTCCATGAGCAGGGGGTTGAAGACGCCGCACTGGCCGTCCAGGATCATCTCCACAGCCTTGCTGTGGGGGATGGCGGGCTTGTAGACCCGGGGGCTGGTGAGGGCGTCGTACACGTCGGCCAGGGCGACGATCTGGGCGGATATGGGAATCTCGTCCCCCTTCAGGCCGTCGGGGTAGCCCCGGCCGTCCCAGCGCTCGTGGTGCCAGCGGCAGATGGATCTGGCCACCTTGACCAGGGGGTCCTGCTGGTGGCTGGGGAGGTTGTCCATCATGTCGGAGCCCACGGTGGTGTGGGTCTTCATGATCTCGAACTCCTCCTGGGTGAGGCGGCCGGGCTTGTTGATGACCGCGCCGGGGATGGAGATTTTGCCGATGTCGTGGAGGGTGGAGGCGGTGCTGATGAGACGGATGTCCGCCTGGGTGAGGGGGTAGCGGTCCGTCTTGAGCGCCAGATGCTGCAAAAACAGCTCCGTGAGGGTGCGGATATGGAGCACATGCTGGCCGCTCTCCCCGTTGCGGAACTCCACGGTGTGGCTGAGGATGTCGATCATGAGGCTGGACTGGCGCTCCTTCTCATAGATCTGATCGGCAACCATGCCCACCAGCTTCTTCTGCTTGGCGTAGAGCAGGGTGGTGTTGACCACCCTGCGGTGGACCACAATAGCGTTGAAGGGACGGTTGATGAAGTCGGTGGCTCCCAGGTTGTAGGCCCGCTCCACGTGGGCGGGAGCGGTCTCAGCGGTAATCATGATAACGGGGATGTCCTCGATCCACCCCTGCTGATTCATCAGCGTGAGCACCTCAAAGCCGTCCATCTCCGGCATGACGATGTCCAGCAGGACCAGATCGATCTCTGCGCGGTACTTCTGCAGCGCGGCCACGGCCTTCACGCCGTCCTCCGCCTCCAGGATATCGTACTCCTCCCCCAGCATGTCGGCCAGGATGGAGCGGTTCATCTCGGAGTCGTCGGCGATGAGGATCCGCTGCCTGCGGCGCTGTTCGGGACTGTTCATAGGCTTCACGTCCTTTCCTGTCAAAAGCAAAGCCTGACGTGTTGTATTGATTGGGAGGCCGGATCGTTCAACCGGCAAACAACCACCGTATAGTATAGCAGACTTTTTCCCCTGCGGCAAGAGGTTTCTCGCCCTTCTTCACAACAAACGCAGGAATACGCTCCCCCTGTTCCTCTCCGCCGCAATTTTCCCCTTTCCCACGGTTGTATTTTTCGCGGAGATTTGTTATTCTAAGAAAACAGGCATATTGAAGCGCAGGCGGGCGGCGCGGCCCGGATCGGCATTCCGCTCTCCCGCCTCCCTGTAAAGAGGTATCTTCCATGATAAGAATTTTGATCGTTGAGGACGAAAAGCCCATCGCGGATCTGCTGGACATGTCCCTCACCTCCGCCGGCTACAGCTGCGACTGTCTGGACAACGGCGCTGCGGCGGCGGACGCCGTGGAGTCCAGGCGCTATGACCTCATCCTGCTGGACGTGATGCTCCCGGGCATCGACGGCTTTGAGCTCATGGAGTACTTGGCCCCTCTGGAGATCCCCGTCATCTTCATCACCGCCCGCAGCACGGTGAAGGACCGGATCAAGGGCCTGAAGCTGGGGGCGGACGACTACATCGTCAAGCCCTTTGAGATCGCCGAGCTCCTGGCCCGGGTGGAGACCGTTCTGCGCCGCTACCACAAGACCGACACCCGCATCGTGGTGGACGACGTGGCGGTGGACACCCAGTCCCGGGTGGTCACCAAAGGCGGCGAGACCGTCCCCCTCACGGCCAAGGAGTACAGCCTGCTCATGCTCTTCCTCCAGAACAAGAACATCGCCCTCTTCCGGGAGACCATCTACGAGCGGGTGTGGGAGAACGAGTACATGGGCGACAGCCGCACCGTGGACCTCCACGTCCAGCGCCTGCGGAAAAAGCTGGGCTGGCAGGAGCGGATTGCCGCCGTCTACAAGGTGGGCTACCGGCTGGAGGTCAGGGAATGAAGTTCGCCTGGAAGGTGACCCTGGCCGCGCTGTGCATCCTCATGCTCTCCACCAGCGTGGGCAGCTACCTGCTTATCTCCCTCTCCTTCCAGTCCGCCCTGGAGCGGGAGATCGACGTGGCCCGGGAGGAGATGCAGATGCTGCGCATCACCTACGAGGCCGTCTGCTCCGCCCGGGGCATCACCCTGGAGAATCTGGACGGCAAGTCCGCCAGCCTCAGGCGCACCCTGGGGGAGGACCCCTACTTTGCGGACCGTCAGTTCCGGGTCAGCACCCAGGAGGGGATCCAGGTCCACTCCACCCTCTCCTCCTCCAGCGACCAGGAGCTGCTCAACAGCATCGACGAGCGCTCCTCAGGCTACATCCTCCGCTTTGACCAGCGCACCGGCCGCCATCTGGTCCACTGCGCCGGGGCCATATCCCTGCCCGACGGGGCCCTGTACATGGAGACCGTCCGGGACATCTCCTCCCTCTTCTCCGACCGGGAGATCCACTACCAGGTCTACCGCTGGGTGGCCCTGCTGGTGGTGGGGGTCAGCGCGGCGCTGATTTTCGCCTTCGCCTACTGGCTGACCACCCCCATCCGCGCCTTGGGCCGGGTGGCCACCCAGCTGGCCCAGGGGGACTACACCCCCAGGGCCCAGGTGTCCGGGGACGACGAGATCGGCGAGCTGGCCGCCAGCTTCAACCGCATGGCCGGCGCCATTGCCAAAAACGTCCAGGAGCTGGAGGACGCGGCCCGGCGGCAGGAGGACTTCACCGGCAGCTTTGTCCACGAGCTGAAGACCCCCCTCACCTCCATCATCGGCTACGCGGACATGCTCCGCTCCCGCACCCTGGACGAGGACCGGCGCTTCAAGGCCGCCAGCTATATCTTCTCCGAGGGCAAGCGGCTGGAGAACCTGTCCCTGGCCCTCATGAGCCTGCTGGTGGTGGGCCACACCCGGGCGGAGGTGAAGAGCGTGAACATGGGCCTTCTGTGCCAGCAGGCAGGGCGCAGCGCCCTGCCCGCCATGACGGCCCAGAACCTGCACCTGGTGGTCCAGGCGGAGGAGGCCTCCCTGCCCGGGGACCCCTCCCTGCTCCAGACCCTGCTGCAAAATCTGCTGGACAACGCCCGCAAGGCCTCCGAGCCGGACACGGTGGTGGCCCTGGACGGGCAGCGGACAGAGGCGGGCTACCGCATCACGGTGACGGACCAGGGCCGGGGCATCCCGGAGGAGGAGCTGGACAAGATCACAGAGGCCTTCTACATGGTGGACAAGTCCCGCTCCCGGGCCCAGGGAGGCGCGGGGCTGGGGCTGGCTCTGTGCAAGGAGATCGCGGCCCTCCACCGGGGGGAGCTGCGCTTTGAGAGCCAGGTGGGCCTGGGCACCAAGGTGACCGTGGAGCTGGAGGGGATCCATGTCGAGTAGTATGCGAAAATTTCTGACCGCCGCCCTCACCGCCCTGCTGACGGCGGCGGCCATCTTCCTCCCGGCCCGGCTCTCCCTGTGGAACGACCGGCTTCTGCTGGACGATCCCCATATCCTCCAGGAGGACCGGGAGGGCTTTGGCGAGAGCGTGGGCCTGACGGTGGCGGAGAAGGTGATCCTCCTCCGGACCGGCGGCCTGGACAGCCTGACCGTGGGCGGCGGGGAGAGTCCCCAGCGGGAGGACGCTCTCAGCCAGCAGGAGAAGCTGGACGCGGAGGAGCAGCGCAAGCTGGCGGAGCGGGCCGCCGCCGTGCAGGCGGAGGTGCGCTCCCTTCAGATGATCGGCGCCCTGCCGCTGATCTGGGACGGGGAGAGCCCCGCGGAGTGCGTGGAGCGCAGCCAGATCCTCTATGTGGACCGGGAGACCCAGATGAGCTTCCTGGTGTACCGGATGGCCCTCAACTGTCCGCCCTACTCCCTGGAGCTGTCCGTGGACGCCCAGTCCGGGCGGGCGCTGGCCTTCTCCCTGCTCTGGGGCAGGGACGGCTCCCTCGTCTGGAGTCCCCGGGGCGCCAGCACCTTTGGCAGCGCGTGGCGGGACTACTGGGGCATGGACAGCGTCAGCGCCAACTGGTACAATGAGTTCACCCGGAGCATCCTGGAGGACGTGGACGCCCGGATGCAGATCGGCGGGGAGTACAGCTCGGTGGGAGAGGTGAGCTTTTCCTACAGCGGCCAGCCGGTCCACATCCCCCTGCTGTGCTGGTCCTACAGCGGCGGCCGCTGCTCCCTCCACTGGAACCGGAATCCCTAGCGTCAGAAAAATCCACCTCAGCCCGTAGCGGCTGTGAATCCTTACAAGAAACGCTAAAATAAGGAGGCCCATTCCCCTATGAGCAAGAATTACCGCGGACGGCGGCGGAAGCATCCCAGTCTGACCCTGACCCTGCTGGTCCTGGCGGCCCTGGCGGCAGGCGCCGTTTTCTTCCTCCGCCGCCCCGTCAGCCCGCTGTCTCCCCCGAGCAGCACCGTCCGTCCCCTCCCCGACGAGAGGGCCGACCCACCCCTCTCCGGCGGCCGCGTGGCCACCGCCTCCGGCGTCCCCTGCTCCCGCCGGGAGCTGGGGGAGGAGGCCCTGTACACCGGGGAGCTGATCCTGGTGAACAATGAGGTTCTCTACCGCTTTCCCCAGGAGCAGAAGCTGGTGAGCATCTACGAGGAGAAGAGCGAGGGCTACTATGTCCGGGATATGGAGGTGTTCCTCTCCCCTGTGGCCATGGAGGCCCTCAACGATCTGCTGGATGCCTTCCGGGCTCAGGGGGGCAGCAAGTCCATCAACGTGGTGGCCGGATACCGGGACCGGGACTACCAGCAGCGCCTCTTTGACCAGAGCGCCCAGCGCAACGGCCAGGACCACGCGGAGAAATACGTGGCCCAGCCCGGGGGCAGCGAGCACCACACGGGGCTGGTAGTGGACTTCTCCATCCTCAACGCCAACGGGTCCAGCGGGGACTACAACGGCTCCGGGGAATACGCCTGGATCAACGAGAACTGCCAGGACTACGGCTGGGTGGTCCGCTACCAGGAGGGCAAGGAGGCGCTCACCGGCATCTGGGACGAGCCCTGGCACTTCCGGTACGTGGGCGTCCCCCACGCCACGGAGATGGCCCGGCGGGGGCTGTGCCTGGAGGAGTACATTGACCTGCTCCGCCAGTACCCCTATGACGGGGAGCACCTGACCATCGAATGCGCGGCCGGAACCTACGAGGCCTGGTACTGCCCCGGCAGCGCGGCCTATGTCCCGGACAGCGGGGAGTGGTCCGTGTCCGGCAACAACGTGGATGGACTGGTGGTCACCTGTAAGGTGTCGGCGTGAGACAGGGCGGAAATCTGTGCCGGACGCAGGGACCTGGTGGACGATATGATGAAAGGCTTTGAGCGGAAGAGCCAGCTGCTTTCTCTTTGCGGATTGAACTGCGGACTATGCCCCATGTTTTTAGGCAGTTACTGCGGCGGCTGCGGCAATGGCAATCAATCGTGCAGGATTGCGCGGTGCAGCCTTGCACACGGAGGCATAGAATACTGTTATGAATGCGGCAGCTATCCCTGCGAACAATACCGGCATATTGATGAATACGATTCCTTTATTACTCATCAGCGGCAAAAATCAGATTTAGAACGGGCGCAGCACATCGGGATTGAACGGTATCATCTGGAGCAGCGGGAAAAAATGCGCATTCTTTCTGATCTGCTCGCTCACTATAATGACGGACGCAGGAAAAACTTCTTTTGCGTGGCTGTTAATTTGCTGGAGCTTCCGGATTTACAGGAGGCCATGAAGCGGATACAGTCAGACAGTCGATTGCCCTCGCTGCCGGTGAAGGAGCAATGTCGGTATGTGGCCGCTGTATTTCAGGAAATCGCCGACAGAAGAAGCATAACGCTAAAGCTCCGGAAAAAGAAACCGTTGACAAATCATTGATTGCGGGACGCGCTGTCTGCGGGGACAGCGCATCCCTTTATCTCCGGAAAGACGAAAGCAGAAAAATCGGGAGCGCCCCGCAGGGCGCTCCCGATCCGTCTGCTTTCTTTTACCCCCACAGGGCCGACAGCATGGGGATAATCTGCTTTTTCCTGGACATAATCCGGGGCAGAAAGGCCTCGTGGTCCCGCAGCTCTGTGTTGAAGGCCTGCTGGAAGGTGTCCTCCCCGCCTACGCACAACACCTTGCTGCCCTCCAGGAGCACGTCCGTGAGCATCAGCAGCATCATGCTGTAACCGTGCTCTGCGCGGGTCTGCTCCATGAGGGCCAGGAACTGGTCCTTCCGCCGGAGCTGGCGGTCCGAGTCCACGCAGGTGATCTGGCTGACGCCAAAGTCGTGGCCCGCGATGTGGAACTCCTTGAAGTCCGTGAACAGCAGCTGGTCCACCGGCTTGTCCTCCGGCGTGGAGGCGGAGAAGATCTCACGGCCCAGCTCCTCCAGGGAGAGGTTGGCGATGTGGGCCATGCGCTCGGCCATCCTCCGGTCCCGGCTCGTGCAGGTGGGGGACTTGAACATCACCGTGTCGGACACAATGGCCGCCGCCATCAGCCCCGCCAGCTTGGCCGAGGGCATCATCCCCCGCTCCTGGTACATCCCCGC
>OFFE01001487.1_pt1 | contig 16699 bp, 15 predicted proteins | sample 1521371 | NCBI WGS metagenome assembly OFFE01 (sample SAMEA3504131, study PRJEB24116) | mouse gut metagenome | biome: mouse gut; feature: mouse-associated habitat; material: faeces | place: Denmark | collected 2011 | reverse complement strand
ACGCCGCTTTCGGGCTTCTCTTAACCCAGAAACTTTCCTCTCGATTTTATTGGGGGCTTAAATGCTGTTGCCCTGGCTGTTCATAGATTATATCTGGACAACAGGGAGGAGAATGGGTATAATAAGATTTTGTATCCGGACTATATCAGATGGAGGAAAAAATAAAATGAAGATTGGAAAGAAAGCGCTGGCTGCGGTGCTGGCACTGGCCCTGGCTCTTGCCGCCGGGTGCTCCAGCAAGGACACATCCTGGGTGGCCCGCAGCGGGGAGGACACCATCCCCGCCGGGGTGTACCTGGTGGAGCTGATGATGGGCTACAATGAGGCCGCCAGTCAGCTCTACGGGGAGGGGGACATTCTGAAATCCACCATTGAGGATACCCCCGTCCCCCAGTATATCACCGACTACGCCAAGAAGGAATGCGCCAATCTCCTGGCTATCCGCAAGGAGTTCCAAAGCCGGGGCCTTTCGGTTGGGGAGGAGGAGAACCAGCAGGCCGCCGATTATACCGACTACCTCTATTCCATTGGGGAGAGCTTCTACCAGGCCAACGGGGTGGAGAAGGAAGCGGTGCGGTTCATCAACGACACCACCATGATGAGCCTGGCTGTCTTTAGCAGCATCTATGGCGAGGGCGGGGAGAAGGAGGTCTCCAAGGCCGAGCTGGAGAAGGAGTTTTCCTCCCGCTACACCCGCAGCCGGTACATCGTCTTCCCCAAGGTGGATATCACCACCGGCGCCCCCCTTGCCCAGGAGGAGCTGGACGCCAACAAGGAGCAGGCGGACCAGTATTACCAGCGGGCCAAGGAGGGGGAGAGCTTCCCGGCCCTCATCCACCAGTACACCAAGGAGAAGAACCCGGAGGGCGCCGGAGAGCAGCAGGCGGACAACGCCTATGACATCTACCTGGAGAACAACGCCGGTTACTTTTCCCCGGTCTATGAGCAGGGCATTGTAGCCGCTGCCGACAATGAAGTGGGCCAGCTGGAGGACGAGTACTGCATCTACCTTTACCAGAAGCTCCCCCTTATGGAGGGAGACTCTGCACGGGTGGACAGCTACCTGAGCAGCCTCCTCCAGACCATGAAGTACGATGAGTATATGGAGACCATCAACACCTGGGGTTCCTCCCTGGAGGTCACCTACAACAACGCCGCCCTGGCGGTTTATACCCCCGCGAAGCTGAAGATGACAGCGGAGCAGTTGGAAGGCGAAAGCAGCTCCTCCCCGGAGAGCAGCACCCCGGAGAGCAGCGCCCCGGAAAGCGGGAACACATAACCTGTAACAGAGAAAAAGATTTATCCAAAAGTTGATAATATGCTGCGCCCCCCAGCCAATTGCTGGGGGGCTTTTCTCACTTTCCCATATTCCATTGAGGAGGATTACGCAGTAATGACGCTGAGCTTTTCCAGCACCTCTTCGCGGGTGGCGCAGGCCAGGAGGGAATCCCGGAAATCCTGGTGCATCAGCTTTCTGGAAAGGGCGGCCAAAATCTTCAGGTGGAGGTTGTTTTCCGCCGGGGAGATGGCGATCATGAACACAAGGTTCGCCAGCGTCCCGTCCGGGGCGGCAAAGTCCAGCCCGTCCCTGGAAAAGCCCACCGCTACGCGGGGGCCGGTGACCACCTCGCTGCGGCCGTGGGGAATGGCAAAGCCCATGCCCATGCCGGTGGAGGAAAGGGCCTCCCGATCGTAAATCACCTGGGTGAACACCGCCTTGTCGGTGACCACGCCGGCATCATAAAGAAGGTCCACCATCTCCTTGATGGCCTCGTCCTTGGTTTTTGCCCGCAGATCGGTGCAGATGGTGTCCGCGGCAAAGAGCCCGGACCCTACAGTTACTTCAGCCATGATTTTCCCTCCGCTTTGCATACTCTGATTTTTTCAATGGCCACCTCTTTCATGGCGGCCATCATGGGCCGGTTCATCTTCCGCAGGTCGTAGGCGTCGGGGTTTTCCGCCAGGAAGGCCCGAATGGCCTTCATACCCGCCATCTTCAGCTCGCTGTCAAAGTTCACCTTGTTGATGCCGCAGTCAATGGCTTCCCGCACCATCTCCAGGGGGACGAAGGAGGTGCCGTGGAGCACCAGGGGCCGGCCCTCCACCGCCTTTTTGATGTCCCGGATGCGCTGGTAGTCAATCTTCACTTCGCCCTTGTAAAGGCCATGCTGGGTTCCCACGGCGATGGCCAGGGAATCGCAGCCGCTTTCCTGGAAGAAGCGGGCGGCCTCCTCCGGCAGGGTGTAGGGGTCACCCGCGGCGTCCCCCTCCTTGCCGCCAATGAAGCCCAGCTCCGCCTCCACCGCGATGTCCAGGCAGTGGGCCGCCCGTGTCACCTCCCGCACCGCCGCCACGTTCTCCGGGAAGGGGCGCAGGGAGGCGTCCATCATAATGGAGGTCCAGCCGTACCGCAGGCAACGCATATTCAGGGCCAGGTCCTTGCCGTGGTCCAGGTGGAGCACCACCGGCACCTTGGCCCGCTGGGCCGCCCCCACGCCGATGTCCCGCAGGTACTCAAAGCCAGCATAGTCGATGGCGTTCTGGCTGGTTTGGATAATAACAGGGGCCTGGAGCTCCTCCGCGGCGGCAATGATGGCCTGGAGATGCTCCATATTGATATAGTTGATGGCAGGGAGGGCGTAATTCCCTTCCGCTGCGATGCGAAGTGCCTCAATCCCGGAAACCAGCATGTTTTACTTCTCCTCTTTTTTGGTGATGCCGTAGATAACCGCGCCCACGGCGGAGCCGATGAGAATATCCACCACCCACATAATGGGGTTGGAGACCAGGGGAAGAATCAGGAAGCCGCCGTGAGGGGCGGGAACATGAATCCCCATCATATAGGTGAGGACGGCGGAGATGGAGGAGGCCAGCATCAGGATGGGCAGAACCACAATGGGGTTTTTGGCGGCAAAGGGGATGGCCCCCTCGGTGATGTGGGTGCAGCCCAGGACGTAGTTGGCGATACCGGCGGCCCGCTCGTCGTCGGTGAACTTCTTGGGGAAGATGGTGGTAGCCAGGGCGATAACCAGGGGCGGGGTGATGCAGGCGGCGGAAACACCGGCCATGAAGGTATCGTTGCCCAGGCCCAGGAGCATGGTGCCGGTGACATAAGCCGCCTTGTTCACGGGGCCGCCCATATCAAAGGCGCTCATGCAGCCGATGACGATGCCCAGGACGAGGGGGTTGGAGTTCTGGAGGCCAGCCAGGAAGCTCATCATCGCCTCGTTGATGGCGGTGACGGGACCGGCGGTGAGGGACATAAAGATGCCGATGAAGGTGACGCTCACCAGGGGCACCAGGAAGATGGACTTGAGGCCCTCATACTGCTTGGGGAGACCGGAAAGAAGTCCCAGCAGCCAGTGGGTGAAGTAACCGGCCACAAAGCCCGCCAGAATGCCGCCGATGAAGCCGGAGCCGGTGTTTGCCGCCAGCATACCGCCCACAAAGCCGGCAATCATGCCGGGGCGGCTGGCGATGGACTGGCCGATAAAGGCGGTGAAGACAGGGACCATCAGCCCCATGGAGATACCGCCGATGTTTTTAAGCATAGCGGCAAAGGCGTTGTACTGCTCGCTGGTGGGGTCGAAGGAGTAGATGCCCCACAGGAAGGAGATGGCGGTGAGGACGCCGCCCGCCACCACAAAGGGGAGCATATGGCTGACGCCGTTCATCAGGTGCTTATAAATCTGCCGGCCAAGGGACTCCTGCCCGGCGGGGGCGGCAGCTTCCGCTTTCGCGGCGGCCTTGCCGGGGTTCAGCACCGGCACCTTGCCGTCCAGAATCCGCTGAATCAGCTCCGCCGGCTTGTTGATGCCGTCCCCCACAGAGGTGATGATGGTGGGCAGGCCGCTGAACCGATCGGTGTCCTCGTTCTTATCCGAGGCGACGATGACGCCAATGGCGTCCCGAATATCCTCTGGGGTGAGGACGTTCTCCGCCCCGGCGGCGCCGTTGGTCTCCACCTTAATCTCCACCCCCAGCTCCTTGGCGGCGGTTTTCAGGGCTTCCTCCGCCATAAAGGTGTGGGCGATTCCGGTAGGACAGCCTGTAACTGCCAAAATCTTCTTTGCCATACTACGCTACCTCACTTTTCTTACAGTTAAACACTGCATATATTCCGAGACCCGCAGAAGGTCCCCGATTCCGTTGCTTCCGGCCACATCGGCGCCGGTGGCGCTGCCCTTCTTCATGGCCGTTTCCAGTTCGCCGCCCCCCAGCCATTCGCTGAGGAAGGCCGCCAGGCAGGAATCCCCGGCGCAAGCGGAGCTGACCAGCTTTACCTTGGGCGCGTCGCAGTACCAAAGGCCCACCCCGTCGCTGAAGAGCATTCCCTTATCCCCCAGGGTGAGCAGGACATTCCTGGCCCCCTGGCCGTGGAGCAGCACCATGGTGCTTACCACATCCTCCAGGCTGGTGAGGCTTCTGCCCCAAATCTCCCGGACCTCCTCGTCGTTTGGCTTGATGAGCAGGGGCTTAAAGCGCAACAGCTCCGGCATCCGCCGGGAGCTGATATCCAGCACCACCTGGGCCCCCCGGCGCCGGCACACCTCCAGAATCTCGTCGTAGAAGCTCTCCTGGATGCCCGGCGGCAGGCTGCCGTTAATGGTGAAATAGTCAAAGTCCGGCAGGGTCTCCAGCAGCTTCAGCAGCTCCTGCTGGGCCTCCGGGGAGACATGAGCGCCCTCCCCCACGAATTTGTACTCCTGGCTGCCGTCATTGAGAAAGATATTGATGCGGGTGGTCTCCTCCACCTGGATGGGATGGACCGGGATCCCTTCCTCCCGGAGGCTGTCCACGATATACCGCCCGGAAAATCCCCCAAAGAAGCCCAGCGCGGCGGAGTCCATCCCGAAGTGCCGAAGCACGCGGGTAAGGTTGATTCCCTTTCCGTTGTGGCTGTAAAAGCTATCCTGGGTGCGATTCACCACCTTAGGATGGATCCCCTGGGAAGTGATATTCATATCCACAGCCGGGTTCATAGTCAATGTGTAGATAATTTGAATCCCCTCCTTTATTTAGGAAGCCCGTTTAAGCTCTCCAAAGGCGCCGCGGCGCGCAAAGAAAACCCTAGAGCAGGCTCCTGATTCTTATATATTCAGTATAAACGAAAAAAAGCTGAAAATCTTTCCAAATTCTGAAAAAAGTATGTGGAGATCTCTGGGGTGAAGCCCAAAAGAACCTTTCTTTCCGCCGATGATTTCTTGAGTAAAAAAAGATGTTGACAAGCCTATTGCCATCGTGTATAATAATCATGTTCACCAGCCCTGTGGGTTGGAATATGGCGGTATAGCTCAGTTGGCTAGAGCATTCGGTTCATACCCGAAGTGTCACCGGTTCGAATCCAGTTACCGCTACCAAAAGAGCGGGGAAAAGGAAACGCTCCTTTTCCCCTCCTTTGTTGAGGCCCGTTGGTCAAGTGGTTAAGACACCGCCCTTTCACGGCGGCTACACGAGTTCGAATCTCGTACGGGTCACCATGGCGTAGCCGCCAAGGCACGCCCTACCCGCCCCCCTCTTTCGAGGGGGGCTTTCCTTTGTACAGAATCTTAGTGTGTGCCTGGAGACATAGGCATCTAAACTGTTTTACACCGCCATGGCGTGGCCGCCAAGTCACGCCCTACAAGGCTCCCTCGAAAGAGGGGGCTTTTCATTTGTGCAAACCTTTGGCGACTGCCTGGAGGCATAAGCAGTTAAAAGTGCCAAACCATGCAACTTAAGGGCAAGTCCCGCACCTTGCTACAAAAAACACAGCTCCAAAATCAAATTATCATGCCCCAAGTGCTAACGTCTTGCCCAAGCAGGATGTTGGCGCTTTTAGCTTGAGGAGATTTTGAATGGATGCTTAGGATAAAATAGCTAAAAAGGCCGGGAATAGGGAGATTATCGCAAAGAGCAGCGTAAGTGCAGATGTGGAAAACTGCATAGAATTTGGGAACCATGGATAGTTACTTCTGTGGAGATAGAAAATCAGATAATTGCTACATTGCCACTTCGATGTAGAAAATAAATGGTTTTTTTCGCTATTTACGCAAAGACTTGTGCATGATATACTAAGCTCACGGAGAAAACAACCGTTGCCCAGAGCAACAGATGGGAGGCCGATATGAAAGGTACAGTTGCAGTTGGCGGCATGGCCCTCTCGCAAGCGTATTTGGTCATCGACCGAAAGACAGATGTAAGCGCTTACCGTGTGGAAAAGACCGACGAGGAGCTCCAGCGGTTGCAGGCAGCCTCCGCCCGGTGCGCCAAGGAGCTGTCTGCCTTAATAGAAGGCCTGCGCCAGGATGCGGACCCGGAGCAGGCAGAAATATTGGACTTTCAGCTGCTGCTGCTGGAGGATGAGAACTATATGGGGCAGATTGTCCACACGATTCAAAAGGAGCAAATCAACTGCGAGTATGCGGTGGCGCATCATTCCCGCCTTTACCGGGAGGAGCTGTCCGCATTGGATAATCCGTATCTCAACGAGCGTGTGGCGGATATCAGCGATATTGAGCAGCGGCTGCTTCAGGCTCTGTCCTGCCGGGAAAAAGCTACATTGCCCACCGCCCCTGTTATTGCAGTGGCCCAGGACCTGACCCCCTCCCAGGTGGTGGAGCTCGGACATGGAAAGCTGGAAGGGATTATCCTGGAAAAAGGGGGCCTTTCCTCCCACTGTGTGATTCTGGCCCGCTCCATGGGCATCCCCTGCATCATCGGTGCGGCGGGGGTTCTGGCCCAGGTGGAACAGGGGATGCCGCTGCTGCTGGATGGTGAGACCGGGGAGATTGTCCTGTCCCCGGACGACGAGACGGTCCGCAGCTACCGGCAATATGAAGAAGCGAGGCGGCAGGAGCTGTGCAGCTTGGAGCAGTTCCGCCAGGCAAAGACCATGACCGCCGATGGCAAAACCATGAAGGTATACGCTAACATCACCACCAACCTGGAGGTCCCAGGGGTTCTGGAGCAGGGGGGAGAGGGGGTAGGCCTCCTCCGGACGGAGATGCTCTATATGGAGCGGGATGCCGCCCCGGACGAGGAGACCCAGTTCGCGCTCTATTCCGCAATTGTAAAGGGCCTGGAGGGAAGGCCGCTGATTATACGAACCCTGGATGTAGGGGGAGATAAAAGCATCCCCTACCTGGGGATCTCCCCAGAGGAAAATCCCTTCCTGGGATACCGGGCGATTCGCTACTGTTTGGACCACCCGGAGATTTTCCGGCCCCAGCTCGCCGCCATCCTTCGGGCCGCCGCCTTTGGCCCGGTGCAGCTGATGCTGCCTATGATTGCCGCCACCGATGAGGTGGAACGGGCCAAGGAGGCCATCGACGGAGTGCGTAGGGAGCTGAAGGAGCGGGGGAGCGCTACCGGCCCGGTCTCCGTCGGCGTGATGATGGAAACCCCCGCCGCTGCCGTCATGGCGGAACAGCTGGCGGAGATGGTGGACTTTTTCAGCATCGGCACCAACGACCTGACCCAATATCTCTTTGCGGCGGACCGGAACAACGCCCAGGTGGCCGCCCTCAACTCCTATTTCCAGCCGGCCCTTCTCCGGGTGGTGGAGCATATCTGCCGCTGTGCCCATGAAAAGGGCGTCGAGGTGGGGATATGCGGCCAGGCCGGCGAGGTGGAGCAGCTCATCCCCCTGTGGGTGGGCATGGGGGTGGATGAGCTGAGCGTCAGCATCCCTTCCATCCCCCGTGTACGCCGCCGGATAAAAGGGTGTGACACCGCTGCGTGCAGAGAGCTTGTGGAGCGGGTTCTGCAATGCTCCTCCGATACAGAGGTTCGAAAGGAGGTGGAACGGTGGTTATAAAAGAGCTTCAGGTCCAAAATCAGCTGGGGTTCCATGCGCGGGTGGCTTCCCGAATCACCCGGTGCGCTAGCGGCTTTGAAAGCCTGGTCCGTGTCAAAAAGGATGGCAAAAATTACGATCTGAAAAGCGTCACAGGCGTGATGATGGCAAACGCCAAGCACGGAGAGACGGTTACAGTGGAGTTTGAGGGCGCGGATGAACAGGAGGCGGCACAGGCTATGGAAGCCCTGTTCGCAGACAAATTCGGAGAAAGGTAGAAGGAAGAAGGAGGAGGGAGCACAGTGGCAAATATGGAGGTGGCGATGGGCCTTATCGCCGGAGCTGGGGACGCCAGAAGCAGCTGTATGGAGGCTATCCAGCTGGCTAAGGAAGGGAACTTCCAGGAGGCCAAAGAGGCCCTGCACCGGGCCGACGACAGCATGGTGGCCGCCCACGAGACCCAAACACAGCTTATCCGGGAAGAGATGCGGGGAGAGAGCGAGGGAGTATCCCTGCTGATGGTCCACGCCCAGGACCACCTGAACCTGGCGCTGGTGATGCGGGATGTGGCGGAGGAATTTATTCTGGTGCACCAAAGGCTGATGGAATTGGAGGGAAAAAAGTAGATGCTGGTAATCACACTGATCTGCAACCTGGGTATGTCCACAAGCGTGCTGGTGGACAAAATGGCAGCCTATACCAAAGAGAAGGGGATTGAGGCCGACATTGAGGCCAGAGCCTTCCAGCGTGTGGAGGACCGCATCCACCGCACCGATATCCTGCTCATCGGTCCCCAGGTGCGCTATCTGGCAAAGAAATTCCAGACCGAGTACGGCGATGAAATCCCGGTCATCCAGACTATGGATATGTCCGATTACGCCATGCAGAAGGCCGATAAAATCTTCGAGCAGGCCTATGGGGCATACCAGACAAAAGAAAATTGAGGAGGTAGAACAAAAATGAAAAAAGGAGCTTCCAAGAGCGGCTCGTTTATGAGCTTTATGGAGGAAAAATTCCTCCCCGTGGCCGCCCAGCTGGGCAGCCAGCGGCACCTGCTGGCCCTTCGTGACGGCGTCGTGATGGTGATGCCGCTGCTGATTCTGGGCGCCTTTTCCATGATTATTGCGGAGTTCCCCATTGAGGGCTTTTTGAACCTGATGGCCAGCATCTTTGGCGAAAACTGGAACGCCTTTGAAGGGGTCATCATGAACGCCACCTACGGCATTTCGGCCATTGTGGCCTGCTTCGGCGTGGCGAGCTCCCTGGTAAACAGCTACGGGGAAAACGGCACACCGGCGGGCATCATCGCTATGGCGGCCTTCTTCGCTGTAGTGGTCCCCACCACCCTCACCGGCGCGGAGGGGGAAGCGGTGGATGCCTGGGTGGCCGGCTCCCTGGACGCCACTCTGCTTTTCACCGCCCTGCTCACCGCCCTTATTGTGGGTGAAATCTACCGGTTCCTGGTGCAGAAGAACTTTACCATCAAGCTGCCGGATTCGGTGCCCAAGGCGGTATCCGCCCAGTTTACCGCCCTGCTTCCCGGCACCGCCATTATTGTCCTCTTCACCGTGGTGCGGCTGGTCTTCGCCTCCACCCCCTGGGGCGGCTTCCCGGAGTTTGTCACCGACATTATCTCCACCCCCCTGCGGCATCTGGGCACCTCCTACATCGGCACTCTGGTGGTCTGCTTCTTTGAGCATCTCCTTTGGTCCTTCGGCCTCCACGGCTCTGCCATTATCGTATTCCCCATCTTCGAGCCTTTGTGGATTATCAACATGGCGGAAAACGTTTCCGCCGGCGCCCACAACATCGTTACCTTCACCTTCTACGAAAACGGCGTTTGGATGGGCGGCTCCGGCGCCACCCTGCCGGTGGTCATCTATATGCTGCTCTTTGCTAAGTCCAAGCTGCTTAAGAACGTGGGCAAGGTGGGCATCGCCCCCGGCATCTTCAACATCAACGAGCCGGTGACCTTCGGCCTGCCCATCGTCCTCAACCCCATCCTGATGATTCCCTACATCCTGGCCCCCATGGCCGCCATGTCGGTCCAGTTCCTGGGCACCGCCGTCGGGCTGTTCCCCCTGTGCAACAATATGGTCCCCTGGACCTGCCCGGTGCTTATCAGCGGCTTCCTCACCACCGGCAGCATCATGGGCGTGGTGGCGCAGCTTTGCGGTATGGCCGTCTCCTTCCTCATCTGGCTGCCCTTCATCCGGGTTTGGGATAAGAAGTGCTACCAGGATGAGCTGAGCACCGTCGCCGCGTAAAATTTCCGGGGCTTCCCCTGTGTCATAGACCGGTGGGGGATGGCCAGCACCATCCCCCACCCCGCTTTTGGAGGTATCATCATGGGTTTTCTGGGTCTTGAAACGGCGAAGGCCCCCGCTGGGATGCGGGGCAGGCGGTTTGGGGCTTTTTGCGCCGACCTGTTAATCGTCCTAGGCCTCTCCTTCCTGGCCTACCGCTTCACCGGCCAGCCGGATTTCTTTGCTGTGCGGGCCGCTATGGACGCCGCCCAGGCCGCTGGCGGACAGGATATGGAGCTGACTGCCGCCGTGTTTACGCAGTTTAACCAGGCCTTCCGCCTGCTGCTGCTCATCGCCTTTGGCTACGAGGCGGTGACCCAGACCATCACCGGCGGCTCCACCCTGGGGAAGCTGCTCCTGGGGCTGCGGCTTGTTCCTATGGACCCGGCGCGGGGGCGGGTGTTGCAGCTGCTGCTTCTGTGGGTCAGAAGCGCGCTAAAGCTGCTTTCCCTCTACCTGTTCCAAGGCTTCCCGTTCCTGCTTTGCTGCCTCACCATCTTTACCAATGGGGAGTGCCGCACCGGGTTTGACATGGCGGTAAAGGTCCGGCCAGAATTTCGCGGCAGAAAATTCTCTGTCCACAGGTAAAGCCATTTGGCGGGAAAGGAGGGGGACGATGCGGCATTCGGAGGAAGTTACAAGAAAAATTCTTTTGTCCCTGCTGGAAAGCGAAGATTACCTGACCCTCAGCGAGCTTTCACGGATTATGGAAATCTCCAAGCGGTCGGTGCAAAACTACCTGAACAAAGCGGAAAGCTGGCTGCGGGAGCATCAGCTGTCGGAGATACAGATTGTTAAAAAGCAGGGCTACGGCACCCAATTGGATTGCGATGCCGCCGGCCGCCAAAAGCTCTCCGCCCTCCTGAGCAGCCAGTATTTCACCCTCACCGATGGAAGCATGAAGCGACGCACTGAGCTGCTGCGAAGCCTTATTTTCTCCCGTGATGAGCTTACCATCCAGTTTTTGGCTGACAGCTTTTATGTCAGCCGTTTCGTCATTCTCGCCGACCTGGACTGGGCGGAAAACTGGTTGGCCCAGTACCACCTGCGGCTCTTCAAGATACAGGGCCGGGGCATCGGCATCGCTGGGGAGGAGGTGGACCGCCGGGCCGCTATCATCGGCTTTTTTGACCTGTGCGAGCACCGGGAGCCGGCGGTGGAGGGGAAGGTGAACAACCCTGTCCGCCTGGCGAAGGAGCGGCTGGAAAAGATGGAGGAGGTTTACACAGAGGAGGACATTAAAAAGATTTGCAGCATCATCGAGGAAGCGGAAAAAGAATTTGACTTCTTCATGGGCAGCGAATACTTTACCTCCCTGGCCACCCACATCACTATCAGCGTCTTCCGTCTGCGCCACGGACACCAGATTCAAAAGGAATTCCTTCCCCCCAACGAGGAATTTCCCCAGCAGGAGATGAATACCGCCGCCTTTATCGCCCGGCGGCTGGAGGAGACCTTCCAGGTGCATTTGCCCGATTCGGAGCGCACCTATATCTGCATCCACCTGATGGGCTACAACGCCTTCCAGGCCCAGATGGAGGAGGAGCAGAAGGCGCCGGAGAACATCGAGCTGCTGGCCCTCCACCTTATTGAGGCGGTGGATGCCGAGCTGGGCGGCCGCTTTTCCTCCGACCGGGTGCTGTTCTTCGGCCTGCTTACCCATCTGCAAAACTCCCTTTACCAGCAGAAGGAAAACCCCGGCGCCAGAACGCAGCTGCGGCTGGAGCTGCCGGAGGCCTGCCAGGAGATTTTCGCCAGCGTCAAAAAGCAGGCGGCCCTTTACCAGCAGCTTAGCGGCATCCGGCCCGACCAGCAGGAGCTGGTTTCCCTCACCCTCCACTTCGCCCTCTCCCAGGACCGCACCACCACCAAATGGCGGGCGCTGCTGGTATCCCCGGCGGGGGTCATCATCCAGCAGGACCAGCGAAGGCACCTACAGGACAGCATCCCCCAAATCAAGATTGTGGACACCTGCTCCCCCTACCAGTTTTCAGTCTACCCCGAAGCCAGCTACGACTTTATCATCTCGATGGTGCCTATCAAAAATGCCTCCAAGCCGGTGGCAGACGTTTCCCGCATGACAAAAGGACAGCAGGTACAGTTTATTGAGGAATTTTTGTTTGACAAAATGGACGGCAAGGACTGCTTTCCATAAGCTGGCCTGCACCCGACCGGCATAGAAAAACCGGGACATGGAACTGCTCCATGTCCCGGTTTTAATATTATTTCAGTTCTACCACCGTCACACCGGCTTCTCCTTCGCCGTACATGCCAGGGCGGAAGGATTTTACCACTTTCACCTTCCGCAGGTGGTTCTGGATGGCGGTGCGCAAAGCGCCGGTGCCCTTGCCGTGGATGATGGTCACCGTTCCCATGCCCATAAGGGCGGCCTGGTCCAGGAAGCGGTCCACGGTGGCGATGCCGTCGATGGTGTCCATCCCCCGGATGTCGATTTCGGTGCGGGCCTCCCGGTTTACCTTGCTTTCGGTGGTGGTGCGCCGCCGGCCGTTTACCGTCACCTTGCGCTCCTTTGTGTCCACCAGGCGCAGTTCCTCCTCCTTTACCTTGCTCTTTAGGATACCTGCCTGGACCATGTAGCAGCCGGAGCTGTCCGGTCCAGAAAGGACGGTCCCCTCTATGTTCAGGCCGGTGAGGAGCACTGTATCGCCGCTTTGGAGCTTCCGGGGCAGCGTGTAGGCCTCCCCCCGCTGCCGGGCCACCGGGTCCGCCAGGTCCCGCAGGTGCTCCATCCGGCCCTTGTAGCCGGAGCGCAGCTGAGAGAGCTTCTTTGCAAAGTCCTCCTTGTCCTGCTGCTTTTTCAGCTCCTCCAGTTCATTAAGAAGGAGATCGGTCTGGCTCTTTACCCGCTCCACCATCGTCTGGGCCTGCTGGCGGGCCTCCTGGGCCTCCTTGTCCAGCTGGGCGTAGAGCCGCTGCCGCTCCTCCTCCATCTCCTTTTTCAGGGCGTCCATCTGCTGGCGGCGGCTGGCGGCGGCCTGCTGTTCCTTCTCCAGCTCCTGACGGGTGCGCTCCAGGTCGCTGACTACATCCTCAAAGCGGGTGTTCTCGGTACTCACCAGCTCCTTGGCCCGGCCGATGACCCCCTCCGGCAGCCCCAGGCGCTGGCTGATGGCGAAGGCGTTGGAGCGCCCCGGCACCCCGATAAGCAGCCGGTAGGTGGGGGAGAGGGTCTCCACGTTAAATTCACAGCTGCCGTTTTTTACCCCAGGGGTGGTGAGGGCGTACATCTTGATTTCCGCATAGTGGGTGGTGGCGGCAATGAGCGCCCCCTTCTGGCGCAGGGCCTCCAGGATGGAGACCGCCAGGGCAGCCCCCTCCACCGGATCGGTGCCCGCCCCCAGCTCGTCGGTGAGGACTAGGCTCCGGGGGCCGGCCCATTCCAGGATGGAGATGATGTTGGTGATATGGGCGGAGAAGGTGGAAAGGCTTTGCTCAATGCTTTGCTCGTCCCCAATATCCGCCAGCACCCGGTCAAAGACCGGGACACAGCTGCCGTCCCCGCAGGGGAGCAGCATCCCGCAGGCCGCCATAAGGGTGAGGAGGCCCAGGGTCTTGAGGGCCACCGTCTTGCCCCCGGTATTGGGGCCGGTGATGACCAGGGTATCAAAGCTGTCCCCCAGGGCGATATCCACCGGCACCACCTTTTCCTTGGGGATGAGGGGATGCCGGGCCCTGTTAAGGCGCAGGATCCGGTCCTGGCGAATCTCCGGCACCGAAGCCCTCATAGCGTCCGCCAGCCGGGATTTGGCGAAGAGAAGGTCCAGCTCCACCAAAGCGGAGAAGGATTCCTGGATAAGGGATGCCATCTCTCCCACCCGGCCGGAAAGCTCCAGGAGGATGCGGTCCACCTCCTCCTGCTCCTCCCCCTGAAGGAGACGGATTTCGTTGTTGGCTTCCACCACCGCCATGGGCTCCACAAAGACGGTGGCCTTGGAGCTGGAGGTGTCGTGGACCAGACCCGGCAGCTCCCCTTTGCGCTCCACTTTTACCGGGACAACAGACCGGCCGTCCCGGATGGTGATGATAGCCTCCTGAAGCACCTGGGCGTATTGGGGGCTTTTGATGATGCGCTCCAGCTTTTCCCGGATGGAGAGCTGGGCCTTTCGTATTTTGCGGCGGATGGAGGCCAGCTCCGGGGAGGCGGTGTCCTGAAGCTCCTCGTCGTTCAGGATGCACCGGTCGATTTCTTCCTCCAAAGCCCGGTTGGGGGTGAGGGCGTCAAAGAGACCGTCGGCATCGGTGGGTTCCTCCGCCTGACGCCGCCAGTCCCGGACCGCCCGGATGGTGCGAAGCACCCGGCAGACGGATAAAAGCTCCGGGATGGAAAGCCGCCCGCCTACCGCCGCCCGGTGAAGGGGAGCGGTGCAGTCGCGGATACCGCCCAGCCCCGGCGTGCCGAAGCGGATGGAAAGGGTGTTGATTTGGGCGGTCTGCCGGACAGCCCGGCTGACGTCCCGCCAATCGCTGTAGGGGATAAGCTCCCTGGCGCGGAGGGCGCTGGCTTCGCAGGTGGTCTTTGCCGCCAGCAGTTCCAGCACCTTGTCCAGCTCCAGGGCAATGTAATGTTTGTTTTCCATAGTCTGTAAACCTCACTTGACAGTTCAGGAGAAAAAAGAACCACAAAACTTTTGCGAAGCCCCCCTAACTTGGGGCGCCGCATTTCCTTGGAATTTCTGCCCCTATCGACCTTTTGCAATGACCTTGGCCGCTTTTCTTTTCCCTTCTTTTTCTTTTCCCGTGAAAAGAAAAAGAAGGGAAAGAGGGGCCGGATTTAATTCTGCGCCGTCCTCTCCACATGGCCGCGGATGCGCTGGATAATCATATCCAGGGCCACCAGGTTGTGCCCGCCCTCCAGCATAACGATATCGGCGTACTTGCGGCTGGGCTGGACGTACTGCTCATGCATGGGCTTAACGGTGGTGAGATATTGGTTGATGACGCTTTCCAGGGTCCGTCCCCGCTCCTTTACATCCCGGAGGATGCGCCGCAGGATGCGGGTGTCCGCATCGGTGTCCACAAAAATTTTAATGTCCATCTGCTCCCGCAGCTGGGGGTCCGCAAAGATAAGAATCCCCTCGGCGATAACCACCTTGGTGGGGCGAACCTCCACCGTTTCGTCGGTGCGGTTGTGGATGGAATAATCATAAACCGGGCAGCGCACCGCCTCCCCGGCCCGGAGCCGTCGCAGGTCCTCCACCATCCTATCGGTATCAAAGGCGTCGGGGTGGTCGTAGTTCAGCTTGGCCCGCTCGGCATAGGGGAGTTCGTCGTGGCGCTTATAGTAGTTATCGTGGTAAATGACGCTGACATCCTCCCCAAAGTATTCCTTGATTTTCCGGGTGACGGTGGTTTTGCCGCTGCCGGTGCCCCCGGCGATGCCGATAATCATAGTCTGTCCCGCTGTACGCATGATGAATGCCCCCTTGTCAGTTTTTATCAGTCCTTTGGTGTCTCTGCCGCCGGAGATTTGCCCGTTATCTCCTCCACGGACACAGGAGGGAACTCCCGCAGGGCCGGATGGCCGGTGAGGGTCCGGGCGATGCGCCAGCCCTCGTAGCTGTTTGCAGCATTTTGGGGAATGGGCAGGAAGCCCAGGTCCAGGTAGACCTTCACGGCCACCCAGGAGGTGGTCTGGGTGGGGACCTTGGCGTGGGTGTAGCCCAGCTCCGCCATTACCCGAAGTGCCTGGGCCACCAGCGGTTTGGAGAGCCCCCGTCCCTGGTGATCCCGCCGCACCGCTACCCAATGAAGCCAGGCGGAGCCGCTGGCGTCGCCACAGATGACGTCGTAATAGGCGCTGGCGGTGGCAACCTTTTCCCTGGCCTCGTTTTCTAAAAACAGCATTCGCCGGGGGAGTTCCTTCTGGTGGCCGCCAAAGTATTGCTCCCACAGCTCCAGACCCCGTTTCCGGTCCGGGAACTCCTTGGCAGATTGCTCAATGGTCAGCCAGCTTTCCCGGTCTCCGGGCTGGTAAAAGACAAACCGGTAGCCCTCCGGAAGGGGATAAGCGGGCAGGCAGTCTAGTTCCCGCTCCAGCAAAAGCTCATAGTAGCGGATGCGGTCATCCAGGTTATCAAAGTTGGAAGAAATTTTCATAGCGCACCTTCTTTTATACTAGAACAGCTTTGCCCCCATCCCTTCGGCAATAGCCACCGCAATGGGCAGGTCGATGGAGGTCTCCTTCATTTTCAGCGCCCGCACCTCCACCCCGGCCAGGGTGGCCCCCCGCAGGTCCGCTTTGGTGAGGTCGCAGCCCTGCATCAGGGCTTGGGTAAAGTCGCAGTACCGCAGGTCCGCCCCCCGGAGGGAGCATTCCCGCAGGTCTGCGTGGGCGAAGGAGGCCCCCACCAGCTCCGCCTCCGCCAGGGAGAGGCGGGAAAGGTCGCAATACTGGTAGCTGCCCGCCTCCAGGGAAAGGCCGGTGGTTCTGGCCCCGGAAAAGCTGCTGCCGGTGCATTTGCAGTGGCTCAGCACCGCCCCAAAGAGATTTGCCTCATCAAAGACGCAGTTTAAAAAAGCGCAGTTTTTGGCGGTGACACTGGAAAAATCGACAAAGCGGAACCGGCACCCAGTGAAGACGCAGCGGGAGAGGCGG
>OFFE01001482.1_pt1 | contig 16776 bp, 13 predicted proteins | sample 1521371 | NCBI WGS metagenome assembly OFFE01 (sample SAMEA3504131, study PRJEB24116) | mouse gut metagenome | biome: mouse gut; feature: mouse-associated habitat; material: faeces | place: Denmark | collected 2011 | reverse complement strand
CAGCAGCTGCTTCATAGATACGACTGCCATAGTTTTTTCCTCCTGTTTTTCAGTTATTCTTCTGGGGGCATCATATTCTCCGCCAACCCGGCCGGAGCCGGGCACCGGGCGAAAAATCCGCACTCCCACGCATAATGCCTGGGTAGTATACCATAGTTTTCCCGGGGACGCAATAGTTTTTTCAAATAGAAAGCAGAAAAATTGCATAAAATTCAGCCCATACTATGCAGGCAGCATATTGCGGGAATTGTCTGATACTGGTATAATTATAAATCAAGCTGTTGATTTTCTTCAGCCCGCGGGTCCTGTCCGGACCCGGAACAATTTTTGGAGGAATGGTTACATGAGGAACACAAAAAAGCACCCCCTGCTGCGCCTGTGTCTGGCTGCGGCCATGCTCCTGAGCCTGGCGCCCCTTCAGGCCTTCGCTGACGACAGCACCACCACCGTCGACACCGCCGCGAAAGACCTGGGCGCCAACACGGAGATTTACGCCGTGACCCAGACCCCCGGCAGCGACTACCCCTACTATGGGGCCAAGAACGAGCCGATGAGCGGCGTGTACTACGGCCGCACCTGCGAGGGCGGCACCCTGCCCAACGGCAACTATGGGTTGGTCAACCAGAGCCAGATGGCCGACGAGTCCATTGTGGGCTTCTATTTTGACATCACCCAATCCTACAGTCTGGAGTACTGGAGCTATATTTTTGGCCCCGCCCTGGAGGACGGAAAGCGGGCCTTCCTGGTGTACATCAACTTCAAGGGTGAGGGCTCCGACTGCGCCTCCTTCGCCGGCGGGGCTTACGATTCCAAGCTCAATGAGACCTTCTCCTACCTGAACACTTTGAGCAACCCGGTATTTGTCCGCATCGGCGGCGAGGTGAACGTCTGGAACAATGCCGCCACCCCTGAGAGCTACATCGCCGCCTACCGCCACGTGGCCGACCTGGCCCGGGCCCGGGTGCCCCGGGCGGCTCTGGTCTTCTCCCCCAACTTCAGCAGCGCCTACCGGGTGGATATGGATTCCTTCTATCCTGGCGACGCTTATGTGGACTGGATCGGGGTATCCCTGTACTACAACCTGTATCACGCCACCATCAGCGACCCCGATATGGCCGCCTTCCTGGGCGTAGGTCAGTACGGGGACCCCATGCTCAATGTGCAGCAGTGCGTGAATCTGTCCCGCCTCCACAAAAAGCCCCTGATGGTTACCGAGGGCGGCGCGGGCAACTCCTTCAACGGCCAGGACATCTCCGCCTGGGCCTCCGAGCGGATGCAGAAGGCCTACGCCTTCCTGCCCATGGTCTACCCCGAGGTGAAGGGCATTGTCAGCTCCGACTACCACTACAGCTGGGCCCCCACCTCCTACACCTTCTACAACCACCCCACCATGACTGCCGCCTACCGCAAGGCCGTGTCCAACAGCCCCGCCTATCTGAAGAGCGTGGGAGACGACGCCGGCTACTACACCAAGGTGTCCGCCTTCACCGGGCCCTGGGAGGGCCAGATGCGCTTTGACGCCTACACCTACTCCCCCACCAAGCTCACCGCCACCTGGGCGGTGGACGGCCAGACCCGGGCCACCGCCGCCGACTATCCCTACACTTTTACCCTGGATGCCAGCGCCCTGTCCGGCGGCGACCACACCCTGACTGTCACCTTCAGCAACGGAGCCACCAAAACACACAGCTTCAAGATCGCCGGCGGAGCCACCGATCCTGTTGTCCCGGAGGAGCCCTCCAACCCGGATGATGGCTACACCCAGGGCCTGGCCTACGCCAGCACCCAGTCCGTGACAGTGGACGGCAAGGCGGTGGAGTTCCAGATGTACGCCCTGATGGACGGCAACGGCAACGGCACCAACTACATTAAGCTCCGGGATATGGCCTATATCCTCAACGGCACCGAGGCCCAGTTCTCGGTGGGCTACGACAACGCCACCAAGAAAATTGCCCTTGCCTCGGGAGAGAGCTACGAGGCCAGCGGCGCCGAAATGAAAACCCCCTACTCCGGCGACCGCATATTTACCGGCAGGAATCAGTCCGTCCTGGTGGACGGCGACGCGGTCAGCATGTTCGCCATCACCCTGTTGGACGACCAGGGAGGCGGCTATACCTATTTCAAGCTCCGCGACCTGGGCGAGGCTCTGGGCTTCAACGTAGGCTGGAGCAAGGATCAGGGCGTGTTCATCGAGACTGACCGCCCCTACGAGGGATAATCCCTCCTGACATCCGGCACGGTGGATTTTTCCGCCGTGCCGGTCTTTTATAGGTGCATTTTTCACCCTGGTCCGCATAGGATGGCAGGAGAGGGGGCGAGAAGATTGGAGGAACGGCTGAACATGCGGGGCGGCGGCACCCTGACCCTGCATCAGGACGGCCCCAGAGTACATATGGAAGCTGAGCGGCCCTCAGACGGCCTGGGACTATATAAGGTCTGGCTCCATGGAAACCACGGGGGGAAGTTTTTGCTGGGCACCCTGGTCCCGGAGAGGGGACAGCTGAGGCTGGGGCGCACGCTGTCCGTCAGCACGCTGGAGCAGGCGGGCTGCTGGCCGCAGTTCTGGGTGGAAGCACAGCTGGCCTTCTCCTTCGTGGCCCGCAACTCCGGACGATGGTACTGCGAGCAGCACCCGGGACAGCTGGTGGCTGATCCCATCCTGAAGGGACAGCTGAAAGGCGCTATGCTATGCAAAAAGGGCACGGAGGGCTTCTCGCTGGCAGCCCCCTTCCGCGCCGATGCCCCGGTTCCTCTGGCCGCCTTGATCTGTCTGGCCCGAGTAGAGCGCTGGGACAACCGACCCCATCTGGTTTGGCGCTTCGATCAGGAGGGCTGTCCAATCGTTCCGCATAAAATGGCAGGGACTGGGCAGACTAACCGCCAGTAACGGGGTCTCCCCGATTCAAAAGGAGGTAACGTCTGTGCCCAATCTGACCACTAAGGAGCTGACCGCCCTGTCCGATCAGCTGGACTTCGAAAAGGTGCTCCACTGCAAGTATCTGGCCGCCGTGCAAGAGAGCCAGGATCAGGAATTGAAAAGCAAGTTCCAGGCCTGCGCCAGCCAGCATCTGCAAAACTATAACACCCTGCTGACCCATCTGCGGTAACAAAGGAGGAGTATCCATGAATGACCAGGAGAGAATTACCGATTTTCTGTGCAGTGAGAAAAAAATGAGCGCAAACTGCGACACATTTGCCTCTGAGTGCGTCAACCTGTCCCTTCGTGACGACTTTCTGAATATTTTTAATCAGAGCCACCAGACCCAGACCGACCTCTTTAAGCTGGCCCAGTCCAAGGGTTGGTATCAGGTGGAACAGGCCCCTCAGACTAAGGTGAGCCAGGCCTATACCAGGTTCTCTAATCAGCAGCCCACCACCTGACAAAATTCATCCCCCCGCCTGGCAAAATCTCTTTCAAACCGGATTTTGCCGGGCGGAAAATTTTTTTAAAAAAGGGGTTGCTTTTTTCCTCCACGCGTGGTATCATACATAAGCTGTCTGATGTGAGGCAGTTGTTTCCGGGTGTGGCGAAGTTTGGTATCGCGCTTGAATGGGGTTCAAGAGGCCGCTGGTTCGAATCCAGTCACTCGGACCATGCGGAGTGTCCTTATAGGATTTGAGTATCCTTTGAGGACACTCCGCATTATTTTTGCTCAAAATCCTATACGGCGATCCGCTCCGGGGAGTAGCTGACGGCTACTCCCTTTCTCGTCCCCATTGTGATCTCCGCAGCCGGGATTTTCCGGCGGTCAGGGACGGAGAAAGTGCCGATACAGTTGTAATAGATGGTGATGTGCTGGGTGGTAACGCCGTCCTGCTTTTCCGCATGGTACACGTCGATATGGTCAATCAGCTCTGCCACCATGCGCTGGGTAATCTCGGTGGCGTTGGTGTACCGCCGGACCGTTTCAAGAAACGTGTCAACGTCCATCCTCTGGCCCTCGCTCTTTTTAAGCTCCAGCCGCAGCGCCTTGATCCGCTTGGCGTTCTCCCCCTGCTCCTGCTCGTACCGCTGGGACATCTTCGCAAACCGGGCGTCGCTGATCTTCTGGCTCACGTTAGTTGTGGGTCTGGCCGTCCCACTCGTTGGTCAGCCGTTCGCCGCTTCGATAGTCTATCACACGAGTGCCTACAAAAGCCTGTAAAGGTTTTTGTATAAATTATGATATATAATACTGTTTTTGCACAGTTTTATTCGATTTCAGGAGCTTTTTGACACTTGATCTTCCGTGCACTCCATGCCTTTCCGCGCGGTTCGTGTGGACAGGAAACAAGCTGCGTCCTAAAAGTCCCCTCATGATTACTGTATAGGACGCTTCGTGTGCACCCCCATATTTCTCCGTTTTAGATTGCACATTCCTATCGACTTTTCCCCCTTGTCCGCGTCAGCGGCGACGTTCTCCCAGGAACATTTGGTCAATTTCAGCTTGAACGGCCGCAATGTGCCCCTTTATATCCTCCAGGGCTTGCTCATCGTGGCATTGCATTGCCAGCCGCCGCATATTGGGGGAATACAAATCATTATCAACAGCCAAATGACCCGGTATAACGATATGAAGGAAGAAGTGGTGTAGCCTTTTGACCACACCACTTCTTCAAGATAAAATTGCTTCCTCGTGAAGCCTCCGTACATGCGGGCTTTTGTGGGTTGTTTTTCAAGCTCAGGATGCGAACGCGCTGTTATACAAATCAATACAGTCGCCCAGCACCTCTTCCACGTGGATCAGGCCGCCCAGGTATTCCCTTCCCGGGTCGTCGATGGGATTGCCGCTTTCCACCTGGCGGATCATCCAATCAATGGCGGACGCCATGCGGTCCATCTGGGTACCGTAATGATACGCATGGTCGGCGCTCATAGACTCCTCCATCAACTGGTCGTTGTCCCCGGCGGCAGCCTTATATGCCTCGATGGTGTCCAGCAGCTCCTGGTATAGCGGCCGGATAGGCTCCAGGTTCAGCTCCTCAATGTTGTAGTCGGAGATTTCCTGGCTGTAGCACTCGGCGGTGATTTTTTTGACTACTGTAATAGAATGGCTGAAGCCGTAAATCAGCAGGCGGCCGTCCTCCTGCATCTGTTTCTCCTCCGCCTCCACCCGTTCGATGCTCAGCTCCTCCAAGGCGTCCATGTACGCATAGGCCAGATCTTCAAATGTGGCCGCATTGGCCTGGATGGCCTTATGGTACTCCTTGGGCCCGGCGTATTGGTCGGCGGCATAGTCGTAATCGTGGTAGATGTCGGAGAAGGCGTCCATCAGCGCGCGCAGCGGTTCAATGATCTCCAGCGTCAGGTTGTCCAGCGTCTCAAAGGCCGGCTCCAGCGACGCCACATATGAGGCGTCCTCCAGCAGGTCGGTGTTATAGGGGGAAATATCATATTTATAGGTGTACTCACTGTCGGAGCGCAGGGCAAATTCGTCCGCATACTCCACCACCTCATAGTAGCTGTACATGGTGTCCAGCACATCCACGATCTTGTTGTTCAGCTCCACGTAGATGTTATACTTTACCTTGTCCACCATCTCCGGGTCCAGCGACTCCTCCGGCTCGTCCTGGGCCGGGGTGGGCTCCTGAGTGGGTTCGACACTGGCCGGGGCCCCGCCCTTGTCCGTGTTTTCCGCCCCCGGGTCGGAGGGGGAGCATCCGGCGGACACCGACAGCAACAGGGCCAACAGCAGGGCAAGGAGCGTCTCTTTCTTTTTCATAGATTTTTCCTCCCAATTCTTAATTTTCTCAGGCGGCAAACACAGATATTTCCCTGTCCGCCGGAGTTCCAATACATTATTTCAATTCGGCTGTTACAGGAAAAAGATAAGGGGCGGTGGACCAATTGCCGGCTGCGGGTTCCCGTCCCCATCGCATCCAGGCCTGACAGCCATGACGCAAAACTTTCTTCACCCATCCATTTCATGTCGCAGCGGCCAGCTGCGGGGACTGAAAAATTGGGGGTTTACAAATAAAGACGATTATGGTATAGTGTCGAAAGTTTGGGCATATTCCAAAAATATGACATAGGGGGAGTACACATGGGTAAGCAGGACAAGCGTCAGGCGCTCACGCTGGCGGAGAAAATGGGAATCTCGTTGATTTGCGGTCTTGCGGCCGGGGCGCTGCTATTGTTTTTACGGGAATCCCTGATGGGGTCGGGCAAAGAGGCAGTTTGGAATACCGTCAACAGCCTTTTCTTCCAGGACATCACCGCGCAGGGGGCGGAAAAGGCCCTCGGTATTTTCTATTTGATCGGCCAGCTGTTCATCCGTTCCCTCCAGCTCATCATCGTACCCATGGTATTTACCTCCATTACTTTGGCGATTGGACAGATTTCAGACACCAGAACGTTGGGGCGCATTTCCGCCAAAACCCTGATCTGGTTCTTGATCTGTTCTTTTTTTGCGCTGGCGCTGGCCTGCTGCACCGGCAGCGTGCTGTATAACGCGGGCCTCTTTGCCGCCCACGTGGAGGGGCTGGCGGGCAATGCCGGTTCCACCGGCGCCAACCCCATGAATGTGGTCTTGAACATCGTTCCCGCCAACATTATCACGGCCTTCGGCAGCAATACGTCGGTGCTGGCTGTGGTATTCCTGGCCGTTTGCCTGGGCCTGTCCATGAACGCCCTGGGCGGGGAAAAGACCGCCACCCTGCGCAAGCTGGTCCAGGAGCTCAACGATGTGGTGGTGGTGTTCCTTAACTATGTGGTCAACAAGTTCGGCCCCTTCGCCATCTTTGTGCTGCTGGTGCGCACCTTTGCCACCTACGGCATCAACCACCTGCGGCCCGCATTCGCCTACGTGGTGGCCGCGGTGGCGCTGCTGCTGCTCTACCTCGTCGTAGGCTATCCGCTGATCGTGGCTGTGGGGGCCCGGAAAAATCCCATCACCTTTCTGAAAAAAATCAGCAAGGTGGCGGTGTTCGGCTTCTCCACCTCCTCCAGCGCCGCCGCCCTGCCCCTCAACTATAAGACCTGCACCGAGGATCTGGGGGTGGATGAAACCATCGCCTCCTTCGTCCTGCCCCTGGGCATGACCATCAACATGAACGGCACCGCTATTATGCAGGTCATCGCCACCGTGTTTATCGCGGGCTGCGCCGGGTACTCCCTGAGCCTGTCCCAGCTTATCGTCATCGCTGTGCTTGCCCTCATCGCCTCCGCGGGCACCCCTGCGGCGCCGGGGGCCGGGGCCATCGTGCTCTTCACCATCCTGTCCGGGGTGGGGTTTGTCAACGAGGGGGCGCTGCTGGCCTACTCCCTCATCCTAGCCATCAACCGGCCCATTGAGATGCTGGTGACCGCCTTGAACGTCGTGGGCGACGCGGTAACCAGCATCTGCGTGGCCAAGAGCGAGGGCCTTCTGGACGGCGAAAGGTACGACAGGAAATAAAAAAATCATATTTGGAGGTGCCCTATGGGCAAGGATGTCATCATTGCGCTGGATCTGGACAGCCGGAGCAAGGCGCTGGACTTCTTGGACGGCTTTTCAAACGAGAGACCCTTCGTGAAAATCGGCATGGAACTTTACTTCGCCGAGGGCCCCGCCATTGTCCGGGAGATCAAATCCCGGGGCCACAAAATCTTCCTGGACCTGAAGCTCCACGATATCCCCAACACCGTCAGGCGGTCCATGGCCCGGCTGGCGGAGCTGGAGGTGGACATGGTAAACCTCCACGCCGCCGGGGGCGCGGCCATGATGGAGGCGGCGTTGGAGGGCCTCGCCCGGCCCGGCGGTTCCCGCCCCCTGCTCATCGCCGTCACCCAGCTCACCTCCATCAGCCAGGAGCGGATGGAGCGGGAGCTTCTCATTGACAGGCCCCTGGAGCAGGTGGTGATGCACTACGCCAAAAACGCCGCCGGGGCTGGGCTGGACGGCGTGGTCTGCTCCCCCCTGGAGGCTGGTAAGGTCCACGAGGGCTGCGGCGGCAGCTTTCTCACCGTCACCCCCGGCGTGCGCTTTGCCGACGGGGAGACGGGGGACCAGGCCAGGGTCACCACCCCGGCCCGGGCCCGGGAGCTGGGCAGCGACTACATCGTGGTGGGCAGGCCCATCCTCCAGGCCGCCGACCCTGTGGCCGCCTACCGCCGGTGCGTGGCGGAATTTACGGGCTGAGGCCCGAAAACACAAAAGGAGAGGTGACAGGCATGAACACCCCGGATGCCATTGCCAAAAAAATTGCCCAGGACCTGCTGGATATACGCGCGGTATTCTTCCGCCCGGAGGAGCCCTTCCTCTGGGCCAGCGGCATCAAGAGCCCCGTGTACTGCGACAACCGCCTGACCCTCACCGCCCCCCAGGTGCGGGACGATGTGGAGCGGGCCATGGCTGAGACCATCCGCCGGGAATACCCTGGGGCGGAGGTTCTGATGGGCACCGCCACCGCCGGGATTGCCCATGCCGCCATCACCGCCCACCTGCTGGGCCTGCCCATGGGCTATGTCCGCGCCGGGCAGAAGGACCATGGCCGCCAAAACCAGATTGAGGGCCGGCTGGAAAAGGGCCGGAAGGTGGTGGTGGTGGAGGACCTGATCTCCACCGGCGGCAGCGTCATAGAAGTTGTGGAGGCCCTTCGGGACGCGGGGGCGGAGGTGCTGGGCGTCGTCAGCATCTTTACCTACGGCATGAAAAAAGGGCTGGACCGGCTGGCCGCAGCCCGCGTGCGCAATGTGAGTCTCACCGATTTCGATACCATTGCCCGGACGGCGGCGGAAGCGGGCTACATCGCCCCCCGGGACATCGCCCGCCTCATCGCCTTCCGGGACAACCCCTCGGACGAGAGCTGGATTGTAAGACCCGGCGCCCCGGAGGCGTGAGGCGCCATGTTTGGACGGAGAAAAAAACGGCGGGCCCCGCCTTACGATAAGGAGGGAAAGGTTCCCGTCATCCGCTCCAGCATCTGCACCGGGGAGCAGGTGGCCGGCTTCAAGGAGCTTGCCGGAGGCAGGTTTGAGGAACTGATGCTGATCCGGGACAGCCGCGACCTGGAGGAATTCATGCGGCTTTACCAAGTGGAGGAGAGCGAAATCAGCCGGGAGTGGTAAGCGCGCCCATACCAGACCCATCCGCAGAACAGATCCCGGAGCCCTGCTCCGGGATCTGTTTTTTACGCGCGCTCAAGCAGGGGCTTTTTCGGCCGCCAGTTGGTCGATGCACAGGGCGAAGCAATCCTGTTTCACACTGAACAGCAGACCATACTGGGGAGCGTGTTCGCTGAATTCCTGATTATACTCCCATTCCTCCAGAAAGCGCTCCTCTTCCATCTCATAGGCCTCCGGATCATGCTCAAAGCAGGCCGCGGCCCGCTGGATCAAATTCTGGGCCAGCTCCCGGATGGCAAAGCGGGCCGCCTCGTCCATGGAGTGGAACTCCATGCCGAACATCATCCCGGCCGCCCGCAGCATGGGCGCTTCGCCGATAACCAGGACAAACCTTGTTTTCTGGCCCGGCCGGGTGTGGCAGGTCATTTCATAATACTGGGCGTCCCGGATCATGTCTTCGGTGGAAAACCGGCCCACAAACCGAACCTCCTGTCCCAAAATTTCCTGCAGCGGCTCAATAATAACCGCCCGGATCAGGGACAGCTCATCGTCCGCCTGCGGAGGCGTGAACGCTCCGGCGGCTTTGCCGGTGATGGCCCGGTCCTCAATCAAAATGTGCCCGGTGAGCCAGCCGACGCACACGCCGATGAAGTGCTGTACCGCTTTGGTGGAAAAATCGGTGGCGTAGAGCTCCCGCTCCAGGGCGGGCAGCGTCTCCCGCCGCATTCTGTCGTGGTGCCGCTTGTGGGCCGGATAGCCTGGGTAGCCAATCTGCCGCATATAGGCCTCTTCCTCGGCGAAGTGCTTCAGGGCATAGGCCTTGAAATATTTGATACCCTCCACGCAGGCAAATTTGCTTTCATGGCGCTCCACATAGAGCTCCATGATCTTGTCCACGATGGCAAACAGCCTTTTGTGGGCCTGGTCCACAATATCCACACCGATGTCAAACCGTTCCTGCCATTGTAACTGCCGCATACCATTCCCTTCCTTTTTCTGGGCATAGGATTCAGGCGGGATAAGACGTTTTCAGGTCAAGTCCATAAAACAGCCATGGCCCCAGATGTGCCGGGCGGGAGCTTGTCTGGTGTGCCTTGGGCCTCCCGCGGCCCGGCAATATCCGCAGGCCGGTATATCCTATGCCGGGCTGTGAAAGGGGTTCCGGGCTGCCGCACACCCTTCCCGGGAAAAAAGCCGCCGGGGGCGCCGATTGTGATTGACAGGACCGCTCCGGCATATTAAAATGAAGTCCCACATAATTTCTTGATTAACATAATGTGGGAGCGATCAGTAAGGAGTGGCAAACATGAAAGCAGCTAGACGATTGGTCTCCGGGGTACTCAGCCTGATTATGATGTGCTCCCTCAGCCTGGCGGGCGTATCCGCCGCAAGCGCGGCGGACGCCCCGGCCTCCGCCGGCTCTATCGGGCTCACCCTCCGGTTCGACCTGCCCCAGACGCCGGACAGCGCCGCTGGGCGGGGCATCCGGCTCCGTGTGACCGGCGGTGGAAAGGATATCACCGTCCCCCTGCCGGGCGGCACCCAGGCCGTCCCGGTCCAGGTGAAAAACGTGGACGGCGCGCCTCTGGCCGGCGAGGGGAGGGTGGGCTATTATACGCTGGAGCTCACCGGCCTGCCCGCCGCCCAGAGCTACCAGGTGGAGCTCACCGGAACGGGTTACAAGCCCTTCTCCCAGGCCGTCGCCCTGGACAGGTATTCCAAGCACCTGATTGTGGGCACCGGGGACGGCACCTTCGCCCTGGGCGACGTGAACGGGGACGGAAAGGTTGACACTGCGGACCTGACCGCCATGGACGCCGTGCTGGGCGGCAGCGCGCCTTCTTTCGATCTGGATGGGGACGGCGGGGTGGACGTCACCGACCTGGCTTATATCAGCCATAACGTGGGACGCACCGGCGAGGCCCTGGTAAAGGAGACCGCCGCCATCGTCTCTCCCCAGGTGGACGCCGCCAACATCACGGGGAACCCCGCCGACCTGTTCCGGGAGGACGGGACCGTCACCCTGAAGCAGGAGGCAGACGCGCAGGCGATCTCCCTGCCCATCAGCTTTGGCGGACAAGCGGTGGAGATGAGCGAGATCCAGGTCACCTGTCCCGACGGCACCGGCGCCGTCCAAAAGGGGGAGGCGCTGGCGGAGCTGGCCGATGGCGCCACCCTTACCGTCCCCTTCGACGCCACCCTCCCCCAGGGAGTACATGCCGTTGGCCCCTCTGCGGAGGAGCGGGTGGTCACCATCGACCTGGGCGGCAAGGTAGCCGTGAAGAAGGTCACCATCACCGTCACCGCAACCCAGGACAACGCGGACTTTGCCGTGGTGCGAAAGATTGAGTTCTTGAAAGACATCGTACCCGAAAACCCCAAAAACGACCAGGTGCAAAACCTCACCGCCACCCCCGGCAGCGGACAGGTGACCCTGGAGTGGACCGCTGTGCGCAACGTCACCGGCTATGTCATCGACTACGGCACCGGCGGCAGTCTGGACCGGCAGATGTCCGCCAATTCCACCCGGGCCACAGTCACAGGGCTGGAGAACCTGAAAACCTACCAGTTCCAGGTCACCGCCGTCAACGGCGATTGGAAGGGCGCGCCCTCCGAGGTGGTGTCCGCTACCCCGGAGCCGGGCAGCGTCCCCGGCGCGCCCTCCAACATCTCCGTGACCGCCGCCGACCAGTCCCTGCGGCTGAGCTGGGGCAAAACCAAGGACGCGTCCTACTACCAGGTCTTCTACCGCGCGCCGGGCCAGGGGGTCTTCACCCAGTATGGCGGCAACCTGTCCGGCACCTCCGCCTTTATCACCGGCCTGACCAACGGCGTGACCTATCAGGTAGCGGTGAAGGCGGGCAACAGCAGGGGCACGGGCCCCTACTCCGCCACCGCCTCGGGCACCCCCCAGCGGGAGGAGCTGGCCATGCCCGAGCTGCCCCAGGAGGACCGCATTGACAATGGGCTGATCGAGTCGGTGACCATGACCGATCCCAGCAACGTAGACCGGACGCTCTGCCCCGGCTTTGCCGTGGGACAGGTGGTGGACGGCGACGCGGCCACCTACTGGGTTGCCCGGAGCTGGAGCCTGAACAGCCACTTCACCTATACCTTCCGCCAGCCCCAGGACATGAACTATGTCATCCTGGTGCCTTACCTGGCCGGAAACCACAAGTATGCCCTGCGCTCCTACACCGTGACCGCCAAGGACGGCCAGGGGGAGACCCTGCTCAGCGAAACGCTTTATTACGCCCCCTCCATGGACGCCCAGAAGGGCTATCTGGTGCTGCCCTTCGCCCCGGTAAAGGGCGTCAAGTCCCTGTCCGTCTCCCTTAACGAGCGGGAGGGCAACGGCTGCCGGGTGAGCATCTCCGAGATGGCCTTCTACAAGAGCGACAGCTTGGCCGACGATATCGCCGCGCTGTTTGCCGACGGCTCCTTCACTTCCCTCAAGCCTGGTGTGACCGGGGAGCAGATCACCGCCCTCTCCGCCCGGCTGGAGGCTAAGGCCGACTTCTATCTGGATCTGGCCCGGCTGCGGGACGAGCTGGAGCTGGCCCGGGCGCTGCTGGCGGGCGACACTGCCGCCCTGGGCGTGGTGAAAAATGATTTCCAGGGCCGCGCCTCCTCCAAGGACGCCTCCGGGCAGAGCGCCAGTTCCCTCCAGCCCCTGGGCGTGACCGCCCGGGCGGGGGCCACGGTGGCCGTCTATGCCCAGCTGCCCGGCGATGCGCCGGTCTATGTGGTTCCCACCCAGTATTTCGGAGAGTCGGGCATCTGGCAGGGGACGGCCATCCGGCTGGTGAATGGCCGCAACTATATCACCGTGCCCAAAATCGGATCCCTGGACGCAGAGCGGGGCGGCCCGCTGTACCTGACCTACGCCGGGAACAACCCTGGGGCCGTCAAGCTCCAGCTCCGGGTGGACTCCAACTCCTTCGCCATGCCCGTGCTGGAGCTGTCTGGGTGGTACGGCATGGACGAGGCAGGGCGCAAAAACACCATCCGCGCCTATGTGGCCCAGCTGGACGCCTATGTGGGGGCGCTGAAGTCCGCCGCTCCCCAGACCGACATCCGCAACGCCACCGAGATCTCCACCCCCAGTGTGCTGCTGTCCATCCCCGCCTCCCAGGCGCTGGCCGGGCTGAAGGGCACAAACCGGGGCGTTGAGGAAATGGTAGACGCCATGTACCAAAACGTGCTGGCCTGGGAGGATGTGTTGTTCGTGGCCAACAAGGTCCAGGGCATCATTCCCTCGGATCAAAGTGCCGCAGGTTATAAATATCCCATGACCACCCGCCAGAATATCCGCTACATGCGTATGTTTGCCGGAGCCTTCATGTACGCCGCCGGCAACCATGTGGGCGTGGGCTGGGGCTCCACCACCGGGCTGGTATGTGGCAGGCCTGTATCCGTTACCGGCCAGAATGCTGCCAACGGCCTGTTCGGCTGGGGCATCGCCCACGAGATCGGCCACAACATGGATAAGCTGGGCAAGGCCGAGATCACCAACAACATCTATGCCTTGGCCGTCCAGGCCTACGACGGTTCCTCCATGGCCCTGCCCACCCGCCTGACCAAGAGCAATATCTGGGCCGCCGTTTACGACAAAACCAGCGCCGGGCGGCCCGGCTCCGCCGGAAATGTCTTTGTCCAGCTTGCCATGTACTGGCAGCTCCATCTGGCCTACGACAGCGCGGATCAGCCGCTGAAGTTCTTCAACCAATTCTTCACCAACTGGAAGTCTGGGGAATACGGCGGCTATCCCTACGATGAGCGGGTGGCCCTCATCGCCGCCAAGACCGCTAACCGGGACCTGACCGAATTTTTCACCCGCTGGGGCCTGGCGCTCAGCGACGGTGTGAAGCAGACCCTGGCCAGCTATCCCAAAGAGGGCCGGGCCATCTGGTATCTCAACGACAACTCCTATGCCTCTCGTCTGGCCGGTGAGTCCGGCTTTGGGGGCGCTGTCACCGTGTCCGCCGCCACAAACAAAAACGAGGCGGTGCTGACCATCTTGGGCGGGGATTCTTCTGTCCTGGGCTATGAAGTCCTTCGGAACGGCACGCCCATCGCCTTTACAACGGGAAATACCTACACCGACAACCTGGGCCCGGCCAATAACCTGACCTATACCTACAGCGTCATCCCTGTGGACAAGCTGGGCAATATGGGCGGCGAGGCCAAGGCGGGAGAGGTGCGCGTGGCCTGGGACACCGCCATCGACGCCAGCCTATACACCACCGACCAGCAGGGCGATACCGTCACCGCCACCCTGGCCAGGACCGCCTCTGTCACCGGCGTAAAGATTGCCGGAGAAAACCTGACCGGGCACTATACGGTGCAGGTGCAGACCACCGGCGGCTGGATTACAGTCCGGGAGGGCGAGCTGTCCGGCAATGAGACCATAACCTACTTCACCAAGCCGGGGGCGGACCCCGCAAAGGACTCCCGTATCTGGACCTACGACGTGACGGCGGTGCGGGTCACCGGGCTTTCCGGGGCGGCCCAGGTCACCCTGCTGGACTATCCCGGCGACCGGGTGGACTTCTATCCCGGCGCCGCTGTGGGCAGGCTCCAGGCGGAATACCGCTATGGCGACAAGCCGGACGAGGTGATCCCCGCGGGTACGCTGGTGGTGCTGGGCACCTACCGGGGCGACCCGGCCTACAACACCGTGGAGGTGGAGGTGCGCTACAGCACTGAGCAGGAGGCCGCCGAGCCCGGCAATGGGACGGACGCGGACAAGGGGTATGTGGAGCGGCCCATGAACGGCTATTCCCTCCTCTTCGCCGAGGTGCCCCAGGGCGGCAAGGTGAGCGACACCAGCGACGGATTCTGGCTCTTTGTGCCCGACTTGGAGGCGGAAAAGGCCCTGAACGCCCAGACCGGGGTGTCGCAGGATCTCAACATTGAGACCGGCGCCCTTGAGGGGGGCGGCAATCCTATCCAGATCCGGGCGGTATTCTACCGCACCGACAACCCCGGCAGCACGGATACAAAGCGGTTGACCAGCCAGACCCTGTGGATCGGCTTCCCCGACTATGACAGCCTGCCCGAGATTGTCCTGACGGGCACGGGCATCCAATAAGGAGGACCATGCCCATGAAACGCATCCTTTCCAAGCTCCTTGCCGTGGCGCTGGCCGCCGCCCTGCTGGTCTGTCCGGCGGCGGCCGCCGCCGCTCCCTGGCTCCAGCTGAACGGCCAGTCCGTCAGCATCCAGGGTCTGTCCGAACCCTATACTGCGCTTCAGATCACCTTGAATCTGAACCAGGAGGCTGCGGGGAGCTTTCAGTTTGCCCCGGCCCTGTCCAGCGGGGATATCCACACCGCGTATACCGTAAACGGAAACAGTGTGACCCTCTATATCTCCTCCAAGTCCACGCTGGGCCAGGGCAGCGCCCTGTCCTTGGGTTCCCTTATAGGCCAGGCCTCAGTGGAATCCGTTTCCAACCTGAAGCTGGTCAACGTAGGCTCCAACGATACCAGCCAGACTGCGTCCGCCAGCTTGGAGATCAGGAACGGCTCGACCCCAGGGGGAGGTTTTAATCCCGGACCAAGCTGGGGCGGGGGAGACGGCGTTACCCGCTATCCGGTTCAGGCGGCCCCCGGCACCTCCGGCGGCTCTGTGCAGTTTGGCACCACCCATGCCGCCCCGGGGGAGACCGTCAGCTTCACCACTACCCCCAATCCCGGCTATATCCTCAACTCGCTGGCGGTCACTGACAGCACAGGCCGCGGGGTGGCTGTATCCGGCCTGGGGGGCGGCAAATGGTCCTTCGTCATGCCCGCCAGCGCCGTCACCATTTCTGTAGCTTTCACCCCTGCCCAGCCCGCCTTCCTCCCCTTCCGGGACGTGGCCCAGGGCGAGTGGTTCCGGGATGCCGTGTCCTATGTCTACACCGCCCGGCTGATGAACGGTACGAGTCCCGACCTGTTTTCCCCCTGGGAAACCACCACCCGGGGTATGATCGTCACCATCCTTTACCGCTATGATGGCTCCCCGGCGGCGGGGATGACCAGCTTCCCGGATGTGCCGCCGGGTGAGTACTACGCCGCCCCTGTGTCCTGGGCCGCTGCCAGCGGGGTGGTAAAGGGCTATGAGACCGGCCTGTTCGAGCCGCAAAACCCCATCACCAGGGAGCAGATGGCGGCCATCCTTTACCGCTATGCCCAGCAAAAGGGGTTGGATGTGAGCGGCAGGGCCGACTTGTCCGTCTACGCGGACGCAGGCCAGGTCAGCCCCTATGCCAAGGATGCCATGGCCTGGGCTGTCCATACCCAGCTCATTACCGGGGTGGACAGCCGGACCCTCCAGCCAGGTGGCTCCGCCGTCCGCGCCCAAGTGGCCACCATTCTGATGCGGTTCTGCCAATATGCACAAGCCCATTGACTGCTCCACACATAAATCGATCCCCGGATATCGGCTTCAGGTATCCGGGGATCCTTTCGTTTAGGCTGATCTGAACCTTGCCACGGGATCCGATGGTTTTGCCCACGCCTTTTCCAACGGACGTTTTTCATCGGCTGCTGGAGTTCTACTTTACACCACTCTACCTTGTCAGCAATGTCATCGCCAATGATAAAATGAAAGAAAACGCCGAGGAAAAAATGTAGTTTTGTGGCGAAGGAGGTAAAAAAGAGATAGACTCCCAATAGGGCGAAAAAGAGCCCGGAAAGGGAGTCAGGACATGAAAGGAGCACAGTGGATGGATATCCGAAGCGACAGACAAAAAGGGCTGAGCT
>OFFE01001471.1_pt1 | contig 16878 bp, 20 predicted proteins | sample 1521371 | NCBI WGS metagenome assembly OFFE01 (sample SAMEA3504131, study PRJEB24116) | mouse gut metagenome | biome: mouse gut; feature: mouse-associated habitat; material: faeces | place: Denmark | collected 2011 | reverse complement strand
GATCGTACGGCACACATCCCCGCGCTCAATCACAAGATGATAAAACTCACCCGGCGGAGTCTCCGCGGAAGTACCGGCCCCGCTGCCCTGGGTGCTTCCCGTGGCACCTCCGCCTGGGGTGCCCTCTGTACCGCCATCTCCGGAATCTCCTGTCCCGTCAGGGCTTCCCTGCACGCCCGCCGGATCGCCTGTCCCGGAAACTCCGTCAGGAGCATTCTGTGCATCGCCCGCAGCCCCGTCAGGGCTTCCCTGCGCTCCCGCCGGATCGCCTGTCCCTGCCCTTCATCCGGCTGTGCCGGATCTGTCAGATTTTCTCCGGACGCAGCTCCGCCGTCATCTCCTGTCAGACTTCCTTTATTTCCATCCGTATCGTCTATTCCCGGGAGACCACCCGCATCGCTCTTCTCCTGCATCACCATGCCAAGGCGGGAAGCTCTCTCTATAATCTCTTCATCCGAAAGGGATGAACCTTTCCGTGAAAAACCGATCATCAGTATGATTGTTGTGATAATAATACCGATTCCCAGCCCACGCAGATAATATTTTAATTTCACGTGTTTCCTTCCCCTCTGTAAAGTCCGATCACCAGTCTCACCTCACCAACGCCCAGCCCGAGCTTTCTCGCGATCTCCACCTCGCTGTGCCCGTCCCTGTGCAGAACCAGGATCTCCTCATTGTGATTGTCCTTTCCGAAAACAGATGCCGCCGTCGGCGCACCGGCAGGTTCTGTCTGTACTGTTGCCGCAGATTCCGTCTTCGGCATCTGCTCCGTCGTCTCTGGGGAAGGTTCTTCTCTCCCGCGTTCCTCCTCCCGCACCCGTCCGGACGCAGCTGCCGGTGCGCTGCCGCCACCGGCGCGGATACGCTCCTGCAGATTGCGGATATCCGACGCCAGATGCTGCAGATCTGACGCCATTCCCGTCATCTCCGAATGTTTATCGTTGAGCATACTGTAGAGAAACATGATTTCATTGTGCGACTTATTCATATCCTGGATCACGGTATCCGAGTACTCGCTGATGGCCATAATCTTCTCATTTGTCTCTTTTTCCAGCGCCCGGTCGACCTTATCCGACACCATTTCAATGCGCTTCTCAATAGCCTCATCGACTCTTGGAACTGCATTTTTCAATCCCTTGTCAATGATTTTCTGAAGTTCGCCTTCGCTGAGTTCCGCAATCTGTTTCAATTCCGAGGGAGATAATTTTTCCGCGATAAAAAAGCTTCCGACCATAAAAATGCAGCCTGCCAGAAGCAGTATAATTTCTATTCCAGTCATATATTTCCCCTTATATTTTCATATCAAAGCTAGAGCCTCTGCCCTTGAAAAAGACCTTCCCCTCGCTCTCCGGTTCCCCGTCCTGCTCCTCATCCCGCTTCTTTTTCTTCTTCCGGTTGTCCTCATAGCTGTTGCTGCCCTTTTCCCTGGCATCATAACGATAGCCGTCATTCTCTTTTTTCCCGGTCTGCTGAACCTGATGGGGCAGATTTTCCTCCTCTTTCTGCTGATGAACCGAGATATTATGCTGTTCAACAACAGGCTTATTTTCTTCCTGATGCTTCATATTTCCAATATCCTGTGTCCGCTGAATCATTCCACTCATATCAACCGGCCTGATCGACATCCCTCACCGCACCTCGCTCTCCATACGCTTCCTTTTCTCAGTCTGTCAGAATCCCCATATAGCTTCCCATTTTCCGGCGCATTTTAAGCAGCGCCTTTGTGTGAAGCTGGGATACCCTGGACTCCGATACTTCAAGAATATTGCTGATTTCCTTTAAGGTGAGATCCTCATAATAATACAGGAGAATCACCCTGCGCTCTTTCTCGGTCAGAAGCTCCATTGTCTCACCGAGAACTTTCTTTAATTCTTCCTCCTGTATGGACTCCTCCGGCTGCGCAAAATGGGAATTATTCCTGGCATCCATCACAGGCTCGCCGCCCTGTTCCACAAATTCATTAAGCGAAACCACGTTTGTCACTTTCAGCTGGGACTGCCATTCATTCAGCTCCGTCTCTGCGATACCGAGTTCCCGCGCAACCTCCTCATCGGATGCATTTCTGCCGGTCTGTGTCTCAATCCGCTTGACTGCCTCCTCGATCTTTTTCTGCTTCTGCCGGACGGTCCTGGGAATCCAGTCCATCTTGCGGATCTGGTCCAGAATAGATCCCCGGATCCGCAGACTCGCATACGTCTCAAACTTAACGTCCTTGGACGGATCAAATTTATCAATCGCATCAATGAGACCGAATATACCGTAGCTCACCAGATCTTCATACTCCACATTATACCCAAGGTACATGCTAAGCCTTCCGGCAACGACTTTGACAAGCGGTGCGTATTCCGTGATCAGCTTTTCGCGCAGCGACGGGGATGGATTCTTCTGATAATCTCCCCATAACTTTTCTCTATCGACCGTTTTCATATGAAGCCCCCACGTTCCAGTTTGCTGTTACTGCTGTTCTTCCTCTTTCTCTTCTTCTCCGCCGTTCTCTTCTTCCTTCGTTCCGGCTTCTTCTTCACCATCCGTGGTTTCTTCTTCCTGTTTTAACGGGAAATTGATGTCCAGCACAATCTTAACAATGCATCCGAGCAGATAAAATCCCACCAGGACAGCAAGGAGCATCTTTGTAAATTCTACCGTATCCAGACGCCCCGCAATCCCCGCAATACAGGCAACGAGTCCTGCTGTCAGCATGACCAGTGCAGGTATTGGTTTTGTTTTCATCTAAATCTCCACCTAAATAATCTTTAACGGTTTTCCGACCGATTTGATATGAAACTCACCGGTTTCACAGTGCAGCTCCACCGTTCTCCCGTAATTGAGTCCCGTTTCCTCCGCCACCAGACGGATCCCCAACTGTTTTAAAATCGCCTTTGCAGCCTCGGCATTCCTTGCACCGATATTGCCAACCTCGGACAGACCGCTGACCTCAAACATTTTCGCCCCTCCGGCTATCTTTGCTACCAGCCTCCGCTTATTCGCGCCGGCCGCCACCACACGCCGGCGCAGCTCATTGATTCCCGTATCTGCAAACTTTGCAATATTACTGTTATTTCTCACCTTTGTACTGTCAGGAAGCATATAGTGGACCATACCCCCTACTTTTGTAACCGGGTCATAAAAAACAAGTCCGATACAGGAACCCAGCCCCAGAGTTGTGATGACGTCAGGGGCTTTGCATATGTTCAGATCCGCCATGCCCACTTTTATGACTTTACTCATATCCTCTCTCCCCTTACACTGAGATTCCAAGCGCCGATAATATTTTCTCATAGGATTCCTGTTCCGGCATCAAAATGAAGTAACCGTTGATCGCCACATCAGCACAGATTTCCGTCTGAATCAGCAGCGCATTATCCCCGAACTGTCCGAACTGAATCGCAGGCACACTTAGGATGGATGCTGCCATATCCACCGCGATATATGGAACGGACGGTAAAATCACAAGCTTTGTCAGGGAAGAGAGAGCTGACAGATACGATCCGGCAATAATATTGCCAATTTCTTTTAATGCGGACAGCTCCATCTCTCCAAACGGTGTCTCAGGCCCTCTGTCCGTCATCATCAGCTTGTTGACCAGATACCATGCGGAAGGAATATCCAGCAGGAACATCATGCTCCCCTCGATATCATTCTCCACCTCCAGAAAAATACCGACAATTGTCTCATCCTCTGCACCTACTGCCATGCCCAGCTGTGAAACTTCCATCAGACGGACATTCGGGACATTCATATCCACCTTAATCCCAAGCATTCCGGCGATCGCGGAAGTCGCGTTTCCCGCCCCGATATTGCCGATCTCCTTTAACACATCAAGATACATACTATTTACATCTTCCAGTGTCATATTACCCATGAATGAATCTGTTCCTCCTCTCTAAAATGTCTCCTCCACGATGGCATGAATCTCCAGCAGGGAAATCAGATCATTCTCATGCTTGCCGATTCCGTTGATAAAATTGCCCTTACCGGAGGCCTTTTCGATCTCATCCTCGCTTAAGTTGACGACTTCCTTCACCTCGTCCACGATTATTCCGAGGGAGCCTTTCTCTTCCAGTTTTAAGATAATAATTCTGCTCGCGTTTGTAAACACGTCATCGTCAAGATTCATTTTCCTGCGAATGCTCATGACGGGTATAATCTCCCCGCGCAGGCTTATGATACCCTTAAAATAATACTGCGCCTTCGGAACCCTGGTAATTTTCTGCATGCGCACGATATTATCTATGTAACGGATGTCGATTCCATACTGCTCGCTGCCAACCATAACAACAATATACTGCTTTATCTCTTTTTCGATTAATTCCAGACTATTATTCGCCATGCCGCACCTCCATTACATTAATACATTTACATCTAAGATCAATGCAACTTCGCCATCGCCGAGAATGGTCGCACCGCTGATAATCTTATTGTTGTTGATATACTTGCCGAGTGACTTGATTACAATCTCCTGCTGTCCCATCAGCTCATCGACGACAAGCCCTGCCTGGCTGTCCCCCTTCTGCACAATCACTACGGTCAGGCTGGTCGGCTCCTCTTCCTTCGGCTCTGTATCCAGCACCTGATTTAACCGGATCAGCGGAATAACTTTGCCGCGAAGGTGAATCACTTCCTGTGCCTCCACATATTTGATATCTTTCACCGGAATGTCCTCGATATTGGAGATGGATCCGATCGCAATCGCATACTTCTCTTCCCCGATCTCCACCATGAGAGCCTGAATAATTGCCAGCGTCAAAGGAAGACGCACTGTAAAGGTTGTCCCTTCACCTCTTTCCGTCTTGACTTCCACATCGCCGCCGAGCGCCTCAATATTGGACTTTACAACATCGAGCCCGACACCGCGGCCTGAGATATCGGTGATCTTCTTCGCCATCGAAAAGCTGGGCAGAAACAGAAGATTGATAATCTCCTTCTGACTCATGCTTTCCGCCTGCTCATCCGTGATAACGCCGCGCTCAATCGCCTTCTCACGGACCGCATCCACATCGATGCCGCTTCCGTCGTCCCCCACCTCGATAATGACATTATTTCCTTCCTGAAATGCCTTTAAGAAAATACTGCCGACCTCCGGCTTGCCCATCTCGAGACGCACATCATTGTCCTCAAGACCATGATCTGCAGAATTGCGGAGCAGGTGCTGAAGCGGATCTCCGATCTGATCCACTACGGTGCGATCCAGCTCAGTATCCTCACCGGTCATGTAGAGCTCCATTTTTTTATCCAGTTTACGCGCCAGATCACGAATCATGCGCGGAAACTTATTGACAACACTCTCAATCGGGACCATGCGGACCTTCATAACAGATTCATGCAGACTCGTCGTAATGCGCTCAAGTCCCTCAATCTGCTCATGAAAAGACTGATTGTGAAAATCGCCGGACTCCGTCTCACTGATTGATACAAGACTGTTCTTTGCGATAATCAGCTCTGAAACCTGATTCATCAGCGCATCCAGTTTCTCGATATCCACACGCACAGTCCGGTTTGTGACCGGCTTTGCCACCGTCTGCTTCTTTCCTCCTGAGGATGCCGACGACGAGGATTTTGGCAGGACAGCTGCCGGAGGTTCAGGCGTCACAGCCGTTTTCTCCACGGCAGCCACTGTCGTCTCCGGAACTACCGCAGCAGCTGCTGGCCGTGGCTGCCGCCTCCACCTCAGCTTTCTCCTGTTTTGCCGCGAGCGTCTCGTATTTTACCTCCTCGCCCACAACCTCCTCAATCTCGGAAACACTTTTCGCCGCGTCGAATACTTTCTCGAAAGGTTCTTCCGAAACCATGAAAAAGCTGAAATCACAATCAAAATGTTCGTCTTCGATCTCCTGGGAAGTCGGATTATAGATTAGAATCTGGCCAAACTCTTCTACCGCCTTGAAAACAAGAAATGCTCTCGCTGCTTTTAACAGGCATTCCTTTTGAATATAGACTGTCATGCCATAGATATGCTGCCCGTTTTCCTCTTCCGTTTTAAGCTTTTCCTTATCCGCGTCGTCCACATCAAAGTCAAAATATTTCTTCCGTCCGGTACTGCCCTCCGCCGCTGCAGCAGCCGGCTGCGCTTCCTTTTTCCCAGCCTTCTCTGCAGGCTGTTCGCCGTTTGCGGCGGCGATAAAGTCGTTCAGCTCCCTGATAATAATCTCGTTGTCCTCCGTGCCCTCATCCGAGCTCGCCTTGACATTCTCGAGATACCCGTCAATCGCATCCAGACACTTAAACAACAGATCGATCATGGCGCTGTTCACTTTTATCTTATCGCTTCTGACCTCCTGAAACACGTTCTCCATATCATGTGTCAGATGCTGCATTCTTTTAAAACCCATAGTGCCCGCCATCCCCTTTAAGGAATGGGCAGCACGGAAAATCTCGTTGATGACATCCATATTTTCCGGCTCTTTCTCGAGCTCCATAATGCAGTCACTTAAGGTCTGCAGATGTTCACTTGTTTCATCGATAAAGATTTCCAGATACTGGCTTACATCCATACTACTGTACCCCCACGTTCTTCGTTATTGATTGTGCAACCTGTGTAAGAGGAACAACTTCATTGACCAGACCGGTATCTGCAATTGCTTTCGGCATTCCGTACACCACACAGGTCTCCGCATTCTGTGAAATGACATAGACCGGCTTCTTCTTAGCCAGGGAACAGATTCCGTTTGTCCCGTCGGCCCCCATGCCGGTCAGCACGACACAGACCACCTCGTCATACCCACAGTCGCGCAGAGAGTCATATGTGATATTGGCACAGGGACGCAGTCCTCCGATCGCCGGCATATCATTGAGCCGGATTTTGTGACTGCCGTCCGGGGCTTTTTTCACCTCCATATGCTTCCCTCCCGGTGCAATGTAGATCATACCCTTCTTCAGGACATCGCCGTCCTCCGCCTCCTTCACACTGATCGGGCTCACCTCGTTGAGCCGGTCCGCCATCGATTTTGTAAAACCGGCAGGCATGTGCTGCACAAGAACCATCGGCGCATTCAGATTCTTTGGAAGATAAGGTATCACACTCTGCAGTGCTTTCGGGCCACCGGTTGAGCATGCCAGAGCCACAATCTTGTTTCCGGACCGCGTCGCTGCGGGAAGCCGCTGCGGCGCGGCGGTTCTGACCGCAGGCTTAGGTGCTGCAGAACTGCGCTTCAGATCCCTGATAAATTTCTCTGTCTTAAGAACTGCGGACAGAACGCCGATCAGCTGTTTGCGGAATTCCTCACCTTTCGCCTCGACGACATTGTCCGGCTTTGTCACAAAGTCGACAGCTCCGAGCTCCATCGCAAGAATCGTGACCTTCGCGTCCTTGGTGGTCATAGTACTGACCATGATCACAGTCGCTTTAATTCTGTCCTGCTGGAGCTTCTCCAGAAGTTCCAGACCGTTCATGCGCGGCATATTGACATCAAGGACCACGCCGTCATATTTTTTTACCTTTAGCTTCTCATAAGCTTCCAGACCGTCACGGCAGATGTCCGTCACCTGAAATGTTCCATCTGAATTAATTATATCACAGATGACCCTTCTCATGAGTGCAGAGTCATCAACAACCAAAATGTTTTTCTTCATTTTTACCTGGCTCCCCTTTGGCGTTCTGCGCGCTCTTTCTCAAAAATAAATTTGACGATTTCCTCACTGATCCTGTTGTCCTTGAACAAAAACTTAAGATGAGACTGATATTTTGCTTCTTTTGCAGCATTTCCATTGTCCGCCGGCATACAATTAATAACCTTTGCAGGAATATAGTATTCTTTATCGATGGAGTCGCTCTTCAGATGCAGCCCGATCAGAAGATTCTGCTCTTTCGCCAGTTCTCTGTCCGAAAACAGTCTTCCCCCTCCTCCGCTGATATCGGCGAGCTGCCCGTGGAGCTCCTGTCGTTCCTGCCCCTTCGTCCGCATACGGATAAAAATCGCATTTCCCGATTCCATATCTGCCTCTTCCCCGGTAATCAGATAATAAAACAGATCCATCAGGCAGGAATAGCGGAAAAACTCACGACGCTGATACTTTTCCGGCATCGACCGCAGCTCTGCCAGCAGCATGTAGATATTGTCTTTTTTGTACCGCTGGCGTATCTGTCCGACCGCCTGATACATGGACGTCTTTCCGACAAATATAAATTCGTAGCGCACACCCGCCTGAAGTGCGACCAGCTTTCCTTCCTCGGAAGGCATTGCCATCTCAAAAAGACCGTTGTCCCTAATGTCAAGCACTTTACTCATGTAAAGTTTCACCTTTTCCCCCGAACGTCCCATCTGCCTTACCTCCTGGAGAAGGCGGATCTCAATCTTATCGCCCGGGCGGATCATTTCTGATACTTTCATGCTAACCTCCATGCTGCCGCACTGCGGCATTTTTCTGCCTACTGTTTCTGCCCCAGAAATTTTGAAAATATCTGTGCTATCCCTGTCGGTACACTCACCGGATCCTGCTCATGGTTCAGGAGACTGACCGCCATCCCCTCAAATGCCTTTGCAGATCTTGAAGACGGCACATTAAGGGAAACTGTTTTCTGCTGCTTCACGGACTTTTCCAGGGCATTATCGCGCGGAATCATTCCAAGATAATGCAGCTGCCCCTGCAGGAACTGGGAAACCACTGAATTCAGCTTGTCATAGACATGCTGTCCCTCCTGAGTGGAAGTAACCCGGTTTGCAACAACATGTATCGTCGTTCTCGTCCGGATAAAATTGGGATTGCGGTAAAGCGTTTTTAACAGGGAATACGCATCTGTCAGGGAACTCGGCTCCGGCGTCGTGATCACAAGAACCTCCGGACTTGCAATGACAAATTCCAGAACATGACCCGAGATACCTGCTCCCGTATCCACAAGAATCACATCCGCCATCTCATCTAATTCCCGCAGTCCCTTCACCAGATAAAGAATCTGTTCTTTTGAGAGATCATTCATCCCCGTAATACCGGTCCCCCCGGAAATAAACCCGATTCCGACCGGTCCTTCTGTTATAATGTCGCGAACAGCCTTCCCGCGGTAAATTACATCACTTAAATTATATTCAGGAATCGCACCGAACATAACTTCCACATTCGCCAGCCCGAAGTCCGCATCGAAAATCAGGACTCTCTTTCCAAGCTTCTGCATCTGCACGGCGAGGTTTACGGCAACATTGGACTTGCCGACGCCTCCCTTTCCGCTTGTCACGGTAATGACCCTGGCATTCTGTGTAAGATTCTGGTTTTTTAATTTTACAACATTCCTTAGTTTTTCTGCCTGATCCATATATTATCCAAGCCTTTCCAGCTGTACGCAGATTCGCCGGCCCCGCGCTATCTGCCGCCCAGCAGCTGTTTCACAATCTTTTGTGTGTCAAATTCCTCGATGTCATCCGGCACATTCTGTCCTGTGGTCATATAAGACAGGGGCGCCCCGGAATACAGCTTGATATTGAGCATGTTGCAAAATGTTGTCGTCTCGTCAAGCTTCGTAAAAATCAGCTTGTAATCAGCAATCTCTTTATAGATGTCCGCAATTTCCAGAAGATCTTTGTACTTGGTCGTCGCGCTGAGCACCAGGTAAACCTCTCTCTCGTACTTTCCCTCCAGCCCCTCGATCAGCCTGCGCATATCCTGGCACTGTGCCTCATTGCGGTGTGAAAATCCCGCCGTGTCCACAAAGATCAGGTCATAATCGCTGACACGCTCAATCGCCGCATTCATCTCCTCATCCGTATAAATAATGCTCATCGGGGCATCCAGAATATTCGCATAAATGCGCAGCTGCTCAGTCGCGGCAATCCGGTACGTGTCGGCCGTCAGAAATGCAACCCGTTTCTCAAATTCTACTTTATATCTGGAAGCAATCTTAGCGATTGTTGTAGTCTTTCCGACGCCCGTAGGCCCGATAAAAAAGATAATTTTCGGCTTCTTTCCGTTCAGGGCAATCGTATCCGGCTGCCCGAGTTTTAAAACCATTTTCTGATAGACGCTTGAAAGAATATAATCCACGCTGCTTCCATTGTGCATGATTTTTTCCGCTTCATCCATCACCTGATTGACGTACTTTTCATTCACATCATTTTCCAGCAGGGTCCGGTAGAGCATTTTGATGAACTGAAAACCCTCAGGGTTGGCCGGCTTTGGTTCCAGCGCATCATCTTTGCGGTTTTCCTCAGCCGAGAGCTGCTTCTCCAGAATATAGGACAGATTCTCAAGCCTCTTTTCCAGCCCCTCACTGGTGAGCTCTCCTTTCGGCTCCGGACTATTCCCCCTGGAAGAAGAGGCTCCCTGCATACCGGAACCTGTCCTGCCCGCTGTATCCGGCTGTTTTCCGGGCGAAGGCTGTTCACCCGGCTCACCGGCCGCTTTCTCATTGCTGCGCGGAAGAGGCAGCGACTCATCAGCTGCAAGACTGATACTTTCATGCATCTTAAGCGGAGTGTTTAAGGCAGTCCGCGGATTTTCAAACCGCTCCTGTTCCTCCACCGCCGCCGTCACCTCAAACAGCGTTCCCTTGAACACGCGCAGCATCCCTTTGGGCTTTACCTCTTTCACATTAAGGATTACTGTTCCGGGCCCAAGCTCCTGTTTTGCCTTCTCAATCGCTTCTTCTTTCGAGCTCCCCTGATATTTATTTATGGTCATATTATGCCGTCACCATCCCTACTGATTGTAATTCCACATTGGAATCCACCTCGTTGTATGAGACAACGATCAGATCCTTAAAATATTCTTCCGTCAGCTTCTTAAAGTACATCCTTACAATCGGTGAAGTAATTACGATTGCACTCTTGCCCATGTTTTCAAGCTTTGAGGCCTCCGTCTCGACAGCGCCGATAATTGCCCTGGTCTTTTCCGGATCCAGTGTGAGATATGCCCCCTGTTCCGTCTGTTTAACGGAAGACATAATCTCCTGTTCTACCTTCGGATCCAGCGTAATCACGCTCGTAGTCTCATTTGCCGGAAAATATTTGCTTGAAATCGCCCGTTTTAAGCTCTGGCGCACATATTCCGTCAGAACATCCGTATCTCTCGTAACCGAGGCATGATCCGCAAGCGTCTCAAACACCGTAAGCAGATCGCGGATGGAAATTCCCTCTGCAAGAAGATTCTGCAGAACCTTCTGTACCTCGCCGAGTCCTAAGAGCTTTGGCACCAGTTCGTCCACCAGCACCGGATTGCTCTCTTTTAAGTTGTTGACAAGATTCTGAACATCCTGTCTGGTGAGCAGCTCTGCAATATGAGAGCGGATCACCTCGGTCAGATGCGTCGCGATGATAGACGGGGGATCAACCACCGTATACCCGAGGCTCTCCGCCCGCTCTCTCTGGCTCTCCGTGATCCAGATCGCCGGCAGATGGAACGACGGCTCGAAAGTCGGAATACCTGTGATCTCCTCCTCTACATATCCGGGATTCATCGCCATATAGTGGTCGAAAAGAATCTCGCCCTCCGTCACCTGAACGCCCTTAATCTTAATAATATACTGGTTCGGATTGAGCTGGATATTGTCGCGCAGTCTGATAATCGGCACCACGGTTCCAAGTTCCAGAGCGATCTGCCTTCGAATCATTACCACACGGTCAAGCAGATCGCCGCCCTGGTTGACATCGGCCAGCGGAATAATCCCATAGCCAAATTCCAGTTCAATCGGATCAACCTGAAGGAGCGAGACGACATTCTCCGGCTTTCGGATCTCCTCCGCCTCCGTCTCGGCCATGCTTACTTCTTCCTCAATGCTCTCAATCCCGATATTCTTATCCACCATTCTTCCAACCGCGATAAAAAGAATTCCGAACGGCACAAACAGAAACCACTCCAGCGGCGTCACAATCCCAAGAAAAATCAGCGTCGTACCAACAATATAGAGTACCTTTGGAATTCCAAAAAGCTGTCCTACAAGAATGTTGGAAAAATCTGCATTCTTTGAAGCCTTTGTCACAAGAATACCGGTTGCAAGCGAAATCAGCAGGGACGGGATCTGGGAACAGAGTCCGTCACCCATCGTCAGAATCCCGTAATGCTGAATAGCCTCACCGAACTCCATGCCATCCCGGAGCACTCCCATTGTGGTACCGCCGATCAGATTTACAAATGTAATAATAAGTCCTGCCGCGGCATCTCCCTTCACATACTTTGTTGCACCGTCCATGGAGCCGAAAAAGCTGGATTCTTCCTGAATCTTGTTTCTCCTCTCCCTGGCCTCTTTTTCCGTGATTGCCCCGGTATTTAAGTCCGCGTCGATTGCCATCTGCTTGCCGGGCATCGCATCGAGCGTGAACCGCGCCGTAACCTCCGCGACACGCTCAGAACCTTTATTAATAACGACAAACTGGATAATAATCAGAATAATGAATACTATGGCACCGATAATTATATCACCGCCACCCACAAAAGAACCGAAAGTCTGGACTACATTTCCCGGAGCCCCTGTCTGGAGAATCAGACGGGTCGATGACATATTCAGGGAAATACGAAACAGCGTTGTAAAAAGCAGGAGTGTCGGAAAAAATGACATATCCAGCACTTCTTTTACAAACAGCGTGTTGAACAGTACAATCAGTGCGATTGATATATTGAGCGCCAGCATTACATCAAGTAAAGTGGAGTTCATCGGCACAATAAAAAAGACAACTGCAGCAAGTAAATACAGCGCAACGCCAATATCCGCTTTTTTCATGCCATTTCCCCCTTAATTTCTGGTATTGTATACCATTGCAAGAATCTCTGCGACTGCCTGATAGAGTTCCGGCGGTATCTCCGCACCAATATCCACATTCGCATAAAGCATCCTCGCCAACGGTTTATTTTCAACAATTTTTATATTATGTTCTTTTGCCGCCTCACGGATTTTCTGTGCAAGATAATCCTCTCCCTTTGCCAGGACAACCGGCGCTCTGGACTTTTCCGGATCGTACTTAATGGCGACAGCCAGATGAGTCGGGTTCGTGATGACCACATCCGCCCGCGGGACATCCTGCATCATTCTTCGCCTTGAGGCCTCCCTCATTACCTGTCTCTGACGCCCTTTGATCTCGGGATTTCCCTCAGTATTCTTGTACTCATCCTTGACTTCCTGTTTCGTCATTTTCATATCTTCCTTAAAGCGGAATTTCTGATATATATAATCCGCGATACCGACCAGAAGATATACAAGGCTGATTTTCAGCCCCGCATCCAGTATCACTTCCCCGCAGAGGGCAAGCGCCTGATTCAGCGGAATATCATACAGGATAAAAATATTATCCACTTTATCCCGGATTGAGCTGTAGGCAACATAGATAATCACAAATATTTTCAAAATCGATTTAAACAGTTCAAACAGAGAATCTTTCGAGAAAATCCGCTTAAAACCGTTAATCGGATTAAATTTATCAAACTTCGGCTTCATCGGCTTCGTGGAAACTTTCCAGCCGACCTGCAGAACGCTGACGACAAGCGTCATTGTGAAGCCAAACACAAAAAACGGAGATACCATCTTTAACATCATCCAGAATACGGACCGGAAAAATGTACCCACTGCCTGTGGGGAAAGCCCTGCCGCATTCACCGAGACAAATTCAGGTATCATGCCATAAACAAAACGAAACACCTCAAGAAAACCGTTTCCCACAAACGACATAAATATTCTCAGCACCAGAAAGAGAACAATCAGATCAAAAGCAGAGGTCAGTTCCTTGCTTTTGGCGACTTTTCCCTCTTCCCTCGCTTCTCTGAGGCGTTTACCAGTGGCCGGCTCTGTTTTTTCACCGCCCGGCCCGTCCTTTGCAAACCATTGAAGATTATATTGAAGTACCAATCCTGTTTTCTGTCCCAATCTGCTTCAGTCCTTACTAATACATTCCCTCTATTATCGAAACCATCATCCGTTTCATCTCCCGGAAGATAAAATCCGCAATCCCCGGCAACAGAGAAATGGTCAGAAATAATACCAGGAGTCCAACCAGTACCTTCATCTGCATACCAACCGCAAACATATTCATCTGCGGCGCTACCTTTGCCATGATTCCCAGAATACAGTTGAGTATCATAATACAGACAAAAATCGGTAGCATAATTCGAAACGCAATGACAAACATATCTGTCATAAACATAACCATTGAGGTCAGAAGACTGTCCCAGTCAAAAATCTGCCCGTTTACCGGAATCACCCGGTATGAATCCACCATAGCTCTTAAGATAAAATGATGCATATCTGTGACCACCAGCAGCAAAAGAACAAAATACTGATAGAGGTTACCGGTAATAGATACCTGGCTTCTTGTCATTGGATTAAACTGCATCGCCATCGAAAGCCCGATGTCCATATCGATGACATTGCCTGCAAATAAAATAATGGAATTACATACGTTTGCAGCAAGTCCTATCAGCAACCCCGTAATTCCTTCCTTTAAAACTATAACCGCATATCCGAACAGACCTGTATACCCTATTCCTGTCTTATCAGCAGCCCCGTATATCACAAGGGCAGTAAATGCAGAAAATCCGGCTTTTACCCGCTTCGGAACTCCCTCCGTCCCAAAAAAAGGGGCAACCGAGACAAAGCAGGCTACACGCACCAGTATCAGCAACAGTATTTCAAAATTGACCAGCGAAAATGTATATTCCGGCATACGTCATCCTACCCCAGATAATAACTGAAATTCCATAACCGCTCGATAAACTCGATCAGATTATTCAGAATCCAGGAGCCAAAAATCATTATCCCAACAAATATTGCCAGCACTTTCGGAACGAACGTGAGCGTCTGCTCCTGAATGGAAGTCACCGTCTGGAAAATACTGACAATCAGTCCAACCACCAGGGAAATCAGCAGCATGGGTGCCGCGCAGATAATAATCGTATATAGCCCGTCTTTGGCGATATCCAGAACCTGTCCCTGTGTCATTTGCCCCCTCCTGTCAAAAATCAGATTAATAGAATGTCTTTACAATCTCACCGAGCACCAGATTCCATCCATCTGCCAGTATAAAAAGCAGAATCTTAAATGGAAGCGAGATCGTCGTCGGCGGAAGCATCATCATACCCATCGACATCAGCACAGACGACACAACCATATCAATCACGATAAATGGAATATAAATCAGAAATCCCATCTCAAATGCCTGTCTCAGCTCACCGATGATAAAAGCAGGTACAATAAGTGTGAAAGGAATCTCGTCATAATCCTCTGCATTCTCTAATTCCGGATAGACTTCTCCTGAGATATCCATAAACAGTCTCAGATCCCGCACCTGCATATCCCGGTACATAAAAGTGCGAATAGGCATCTCTGCCTCATCCAGCGCCTGTTCTATTGAGATCTGTCCCTCATCCAGCGGCTTCAGAGCCTTCTCATTAATCTCTGAAAATGTCGGCCACATAATAAAGAAAGTCAGAAACAGCGCCAGCCCGATCAGGATCTGGTTCGGCGGCGCAGTCTGTGTACCGATGGCTGTGCGCAAAAAATGAAGTACAATAATAATACGCGTATAACCGGTCAGCATGATCAGGAGCGACGGAGCCAGCATCAGAATCGTGAGCACCAGCAGCATTCTCACCGTCGATGAAAGAGTGACATCGTCGCCATTGAAATTTACTGAAAAACTATTTCCTGTACCGTCGCTGTCTGCACCACCGATTCCAGTCCCGCCCGCCGTATCCCCGATTCCCGCATTCCCTGCTTCTGCGGCATACACTGTGGTCTCCGCTCTCATAAAAATGCATAGAACCAGAGAAACTACCGCCACTGCGAACAGAACCGAAATAATACAATATGATTTTTTCTTTTTCGTCATAGTCTAATCCTGCTTTTTGGGGAAATGTTCCCTGAATCTGTTCAATATCTCCTGGAAAGTCTCCTGTGGCCCGGCACCGGCAGCTTTCCCACCGGCACAGCCCTCTTCCATCTCCCCCTCTGTAATTCCTAACTGTTCGCCTGTCAGCCGGGTGAGCATCGTCACCTCATCTTTTCCCACTGCGATTACAAGGTACACTTCCCCGGCTTTTACAATCTCAATGTATTTATTCGGGGCGAGCTGCATGGATTCAATCACCTGCAGGTTCCGCCCATGCATCTGCATCTTCTGAAAACCACCAATCCATTTTGTCGCAAAATATGTGATAACAAGCACAAAGCCAAATATCACAAGCACACCAACAAGCTGGATAAAATTATTCAGAAAAGAACTCAGCAAAATCATATCAGCCAACTACTTTTTTGACAGCCTCCAGCACGCGCTCTGCCTGGAAAGGTTTTACGATAAAATCTTTTGCGCCGGACTGAATCGCCTCGATCACCATAGCCTGCTGTCCCATCGCGGAACACATAATTACATTGGCAGATGAATCGATCTCCCTGATCTTTTTGAGCGCCTGAATACCATCCATATCCGGCATCGTGATGTCCATCAGCACGAGATCCGGTTTTGTCTCCGGATACTTCTCAACAGCCACTGCTCCATTTTCCGCTTCTGCAGCAATCTCATAACCATTCTTGGTTAAGATGTCCTTAATCATCATCCGCATAAATGCTGCATCATCGCAAATCATAATTTTTGCCATAACAATCTCTCTCCTATTCCCTACATTATTAATTTATAGCTTGCTATTTTATAATCTCGGTAATTCGTATACCGTAGCTCTCCTCAATGATCACTACCTCTCCTTTGGCTACGAACTTACCGTTGACCAACACATCGATTGGCTCACCAGCAATCCTGTTTAATTCTATAATGGTTCCCGGTGTAAAATCAAGTATTTCTTTTATGGATTTTGAAGTTCTTCCCAGTTCAACCGTAACCTCGAGCGGGACATCCATAATCAAATCAATATTTTCGGGCCCGTAATTCACTGGTATGTTTCCGGCAAAAGCCTGGAACTGCGCGGGCTGCACATTTACCTGCTGTCCATACATCGGCGGCATCTCTCCCATCATTG
>OFFE01001465.1_pt1 | contig 16913 bp, 14 predicted proteins | sample 1521371 | NCBI WGS metagenome assembly OFFE01 (sample SAMEA3504131, study PRJEB24116) | mouse gut metagenome | biome: mouse gut; feature: mouse-associated habitat; material: faeces | place: Denmark | collected 2011 | reverse complement strand
GCTCGCTGACGGGGATGCGGACCTGCTTCATGCTGTCCCGCTCCCGGACGGTGACACAATTGTCCGCCGGGGTTTCGCCGTCGCCCACGGTCTCAAAGTCCACGGTGATGCAGAAAGGCGTGCCTACCTCGTCCTGACGGCGGTAGCGCTTGCCGATGCTCCCGGCATCGTCAAAGTCGGTCATCCAGTCCTTGGAAAGCTCTGCCTGAATCTCCCGGGCCTTATCGCCCAGCTTTTTGCTCAGAGGAAGCACAGCAGCCTTGAAGGGGGCCAGGGCCGGATGGAGACGCAGTACGGTGCGCACGTCGTTTTTCTCTGCGTCCACGACCTCCTCATCATAGGCGTTGCACAAAAAAGCCAGCAGCATCCGCTCCACGCCCAAGGATGGCTCGATGACAAAGGGCACGTAGTGCTCGTTGGCCTCCTGATCGAAGTAGGTGAGATCCTTGCCGGAGGTGTTCTGATGGGCGGTCAGATCAAAGTTGGTACGGCTGGCCACGCCCCACAGCTCGCCCCACTCGGTAAAGGGGAAGGCAAACTCGAAATCGGTGGTGGCGTTGGAGTAGTGGCTCAGCTCCTCTGGGTCGTGATCCCGAAGCCGCAGGTTCTCCTCCCGGATGCCAAGGTCCAGCAGCCACTGGTGGCAGAAATTCTTCCAATAGGCGAACCACTCCAACTCTGTGCCCGGCTTGCAGAAGAACTCCAGCTCCATCTGTTCAAACTCCCTGGTGCGGAAAATAAAGTTGCCCGGGGTGATCTCGTTGCGGAAACTCTTGCCGATCTGACATACGCCGAAGGGCAGCTTCCGGCGGGTGGAGCGCTGAACGTTGAGAAAGTTTGTGAAGATGCCCTGAGCGGTTTCCGGACGGAGGTATACGGTGTTTTTAGCCTCCTCGGTGACGCCCTGGAAAGTCTTGAACATCAGGTTGAACTTCCGGATATCGGTAAAGTTGTGCTTGCCGCAGGAAGGGCAGGGAATGGTGTGATCCTCGATAAAGGACTTCATTTCCTCCTGAGAGAAGGCGTCCACAGGCTTGGGAAGAGCAAATCCGTTTTCCTCCGCCCAGTCCTCAATGATCTTGTCCGCCCGGAAGCGCTCCTTGCACTCCTTGCAGTCCATGAGGGGGTCGGAGAAGCCGCCCACGTGGCCGGAGGCCACCCATACCTGGGGATTCATAAGGATGGCGGCATCCAAACCCACATTATAGGGATTTTCCTGGACAAACTTTTTCCACCACGCTTTTTTCACGTTGTTTTTCAGCTCCACGCCCAGAGGACCGTAGTCCCAGGTATTGGCGAGGCCGCCGTAGATCTCGCTGCCAGCGAAGATGAAGCCCCGGCCTTTGCAGAGAGCCACGATTTTTTCCATGGTCTTTTCTGTGTTTTTCATGATAAATATACTCCTTGTAATTAATAAGATACATCGTATCCGCTTTGACTGAGATAACGGTATAGCCGCCAGGTAATAAAAACACCGGAAAAATAGGCGTAAGCCAGAATAATGCAGTTCCACACTGTGTACCAAGGCTCCGGCATCCGGTCCATAGTGCAGCAAAGCATCAGCAGGCAAGAGATGACAAAACCGGCAAGGAGCATCCCAAGCAGGCGGCCCGTATATCCCATGTGCCGGTTCAGATGGCTGTCTTCCCACTTTTCCTCATTGACAGCGTATTGGAAAGATTGCTTTCCGCTCAGCCATGCCAGTCCAAGAAAGGATAGCCAGATGAACCAGGAATGTTTCTTTTTTTCCGGCGGTTCCATAAAAAATCTCCCTGCAACAGAAAACGCCCTGAGCCGAAAGGCTCAGGGCGAACAGAATTGTCCGCGGTTCCACCTGAATTCGGGCCTCTGCCCGCACTTTTTGCCCGTAACGTGGGCCCGTCCGGCAGAGCATTTCCGCTCCGCAGCTCCAAGGCGCCTTCCCCGCCGCCGTCCTGAAGACTTGCACCGTCCGTCTCCTCTCTGTGTTCTGGTCTGCGGGTACTGTTCCTTTTCATCGCTTGTCTTACTGTTTTTTTACTTTATCACCTTTTCCGGATTCTGTCAAGGAAAAATCCCGCCTTACCGGCGAAGATTTCTCACTAGGGTCTCCGGTGGTATTCTTCTTTTTTCTGCTTTCTGGGACTTGCAGCAAGGTCTGCGCCGTATTATAATGGGGCCGGCGCATCCCCGGGGAAACCGGGGCGCACAGGAGGCTGATATGGGAAAATTTGACGGAGTGCTGCTGGTCAGCGACTACGATAATACCTTTCAATACACAGAATCCGCCCTGTCAGGAGGCGGTGCGGCCGGAGTACTCCCGGCGCCGCGGCGGAACCTGGAGGCCGTGGAACGCTGGATCAAGGAGGGCGGACGGTTCGCCATCGCCACGGGCCGGGCCCTGGGAGCCTTTCGCCATCAGGCGGAGGCGCTTCCCATCAACGTCCCCATCGTCGTGGACAATGGCGGGGGAATCTACGATCTGGCCGCCAGGCGGTATGTGCTGCGCATGCTCCTGCCGGACTCCGCGCTGGAGGATCTGGCGGCCATTGAGTCTGCTTTCCCTGGCACATCCATGGAGCTTTACCTTTCCGATGAGCGTATCCACGCCCTTCATCCCACAGAGCGAAACGTGCAGCACGCACTGCTCACCGGCATGAACTTCCAGGAGATCGGCTCGCTGGACCGCGCCGCCGTTCCTGTGCCGCTGGCCAAGGTGTTGTTTATAGCGGAAATGCCTCGGCTGCTCCATATGCGTGCTTTCATGGCGGACCAGGGCTGGGGGGAAAAGTACGAAATGATTTTCTCCAGCGACCACCTTATGGAGCTCACCGCCCGAGGGGCGGACAAGGGAACCATGACCCGAAAGCTCAAGGAACTCACCGCCTGCCATACCATGCTTTGTATCGGCGACCACGCCAACGATCTCCCCATGCTTCGTGCCGCGGACTGGGCCTTTGCTCCTGCCAATGCCATTGCGGAGGTCCTGCAATCCGGCGCGGAGGTGGTGTGCCACTGTCTGGAGGGCGCGGTAGCGGAGGTCATTGCCCGGGCGGAAGCAGCTCTCCTAGCAGAAGTCCATTCTTCATAGCAGTGATTCTGGTGGGGAGGACCTGGTTGCGCAGGTTGTCTCCCTCTGCGGCCACTGCCGCATAGTTGGGGGCATGGCCCTGGTAGAGACCGTCCTGGGGCTGCTCGTAGAGTACGTTGTACACCTGCCCCACGCATCGGGAGAGGTATTGCAGGCGCATGGTCTCCGCCGCCTCTGCGGCTCGGGACGCCCGGAACTCCTTTACTGTCCGGGGAATCTGTTCCATTTCCGCTGCTGGCGTACCGGGACGGATGGAGTAGGGGAAGATGTGCATCTCTGCGAAGCCGCACTCCTGAATGAACGCCAGGGTGGCGGCAAACTCATCCTCTGTCTCTCCGGGAAAGCCCACGATTAGGTCTGTGGTGACGGCGGGGTGGGGAAAATACTGGTGCAGCAGCCGGACGCTTTCCCGATACCGGGCTGTGTCGTATTTCCGGTTCATCCGCCGCAGCGTGGCGTCGCAGCCGGATTGCAGGGACAGATGGAAATGCGGACACAGATTCTCCAGGGCTGCAGCCCGGCGGCAGAACTCCCCGGTGACGGTCCTGGGCTCCAGGGAGCCCAGACGTACCCGCATATCCCCAGCCTCCCGGCAGACGGCCTCCAGCAGATCCGTCAGTTCCGGCCGCCCTGGAAGGTCCCGGCCCCAGGAGGATATCTCGATGCCTGTCAGCACGAGCTCCCGGTATCCTTCTCGCTTCAGACGGCGGACTTCTTCCTTCGCCGCCTCCACAGGCAGGGAGCGGACCGGCCCCCGGGCGTAGGGAATGATGCAGTAGGTGCAGAAATTGACACACCCGTCCTCCACCTTCAGCATGGCCCGGGTCCTGGCCGCCAGCCCTCCGGCGGGCAGAACCTCAAAGGTCCGGCGGCGGCGGGCCTCGTCCAGGTTCACCACCGGCTCCTTCTCTCGAGTGGCCTGCTCCAGCAGCTCCAGGAATTTCATCCTGTCTCCCGTCCCGGCGATCAGATCCGCATCCAGGCCCACCACCTCCTGCGGATGGGTCTGGGGATAGCAGCCGCATACCGCCACAACGGCAGAGGGGGACTGCTTCCGGGCCCGGCGGATCATCTGCCGGGATTTTTTGTCGCTGACGGCGGTGACGGTGCAGGTGTTGATAATGTACGCGTCTGCCGGACCGTCAAAGGGCACCAGTATGTGCCCCCGGGTTGTCAGCTCCCGCTCCATGGCTGCCGTCTCGTATTGATTCACCTTGCAGCCCAGGGTGTAGATGGCGATATGCATATTTGCTCCTTTTCATCAGCCGGAAGGGCCGCCCTGTCCCTGCCTTATTTCTCCACCTGGAGAAATAAGGCAGATAACCCGGGCGGCCCATATTGCCGGCGGCATGTTGACCATATAAAACTGCGGTACCGTTACCGTGGGGAAATTCAAGACCAGAAGTGCCCCACAGAGTACGTCGAAGTTCTTTTCGATTACGCTTTCTTGCAAAAAAATCTCTTTTCTGAAATGTCTTCCAAGCATAAATTATAAGATACAGCGCATATTTTCTGGCAAATCACCTAATTTGCAGCAATTGACAGTTCTATAGGCACAAATTTGCAGAGCAACGCGGTCAAAGTCTCCGTTCATAACATATTTCCGAAGTTTCATATGCCGGTTGTGTTCTGCCCGTCCTGTGAAACCCTTTGGCTTCATAGAATCTTCTGGCACGTTCGTTTTCCGCAAAAACCCATAGCATGACGTCTGAGTACCCGGCACAGGCAATATCAGAAAGCAGTCTGTCCATCATTTTACTTCCATAGCCCCGATGCCAATTTTCAGGCAGACTGTGGATACAGATGATTTCTGCATATCCCGGCATATCCTGCTCCCGGGTCGAATCCCACCATGCGATACCATGCGGTCTGTTATCGACAGAAAGAATGTAGCCATTCCCTTTGTGATTCTGAAGTAAGTGCCGATACATTTCCGTACTCTGCTGAATGTTCGTCATTTTCTCCAACAGTTCTGGGGAAAGAATTTGACTGAATGCAGCTTTCCAGCTTTCTGTTTGGATAAAGGCAAGGGCCGCTTCATCTCCAGGAACTGCTTTTCTTATAAAACAGCACATAAAATCACCGCCTCCGTCAGATCCTGATTTTTATAAGCTGCTTCCCAATGGGTACATAGATCCAGAAAGTGCCTCAGGAAAAAGTAACTTTGGGAAAGCCCATGACCGCCGCAAAATCCTCGCCGGACATGGTTTCGTGCTCCAGCAGGTGGGACGCCACCCGCTCCATCTGCTCCCGATGGGCCTCCAGCACCTCCTGGCACCGGCGGTAGGCTGTGTCAATGATGGCTTTGACCTCCTGGTCGATCTGGGCTGCCACCTCCTCGGAGTAGGTCTTGGCCTGAGCCATGCTGCGGCCGATGAACACCTCGTCGTGGCCGGAGTCAAAGCTGACCGCGCCCAGCCGCTGGCTCATACCATAGGCCGTCACCATTTTCCGAGCCATGGCAGAGGCCCGCTGAATGTCGTTGGACGCGCCGGTGGAAATGTCGTCCAGAAACAGGCTTTCCGCCACCCGTCCTCCCAGCAGAACCGCGATTTCTTCCTCCATGTACCGCTTGGAGTAGTATCCCCGGTCCTCTCCAGGCAGGGAAATGGTCATGCCGCCGGCCTGCCCCCTGGGGACAATTGTCACCTGATGGACTGGATCCACGCTGGCCAGACAGTGGTGTATAACGGCGTGTCCCGCCTCGTGGTAGGCAGTAAGCCGCCGCTCGTGGTCGGGCACCACCCTGCTCTTTTTCTCCGGACCGGCGATGACCTTGATAACCGCCTCCTGGAGAACGTCCATAGTAATGAATTTCTGATCCCTTCTGGCGGACAACAAGGCTCCCTCGTTGACCAGATTCTCCAGGTCTGCCCCGGTAAATCCGGAAGTAGCCCGGGCCAGAACCTTCAGGTCTACATCCTCCGCCAGAGGCTTGCCTCTGGTATGAACAGTGAGAATCTCCTCCCGGCCCTTGCTGTCAGGGCGGCCCACATAGACCTGCCGGTCGAACCGGCCCGGCCGCAGCAGGGCCGGATCCAGAATGTCCGCGCGGTTGGTGGCCGCCAGCACCACCACACCGGAGTTGCTGCCGAAGCCATCCATCTCCACCAGTAACTGGTTGAGCGTCTGCTCCCGCTCGTCGTGGCCGCCGCCCAGGCCCGCGCCTCTCTGGCGGCCCACAGCGTCGATCTCGTCGATGAACACCACCGAGGGAGCCACCTTTTTGGCTTCCTCGAAAAGATCCCTGACCCGGCTGGCGCCCACGCCCACGTACAGCTCCACAAAGTCGGAGCCGGAGATGGACAGAAACTGCACCCCGGCCTCCCCGGCCACAGCTTTGGCCAGCAGGGTCTTGCCGGTGCCCGGAGGGCCCACCAGCAGCACACCCTTGGGAATCCGGGCTCCCAGATCCAGATACTTCTGGGGCTCACGGAGAAAGCCCACGATTTCCCTCAGCTCTTCCTTCTCCTCCTCTGCGCCGGCCACGTCCGCAAAGCTGACTTTTTTATCGCTGTCGGAACCGAAGCGGATACGGGCCCGGCCGAAACGCTTTCCCTGGTCCATACCTCCGCCCCCCTGGGCCCGGATCATCATGAACTGCCAGATCAGAAACACGCCTCCCACCAGCATACCGTAGAGGAGGATCTCGCTCCACCAGGGCGGGCGGTAGGCGGGCCGGTTGTCATAGTCCACCAGAACGGCCCGGTCCTTCTGGTCCTGAATCAGCTCACCCAGCTCCGCCCAGAAAAGGGCGGTGCTGCCCAGCTCGTTGTGGACGGTGGAACCGTCCTTCAGCGTCAGGTACAGCTCGTCGCCGTCCCGGATGATGAAGCTGTGCACCTGCTCCCGGCGGAACAGCTCCTGCGCCTGGGCGTAGGATACCTCCGGCACGCGGGACACCCCGAAAAAGACGTAGTAGGCACACAGAAGAAAGAGAAGAATAATGAAATAAACGGTCAAACCAGGACGGTTTCTCTGCTTAGTCAAAAGATCACTCCTTTGGGCAGCCCTGAAGGCCACGCCGCTGCATTTTTCTTGTTGGAAGTTTGCCTCGCCAGGTCAATCCGGCTCTCCTTGGTAAACCTCCGGCTTCAGTACCCCGATGTAGGGCAGATTCCTGTATTTTTGACAGTAATCCAGTCCATACCCCACCACGAACTCATCCGGCACCTCAAAACCGGTGTAGTCGGCTTCAATGGCCTTCGTCCGTCTGCTGGGCTTGTCCAGCAGGGTGCAGATGGATACGGAGGCTGCTCCCTTGGTGAGAAAGTACTGCTTGAGAAAATACAGAGTGTTGCCGGAATCCAGAATATCCTCGATCACCACCACATGCCGGCCGGTGATGTCCTGCTGGATGTCGTGTGTGATCTGCACCGCGCCGGAGGAGCTGGTGGCATTGCCGTAGGAGGATACCGCAATAAACTCCACATCGCACTTCACCTGGCAGGAGCGGACAATGTCCGCCATGAAGATGAAAGCCCCTCTCAGTACACTGACGAACAGCGGGTCCTTATCTTTCAGTTCATCGTACATTTCCATGCCCAGGGCCTCGATTCGGGCGGCGATCTGTTTTTCGGTGTAAAGTACCTTCAAAATATCCTGATCCATCATGCCCATGTCTCTCTCCTTATCAAAATATGTCCAAATGGCATTAAAAGAAAACTCCGAGGGGGCTCATCCGGCTCCGGAATTGCCGGGGCCGTCCGTCCCCGCCTCTTGATCCCGCTGCTGAAAGACGATAATCCGGCAGGGCTTCCCAGCCTCCGGCCGGAGGGTCCAATCTGCCGCCACGCCTGGTACGGCGGCGATGATTCCGTTCAAAAACAATGCCGGATGCTCTGCTCTGCGCTCCACGGGGATGCCCGCGTCGGCAAACAGCCGCTTGACAGTCCGGCTCCCGTTCTCTACCGCCATACGGCCAGTACCGTCCCAGGCTGCAACAGTCAGCTCCCCACCGGTATCCCGGAGAACGACTCTGTCCGGACCTTCCTCCGCCGGTTCTCCGCTCCAGCGGAAGGTGATCCACCAGGAGCCCCAATCCTGCTCGCCTTCACGAAGTACCAGCGGCGGCAGAGATGGGGGCTGCTTCTGCAATATCAGCCGGTGGGACTTCCGGACAGCGCACAGGCCCTGGGGCAAATCCAGATATCCGCCGCTCCGCAGGGCCAGCACTGCCTCCGTCTGCTCTCTGGTCAGCTCCACGCCAAATTTCCGCCCCATGCCCCGGATCAGACGACGGCCCATGGCCGCATCCTGTTTATTCAGCACTGGGACGGGCAAAATGACCGCGCTGTCTTCCGCATCCGGCAGAAGGGCCTCCGCCTCCCGGCGGAGATGCTCGTTCTCTTCCCTCAGCAGCGCCGCCGCCGCCGCGATCCGGCCCGCCGCACCGGGAGTCATCTCCTCCAACAGGGGCAGAACCTCCAGCCGCAGGCGGTTGCGGGTAAACCGGGCATCCCGGTTGCTCTCATCCTCCACCCAAGGGACGCCGTTTCGCTTCACATATCCGTCGATTTCATCCCGGCTGGTTTCCAGCAGAGGCCGGACGATCCGCCCCCTCACGGGGGCAATGCCGCACAACCCCTGCAAGCCCGCTCCCCGCAGCAGGTGGAGCAGTACCGTCTCAGCATTGTCCTCCCGGTGGTGAGCGGCGGCGATACGGGACGCGCCCATGTCCCGGGCAGCGTTCTCCAGAAAGGCGTATCGCAGCTGCCTGGCGGCATCCTCTATGCACAGGCCCTCCCGGGCGGCAAAGTCCCGCACGTCCCCCGCCCCGCAGGTCAGTGGGATGTGACGCTCCCGGCACCAGCTGCGGACAAATGCCTCGTCCCCGTCCGCCTCAGGCCGCAGTCGGTGATTGAAGTGGGCGGCGGCAATCTGAAAGCCTCTCTCTGGCCCCAGGCCAGAGAGAAGGTGGAGCAGCGCCATGGAGTCCCGGCCGCCGGAAACAGCGCACAGAACCGTTCCCCTCCGGGGAAGCATATCCCAGGCCTCGCAGAACGCCAGCACCCGTCCAGTCAATGGATCAATCCTCTTCATCAAAGCGCATCTCCAGGGTACTGAAGGTTACATATTCCGGCGACCAGCGGAGGGGAACCTTACCGGTTTCGCCGTGGCGGTTTTTGGCCACGATGCATTCCGCCACGTTCCGGTTTTCCGACTCGTCCCGGTTGTAGTAATCCTCCCGGTAAAGGAACATGACAATATCCGCGTCCTGTTCGATGGCTCCGGAATCCCGGAGATCGGACAGCATGGGCCTCTTGTCTTCCCGCTTCTCGTTGGCTCGGCTGAGCTGACTCAGGCAGATCACCGGCACGTCCAGCTCCTTGGCCATGATTTTCAGCATACGGGAGATATCGCTGACCGCCTGCTGCCGGTTTTCCCCGGCGTAGCTTTTCCCGCCGGAGGAGCTCATCAGCTGCAAGTAGTCCACAATCACCAGGCCCAGATTTTCCAGCCGCCTGCATTTGGCGTTCATATCGGCGGCGGTGAGCATGGGGTTGTCGTCGATACGGATGTCGGTCTGCCGCAGGGTGCGGGCAGCTTGGGTGATCTTTCCCCAGTCGGAGGCGCTCAGCCGCCCGGTCATCAGCTTGCTCAGATCCACCAGTCCCTCCGAGGCCATCAGGCGCACCAGCAGCTGCTCCTTGCTCATTTCCAGAGAAAAGACGGCCACGGTCTTCTGGGTCTGCCGCGCCACGTTCAGAGCCATATTCATGGCGAAGGAGCTCTTGCCCACACCGGGCCGGGCGGCCAGCAGGATCAGATCGGAGCGGTTAAGTCCGTGGATTTTCTGGTCCACGGCGGAAAACCCGCTGGGCAGTCCCGGTAGCCCGGTTTTTCCAGAGGCCAGCTCGTTCAGACGGTCTAAAAAGGGCTTGATCAGCTGGGCCACGGGAGTAAGCTCCTGGCTGCTCCGTCCCCGGCGGATGGCGTAAATCCGCTGCTCAGAGGCCTCCAGAATATCCCCCGCTTCCCCAAGCCCCTCCTGAACCATAGCAGTGATCTCCCCGGCGGCCTTGGCCAGGGAGCGCAATAGGGATTTGTTCTGAATGATTTTTACGTACTCCATGACGTTGGCGCTGGTGGGAGTAATCTCCATCAGCTCGATCAGGTAGTTCCTGGTGGTCTGATCGTCATAGGTGCCGTTTTTCTGCATCTCCTCCGCCACGGTCACGCCGTCTACAGGCTTGGAGTAGCTGAACATGGTGTAAATAGTTTCAAAGATGTCCCGGTTCTGCTTCACATAGAAGTCGTCGGGCTGGAGCTTGTCCATGACGTCCTTGATGCAGTCGGCATCGATGAGCATGGAACCCAAGGCCGATTGCTCGGCCTCCAGAGAGTGGGGCATCTGCCTTGATAGGATTTCATCTTCAAAAGCCAATCCGGAACACCTCCTGAATGCCGCCTCTGCGGGGCGGTGCGTGAGTCTGCGGCCCCGGAGGCCGTCCGCTTTTTCTTTCCTCATTGCGCATGATGGCTGAATGCGGTCATTGTGGAATCATTGCCGCAGGGAAACAGGCACCCGGCTGAAGGGCGAGTACCAGGGACGGTTGCTCACGTCCGGAGTGCGCGAAAATTACTTCTCTTCCACCACCATCACGTAGACGGTCCCGGAAACCTCATACCCCAATTTAGCCTTCAGTTCATAATTTCCATACGCCTTAATGGGTTCTTCCATCACAATCTTCTGCTTGGCAAGCTCGATGCCATACTGCGCCTGCAAGGCGTCGGAAACCTCCTTGCTTGTCACAGCGCCGAACAGTTTGCCGTTGGCCCCTGCCCGAGCCGTCACCTTGACGGGAGAATTCTTCAGCTTCTCCACAATGGCCTCCGCCTCGGCCTTGAGCCGGGCGTCCTCTGCTTTCTTTGCCTTCTCCTTCAGCTTCATGGTGTTCACAGCGTCCGCTGTGGCGGGCACCGCCAGCTTCCGGGGCAGGAGGAAGTTCCGGGCGTAGCCCTCCGCCACCTCGATCATCTGGCCCTTCTTTCCCTGACCCCGTACATCTTGCTGTAAAATCACTTTCATGGTGTATATCCTCCCAAATGTCCTTATGCGCCGGTGTATGTGCCGGTCATAATGTAAAATTTATTGCGAAAAACCGCGTTGGTTACTTCACATACAATGGAAAACCCTGCCCGCTGGTAAACCTTGACAGCCCGCGTGTTGAATGCGGCCACCGACAGGCGGAACCGGTCTGTGCCATACTGCTCTTGTCCGAAACGCAGGCACAGTCTGACAAAATCCCTTCCGAAACCCCGTCCGCACAGGTCGGGCCGCAGGCCCAGCCCCACGTCCAGAAAATCGCCGGAGTAGGGATATCCTTCCTCTGTGGGAATCCGGCCGTCCAGCCCGTAGGAGATATGTCCGAGAACATTCCCGGCGGCGTCCACCCATGCAAAACTGCCGCTGTCCATCGGGCGGTCCGGGTGTACCGCGCAGAAGGGCTCCACCGGATTGTAAAAGGCATACGCCCCTTCATACCGCCAGCGGGAAACCGCTTCCTCGTGCCGCTCCAGCCGGGGAATAATCTGAGTGTTGTCCCAATTCATTCCATACCGCCTTTCCTAGGGATCAGGTGGAATAATAGCAGTTGATAGCCTCCATCAACCGCCGACGGACCTCCTCCAGGGAGCTGTCTGGCACATGCCCTCCCGCAGAGGTACCGTTGCCGCCGCCGCCCAACTGCTCAAGGATTACCTGCACGTTGATCTCTCCCAGAGAGCGGCCTGACATAGATACGCCGTCTCCTTGGCGGTAGAGCACCACGGAGGCCTGCACGCCCACCAGATTCAACAGGTCGTCGGCCGCCTTGGCCGCCGTCACCCGGCTTACCTCGCTGCGGGCTACCGCCACAGCGATGTCCCCATGAACCATCTGGGCCTCCCGGATGATGTCGTAGCGCTGGATCATGCTGGGCAGGTCGCTTTGGAAGTATCGGCGGACCTCGTAGGTGTCCGCTCCCGCCCGGCGCAGGAAGGCTGCCGCTTCAAAGGTACGGCTGCCCGCCCGCATGACAAAATTCTTGGTGTCCAGCACGATGCCCGCCAGCATGGCCTCCGCCTCGCCCCTGAGCAGGTCGCTGGGCTCCACGAGATACTGCAAGAGCTCCGTTACCAGCTCCGAGGCGGAGGAGGCGTAGGGCTCGTGGAAGTTCAGCGCAGCATTTTCAATGTAGGTGGACGCCCGGCGGTGGTGGTCAATTACCGCCACCCGATTGCACGCGTCCAGAAGCTGGCGGTTTTCCACCATGTCCGGCCGGTTGGTATCTACCACTACCAGCAGAGCTCCAGGCTGCGCGTGAATGAAGGCGTCAGGGCCGCTGATGAACACATCCTCGTACTCCGGTAGCTCGCTGAGCTTCCGCACCAGGGGGCGGGCGTTGTTGCCCTCCATGTCGATGACGATCTGGGCCTTTTTTCCCTTCTTCCGGGCGGCGCAGCAAATGCCTGCCGCAGCACCAACAGCGTCCATATCCGCGTACTCGTGACCCATGACGTAGACCTGTCCCGCGTCGGCGATAAGCTCTCCCAGGGCCTTGGCCATAACCCGGCTTTTCACCTTGGTCCGCTTCTCTGTGGACTTGGAACGACCGCCGTAAAACTGGAAGTCCAGACTGTCCTTCACCACTGCCTGATCGCCGCCCCGGCTGAGGGCCATTTCAATGGACTTCTCCGCCCACCGGAAGCCCTCCTCGTAGCTGTCGCAGTCCTTGCCCACACCGATGGAGAGGGAGGCGGTGACGCCGTCCTCACTTGTCACTTGATGAATGGTTTCCAGAATAGCGAACTTTTCACTGAGCAGCCGCTGAAAGCTCTGCTCATCACATAAAAAGAGGTATCGGTCCCGATCAAACTTCCGCAGCATGCCGCCAGAGCCGGTAATCCAATTATTGAGCTTCTCATCAATCTGGGCCAATACGGCGCTTTTAGCGGCCTCGCCGCCGGCCTTAAGCAGCTCCTCGTAGTTGTCCAACACCAGCAGGCAGGTGACAGGGCGGCTGCTTTCATACATTGCCTCAATGTGCTTGCTTTCGGTAATGTCGACGAAATAAGCAGTGACAAGGGGTTCCTGATGGGCAGGGCGGTTACTGCTCCGGCTGACCGCGCCGTAAACCCGGCAGGTGTGGCCGGCGATTTCCGTCAGCTCCTCCGCAGCCTCTCCAGTATCCCCAGTCAGAAGCCACTGGTAGTCAAACTCCGGAGCCAGTTCCTCAATACGCATGCTGAGCACATCTTCTCGGGCGGCGGCCAGGGTTACAAAGCCGTCGTTGGCCCAGATCACCTCTCCGGTGTCCGCCCGGAACACCACTACTGGCAGCGGAGTATTGAGCATGCTGTTTTTGCTGATGGAATCCGCCCCGCCGGTAATGGTTTCCACATATTGGATCACATTGCGCCGCCGGCGTGTCCGCTGCTTTCTGTGGTAGACGTACAGCGCCGCAAGCACTGCCGCCTCCGCTGCCGCCAGCAGCGGATTGACAGGCGCAGTCAGTCCGGCGAACAGGGCCAGACACAGAAAGTAGGGCTGCAAATTTGGCTCGATGAGTCTGGACAGCTTCTTATGCACAGCGGCTTTCCCCCTATCCTCCCCGGCCTCGACCCTGCGGCAGCCAGGTTATGCTGATACAGTAAATTTTATTATAGCACATGTGGGGGGAGAATGACAAGATAAGATTTTTTAGGGACAGCGGGATAAAAGTGAAAAATTTCTCTTTACAAAGACGGATTTTTCTGCTATACTAAGCAAGCGTTGGGCGGAAATGAATATTGGGATCAGTTCCTTCCTCGGCATACGCTCGTGGCGCAAAGCCCGGCAGGCAGGAGCGTTGAGAGGAGAGAGAATCCTTGATTCTGCTGACTGCTGGTCAACTATTAATTTCCTGGATAGTCGGGAAGCTCTACAATTTTATATTGCTAGGTATGCGCCCGTGGCGCAGTTGGATAGCGCGTGTGACTCCGACTCACAAGGCCGCTGGTTCGAATCCAGTCGGGCGTACCAAAATGTGTTGATAAAAAAGATGCACAGCAAAAACACCGCATGAAAATGCGGTGTTTTTGCGTAAATACAGAGAAAGCAAGAAAATGCGGCTTAAAAAGTTTGAAAATCAAAAATCAGACTCTGTTTTTTCAAAATAACGAAACCGGAGATGCAAAAAGCCCTTTTTTCTCAATAAGGTGAGTCGAACTCCCCACCACTCCGAAATCAGTCTTTCGTAAAGGCAAGCAGCCCCCTGCGGTTCGCCGGAACCTGTCCGGTGAACCACGGAGGGCTGTTTTTCATTTCCCGCCACTGTTACATATGCTTCGTTTGCCCTCTGGTTCTTTGGTGGTGTTGGTAATAGCTTTCCCGATGCCTTTCGGCTATACTTGGTCTACCAGCGAAGGGAGGGCAGAAGGAAATGGCAGCCAGGAGCAAATACCTTAATTTTCCGATAGAAGCGGCAGACCACAGAAAATTGAAATTGCTATGTCTGCACCGGGACTATACCCTCAAATCGATTCTGCAGGAGATAGTCCACAGCTACGTTGAGAATGCACCAGAGTTCAAGAAGGAGGAATCTTAGATGACCCAGACCAAAAATTTATGCGCACAAATACCCATCGCCCTCCACACCCAGGTTTGCGAGGCCAGAGAGCAGTCTGGCCTGACCACAGCGGAGTACATCACCAACCTGCTCATCGAATACTTCGAAATGAAAGGAAACGGAGGTAAGACGATCATGGCAAACAACTCTCGGACGATGGCCTTCCAGATCCCGGAGGACCTGTTCCAGCGGATCAAGGCGCACCTGGAGCGTGAGACAGCCCGCACTGGCCGTAAGCTGACGCAGAGGGAGTTCGTGCTGGGCCTGATCGAGGAGGCCCTGGAGACGGCGGAGCAGCAAGCCGTGGAGGATACCCCGGAGCTGGAGGAGGGGCCGTCCAGCGAGGAAGCCGGTACGGGCCTCTGTGAGCCCCCTTCCGAGGGCAGCGGCCTCCACACCCAGGAGGTCCCCAGCCAGGGCGGTGAGGAGCCGTGTGAGGCAGGTGAGGGCCTCCCTGCCGCCCAGAACGAATAGCAGCAGAGCGGTCCAGGCCAATCTGATGGGATGGCCTGGACCGCTCTGCGCACACAGGACATAAAAAGGAGAACACCATGAATCAAAATGAACGTATGCTCCCCGGAGATCCCCAGAAGAAAACCTACATGAGCGACCAGGAGTTTACTGCGCACATGGAGGAGCTGATCTCCACACCCAACGCGGAGGCCAACCACAACCTGCTGGACCTTGCCAACAGCCTCTGGTTCGAGCTGAAGGAGGACTTGTATCACACCTTCTCCTTTATCTCCCGCCACTTCAGCCCGGAGGTGCTGCAGAACGTGTACGATCTGTGCGGGGACCCGAAAAATGGCTTTCTGCCGTGGGAGCTGCTGGGTGCGGCGATTTATCTCCAGACGGGGACGCCCCCGCCGGAAACCAGGAAAGACGAGTGGAATGCGGAGTGGAAAGAACTCCAGATCCTGTCCACACCGCAGAGCCCTGACACGATCAGCTCCATGGGGAGCTGTACGGTGCGGGAGCATGGAAAGGAAACGCGGTTCTACACCATCCACTTCGGGCAGTTCGATCCCCTGGAGCTGCTGAGCAAGTCGGAAGCCCTGGCCAAGAGCAGAGGTATCACCGTGACGGAGGCTATGCAGCAGATCGATTACGATATGCAGCTGGGCTATGTGACAGCCGACAAGGCTGTCTGCGGCCCGGAGTCCATCATGGCGGAGAAGCTGTCCCAGCTGATGTCCACCAGCCCCATCACTGCCGCCCACATTACCATCGATGTGGATGGCGGGAGCATCGAGGTCAAAATGAATCCGCTATGGAGGAAGTTGCGGGATGGGAGAGAGACCAGCCCGCCTGTGCGGCAGCACTCTGGCCGGAAGCAGTCTCCCAAGCCCAAAACCCAGCCGGACAGATGACCGGCCCGGTCAGGCAATCCAATACCACATCGAACAGACAGCCCGGAGGGTACCCTGAACCATCAGAGTACCCTCCGGGCTGTTTTGCGTTTTGGATAAGGAGGTGAGCGACACGAAACAAAACACAGCCTTTCGTTTCACGGACGAGCAGATGGCTGCCGCCAAGAGGACAGACCTGCCGGATCTGCTGAAACACCTGGGCTACAGCGTCCGGAGGGTGGGCAGCCGGTACCACACCACCAGGGAGATGGACAGTATCCGCATCAAGGACCGGCGAACCTGGAAACGGTACTCCAACAGCACTGGCGGGGACGCCATCACATTCCTGCAGGAGTTCTGCGGCAAGGATTTCCGGGAGGCGGTGAACTACCTGCTGGAGTTTAACGGGAAGCGCGCCAGGGACTCTCCCGCTCCGCGCCCCAAGTCCGCCCCGCAGGAGGAAAAGCCTGTCTTTGCCCTGCCCATCGCCAACCGGGATCAGCGCCGGGTGTTCGCCTATCTTCAAAAGAGGGGCATCGCCGCCCAGGTCATCCGGGGCTTTATCGACTCCGGCCTGCTCTACGAGGACAGCCTGCACCACAACTGCGTCTTCGTGGGCCGGGAGACTGGCGGCAAGCCGGTGTTCGCCAGCAAGCGCGGCACCTACGACCTGAACGGCTCCGGCTTCAAGGCGGACGCGGCGGGCAGCGACAAAAGCGTGGCCTTCCGTCTCCCCTGCGACCCGGCCCTGGATTGGGTGGCGGTGTTCGAGGCGCCCATCGACCTGATGAGCTTCTGCACCCTGCACCGGCAGGTGCGGAGCAACGCCGTGGCCCTGTGCGGCCTCTACCAAGGCCCGCTGGACACCTACCTGCGGGAGAATCCACACCTGAAGCGGATCGT
>OFFE01001463.1_pt1 | contig 16925 bp, 15 predicted proteins | sample 1521371 | NCBI WGS metagenome assembly OFFE01 (sample SAMEA3504131, study PRJEB24116) | mouse gut metagenome | biome: mouse gut; feature: mouse-associated habitat; material: faeces | place: Denmark | collected 2011 | reverse complement strand
AATCCGTAATTTTTAGCCAATTATTTGAAATACATGGTAAGGAATTATACTTTATCTTTTCTTTCTCTAATAATTTTGCAGCTAATTTTTCGTTTGTAAGGAAACCTTCACCTGTGTCAAATAACAGTTGTTTTGCTAAATCACCCCTTTTCCCCAGCAATTTACAATAGTTCTCCATTGCTATATAAGAATAGTTTTCCTTCCTAAGTTTTGACAAATCTCCCCACATATTAAAACCTTGATTTGCAAGATTTCTATTCATAATTTCCATCTCACTGGCCATTTCCAATGTAAGACCACGCACTCCATCTCGTGCCACATCTAAATAAGGCCGATACTTATCCTTATATAAGACAATTGTCGCAAGATTTTTTATATCAGTGAAATAATTACCGTTACGATAAAAGAAATTTGCATCTCCACACAATATTCCATTGTGCGCCACTTTACCATATGCTCCTGCCTTATTAATAATATTTTTAAAATTTTCATTATACCCTTCAAACTCAGATAATGAACAAATATCAAAAAACCATATCTTATGAAAATCCTTAAATTCTTCTAAGGTTGCAGCATCCTCCTCTTCCATAATGGAATATCCACTTCTTTTAATAAATTCTTTCACATCGTTTATAGTTTCATTTAATTTTTCTTCTGAAATTCCATACCGCTCTTTGATATTTTCTTTCCAAGCATTTTTTCCAATATAATTTTCCGTTATCCCTCTTAATACCTCGCGCTCAGCTGAATCATATGAATATCGTAAATCCATTTTTTCCTCTAAAGCATGCCGTATATCGCTTCGACATAAGTACTGTCTATCTTCTAATACCTGCATCTGATCCCTGAAAATTTCATCAAGATCTATTTGAATTCTTATTCCCAGCCCATCCCTTTGTTCGTTTATATATCCAGCAACTATAACCTTTGATTTCACATACTTGTTTCCTATTTTTATGTTAACGGGTTCATGCTCTCCCTCTACTTTTGCCACCAATAATACACCTTTTAAAAATGGCGTACTTGTATAGTCTTTTAATGAAATACACTTCAATAGCAACTTAGGCGGATTTTTAAAAGAAATTTCCGGTATTTTACGATACAATTCGTTAAGTTCTTCATTGGAAACCACAAATTCCTTCACGCCATTTTCTCCTAAGATATCTGGCGAACAAATCGAATTTACAGCATCCGAAAAATCCTCTTCTGTTGGATAATCACAAGAACCTTCATCTCCATCATAATGAATCGCAACTGGAGGATAAATCACATATCTATCCACAATTTCCTTAAATCCCCTATATCTTCCAGTTTGATAAAGATTTGTGCGAACCGCTATTACCGTACCTGCCTGCGTTAAATACTGTACCTTTTCCTTTTGCGTCACTCCCTTCATGGGTCCCGGCATATGTTTTTTGTCCTTATTTGATAAATAATAATATCCATTTATACCATGCATACTCAGTCGTAATGCCGGATAGTAAATATTTCCCTCCCTAAAATGTTTTGTGCTGATTTCTACCTGATTAGTTTGATCGTCTCCCATAAAACAAGACAGAATCCCTATACCAAACCTACTAATTGGCATATAATCAGGATCTGCGTTACACTGTAATTTTGATTTTGTAAATGTATCTGATGAATAATATGAACTCCCTATCTTTAGGAAATAGTTCATAATAACATCTTCCGTCATACCTATTCCATTATCTTCAATCCGAAACCAGTGATAGCCCTCCTGATCCATCCAACACCGAATGTTGATTTGTCCTTTCCATTCAGAAGGTAGATTTCTATCCAATTGCTCCCTTGTGCGAACAGCATCTATGGCATTTTGAATTAACTCTCTCACAAATACTGAGGGATCGCTATATAAATCCTTACCAATAAGCAATTCCAGTATTTTATCCTGATCCAGTGACAGTCGGTATTGCCCTGACACATATCCTTCAGATTTAATATTACGCTTAATCTTTCCGGGCAAAATAAAATCCTGCCACTTTCCCGAAAATCGTTTCAATTGTTTGCCGCAATAATTTAATTCCTGATCAACCCAGTCAAGATAACAATTGACTGTTTGCTCCACCTGCATCGATTTGCAAGTTGCACTGTAATCCAAAGAATACATATGCATACGCTCATTAATATGTAAGAAGTCAAATCCCTGGGATGCCAAGTGCTTATCCCATTCTTCTTTACTTTTTAGCGTATTCGAATCATCTGCTTTTTGAAAGCCACTATATCTGTATACAGCCTCAGGCGCTCTGCTTGTGTCAAAATCTAATATATCTGCCAATCGCAGTAGTATTGCACAAAATCTCAAATCTACGGTTGCTGTTGCCTCCATTTTATCCAATGCAGTTATATCCTTACCATGACTCTGACATACACATATTAAATCTTCCCTGTCAATTTTTCCCGCTAACACGTTTGGCCATTCAATATCAAAAAGGAGATCCATAACCCGTTCATGATGAATGCTGCGAAGATAATTTTGAATCATATCATCCGTCAATACCGGGACCGAGTTCCCGGATGAATAAGCCTTTACATATTCACTATGGTTATTTTCTAAATATTGATTTAATCTATCAGCATCATTAAATAATTCTTCTTTTTCTTCCTTGCTGTAGCTCATCCCAATATCATGGCAGCAAGCTGACATGATAAGCAATGCTGCCTCATCTCTAGTCAATTTGCCCAAATCATCTCCTAACAAGTCAGCCATCAAATGCATAACATTGCAAATATGTGTTTCATTATGCAATGTAAACATTGGAAATGTATCGCGAATTGTTTCTGCCCGTTCTACACCATACTTACAAATTTGCTTCACAGCCGACAAATATTCGCTTCCAATCTGCTGATCCTTCCGGGAAACTACATCCTCTTCCTTAACCTTTTTCTCCAGTACATCCCATAACTTTACATTCATAAATCCCATTTCTGTTTTCTCCCATACATCTAAAGTATATTTGGCATAGTTTCAAGAATTTTCTCAATTTCTGTTTTTCTATCCACTTTTGAAGCAAATAACTTACTAATTGTCTCCTTAAATCTGTTAATAACACTTCTAATTACATTTCTATCTTCGCCATCAAAATATTCTTCCGCTACTGCTAAACTTATAGCATTAACCGTACGCTGGCATAAAACAAGTCTTTTGATTTGACCTAATATACATATAAAAAATACTACAATAATGGGTAAAAATAGCAATAAATACTTTTTTACGTCTGTAATCGTAACAAAAAAATAAATTCTGAATGATTCATTAAAAATAATATCAAGTCATAATATTAACAAATAATCTGTATGGATATTTATGAAACATAATACATTCCCAATCAGGAATATGTTCTTTCTTTTTACACATTCCTGTTCCACACAAATTTCCGCTTTCACCGCTTTCATCATCTAGCAATTCGTTATAATAAGAACATTTACAACAAATATTTTTACCAATCATTTTACTAACAATAATAGTAACATAAAAATGAGATTAAAAACAACGGCTCCAATAATTGAAGTCACAAAAACTATTCTACATGGTGATACACTAGACATCCCACTAAAAACGCCTGCTGTAAATGTAATACTTCCTGTAAAAGCTAATTGATTCAGGCTCACTAATCAATAAATCTATTCACCCTATTTTTTAATAATTGTAGACACATCGTTTTATATTTAATGATAGCATACCTCCGACTATTTTTCCATTAATTCTATTATATTTCCTGCAATCAGTCTTTTAGCTAAATCCTGAAAAATCTGCTATAATGAATGGGGATTTTCATTATATACCAAAGTAGAGGTGGACTATAATACAGATATGCCAAAAAGATAAAGAAAAGGTATTTGAAGCAATCCGCACTGGAAAAATAGATGCAGCAGAAATGTCATTTCCCAACCTGATAGATGACATCCTTCTTGTGATGAAAAAAGGGACTTACAGCTTCTCTCACACAGGCCCTGCCGGATAAACCCAGGGATAACAGTCATATCCCTTTTGACATCCTCCTGTGCCTTGCCGTTGCTGCCAGGCTCAAATGCAAGACCAGCCTTACGGATGTCCCCTTTGCAGTGACGGAAGCAGAACTGGGCTGGAACATCTGATGAAAGAACCGGATATCCAGCCATGTATCCACATACCGGACTGCACAAAGGTCCTTGTGAACCTGGAAAATGATAATTTATGAAAATTCTTCCGTGGTAAAGACAGAGGGGTGGAAACCATGCGCGGATATAAACCGGGTGTCCTCAGTGGCATCCAGGATGACTCAGGCATAGCGGAAGAGATTGTGTTCGGCACACTTAAGACCCAGGGCATGGAACAGTGCAGGGAGATGCTGAAGAATCCCCCCTTCTTCCATGAAAATGACGTACTGAAGAAGATTTGTAACGGAAAGTTATCATTTTTGATAGAAAGTCGGAATTTAAACCAAATAACAGTAGCACTTTCTTATCGCAATCATTTGAATATTGAAATATCTTTAAATAATCGAAATACGATAGGTTTTGATGAAGACAAATATCTTGGAAAACTAATTCAAGGTTCCCGCGAAGAAAGGATAGCAACTTGTATTTTGTCCCTTTATACAGAAATTCTTGAATAGGGCAAAGGAAGTTTAAGCAAAATTTAATGGAATTGTGTGGGTGTTTGTGATAAAATAAGGGAATTGAACAATTGAATAAATTAGGATTTATTCAATTAGATTGGAGGAGTAATCAAATGATTATTTTGGTAACAGGAGCATCTCATACAGGTAAGACAGTACTTGCTCAAAAACTACTTGAAAAATATAAATACCCTTATTTATGCATAGACCATTTAAAAATGGGGTTGATTCGTAGTGGGAATACTATACTTACCCCTGTTAGTGATGAAAAAGCACTAACAGATTATTTATGGCCTATTGTGTCTGAAATGATAAAAACAGCTATTGAGAATGAGCAGAATCTTATTGTAGAAGGATGTTATATTCCTTTTGAGTGGTCGAAAGATTTTGGAACGGAGTATTTGAAAAATATAAAATATTATTGCTTAGTTATGAGCAATAAATATATTATGAATCATTTTGGTGATATAAAAAAGTATGCAAGTATTGTGGAAAATAGAATGGATGATGAGAGCTGTACGATAGAAACAGTACTCCGAGATAATGCCAAGATATTAGAACAGTGTCAAATTTACAAGGTTAACTATCTTCTTATTGATGATGAATATCAAGTTGACATTGAACTATAAATTGTAGGGAGGGAATGAAAATGCGCACAGAGGCAGAAATGATATCTTTGATAAAAGATATTGCTTTTAAGGAAGAAAATATTAGGGCTGCATATATTGAAGGCTCTCGTACAAATCCAAATGCTCCAAAGGATATTTTTCAAGATTATGATATTGTGTATATTGTAACAACTACAAAACCATTTCGTGAAGACAAGGAATGGATAAATAATTTTGGCAAGATTTTGTACATGCATTATCCCGAGGATAATGTGTTTTATCCATCGGATGTAGAGAATTGTTATGGTTGGCAGATGCAATTTGTAGATGGAAATCCCCTAATGCAGGAAATCAGATACCTGGATAAGTTAGTGGATGAATTGGCAAAGGGCAAGAAAATGGAAAATATTATTGAGAACACAGCATCGGCAGTGAGAAACGATTGCAATATCAGTAGGGGGTGATTACTGGATGAATGGGGACAATGTGGAATTAAGATTCAGTGCGACGATACTTCAAAATGGAAATATGGATGCTGCCTATGTGGAAGTTCCTTATGACATCAAAAAGCTATTTGGAAAAGGCCGTCTGTTGGTAGATGCAGTTTTTGACGGTATCCCATACCAAGGACAGGTGGTAAAAATGGGCACACCCTGCTACAGTATCGGTGTTACCAGGCAGATTCGCAGACAGATTGGCAAGAGCTTTGGAGATACGGTTGAAGTGGTCCTTCAGGAGAGGAAAAGTGAGAAGACGTCCCTGTGGAAATGCCCGAAATGCGGAAGAGAATTTAAGAAAAAAGAGCAGAGCCATTACTGTGGCGAAAAACCAAAGACAATTGATGAATATATCCTGAGCCAGGATGCGGATAAGCAGGAAGATCTTAAGTATATTCGTCAGATTCTCCGCAGCGCATTGCCAGAGGCGGAAGAACGTATCTCCTGGAGTATGCCGACCTACTGGAAAAATCATAATATCCTTCACTTTGCTGCTTCAAAGGAGCACATCGGGCTGTATCCGGGGCCTGCGGCAGTCATACAGTTTGCGGAAGAACTCCGGGGTTATAAAACCGATAAGGGGACGATCCGTATCCCCTATGGTAAGGTTGATGCCATACTGATTGAGAAGATTGCAAAGTGGTGCTGGGAAACCGGCAACCATGCGTAATTGTTGCAGAGAACTCGACAATTTCAAGATACCGGGCAGTTACCTATAATAGATAACGGCCCGGTGCTTTCCAAAGACAGAGTGAGTCCTTTTCTGGCTGTGGCGGAAAGCCCCATCGATGCCCTTTCCCTTGCTGCCTTAGCAAAAATGCAGGGAAAGGACTGGAACACTATATCTCTTTGCTAAACTGTTTTTGACCTTAGTTGTCCAGATGGAGAGATAACTGCAATTACTTAAAAATTGCCTTGGCATAAAAGCGATTTGCCACGGTATTTCTAAATTGATGAAAGGGAGTGACTTATGCTAAGCAGAAGTCAAGTAATTGTACTGATTATTGTGTTGCTTCTCTTAGCGGTTACTGCAAGGATACTCCCATTTCGGAAAAATGTTCCCACTGCTTATTACTTCCGGAAAATCATATTCCTTAAAGAGAAAAGTCCATAGGCTATTCCGAAGACGATCAAGGCGCTTCCAAGAAATACGATCATGTGTACAAGGAGGTTTCCTTCCTCTCCACTGATAAGACGAAGATAACCATCTGTAATTAGGCCTGCTATCAGGCCGATGCCAAGGCTGAACTTTTTCTGCTGTTTTCTGTCCATGACTGTTTTTTCACCTCCGCAAATTTGAATATCGGAATAATTATAGTCTATTTTTCACAGAAACACAACTCCGAAAAGGGAAAATCATCTGCGCCTCCTTTGGGGAGATGAGACAGGAAACTGCCAGGTCAGCGCAGGGAATAAGAAATGGTATAAGAAACAGACATTCAGACAAGCAGATGTTTCATAGATTAGAATAAGCAGGACGGGGAGGCTGCGCATGGAGACCGCACAGGGAATAAATCTTGCACAAATGAAGGAGGTTGACATAAATACGGCTGACAGGGAATCGCTTGTGGACATCAGGGATGTACAGGTTGATGTGAAGCTTTCCAGAAAACATTTTGAGGATTACCTGCGGCAGATAAAGACCCCGTACTGTTACCGCTGCGGTAAGATCGTGGTGAAGGTCAGTTTTTCGGATACTATATTTTTGCCTGGATATTTTCGTGGAAGAAATTCCTTCTGGAAAGGATTTTTCGTTGGAAATTTCTTCTGGGAAAGGGTTACATAGGAAATTTATATAGGAAAATGAAGGAAACAAAAGATGGACGACATTCAACCGGAGGCATAATTTTTGCGCTTTAAAGTATTACAATCCTGCTTAAATAAGCAGATCGGTGGGCCCATTGTGAAAAGTTTTAACGGGAAATTTTTTACATTGGAGGTAGCGCCATGGAAAATTTAAAAACAAACCGAATATACCATGCTGCTGTCTATGTGCGCCTGTCAAAAGAAGATGGTGACAAGGAAGAGAGCGACAGTATCGTAAACCAGAAGGAGCTTATCAGGGCATTCCTGAAGGATAAGCCGGATATAGAAGTCTGCGGGGAGTGGGCGGACGACGGCTACAGCGGGGCGGACTTCGAGCGCCCGAATTTCCAGAGGATGATCCGGGAGATCGAGGCAGGCCGCATTGACTGCGTGGTAGTCAAGGACTTGTCCCGGTTCGGCAGGAATTTTGTGGAGGCTGGGCGTTACATCGACCAGATTTTCCCTGCCCTGGGGGTGCGCTTTATTGCCGTCAATGACGGTTTTGACAGCGCAAACGGCAGGACATCCTCAGACAGGATACTGATTCCTTTTAAGAATCTGATTAACGATGCCTACTGCAGGGATATTTCGGTAAAGGTCAGGAGCCAGCTGGAAACCAAACGCAGGAAGGGGGATTTCATCGGCTCTTTTACTGTATATGGGTATTTAAAGGACCCGACTGACCGCCACAGGCTGGTGGTGGATGAATATGCAGCCGGTGTGGTGAGGGATATTTTCAAATGGAAACTGGAGGGCGCAAGCCAGCAGCGGATAGCAGACCGTCTGAATGAGCGGGGAGAGCTGTCCCCTATGGAATACAAGCGGTTCTGCGGGATGCGGTACCGGTCCGGCTTCCAGGTAAACGCGAAAGCCAGGTGGACGGCGGTAGCGGTGGGGCGCATCCTGCGCAATGAGCTTTATACCGGAACCATGGTACAGGGAAAACGGACCACACCCAACCATAAGGTAAAGAAAACGCTGTTAAAGCCCAGCGAGGAATGGGTGCGGGTGGAAGGAAGCCATGAACCTGTTGTTGATAAGGAAGATTTCCTTGCAGTAGAGCGGCTTCTCCTACAGGATACCAGGGTGGCACCAAAGGAAGAGGCGGTTTATCTTCTCTCCGGCCTGGTATTCTGCAGAGACTGCGGTTACGGTATGGTGCGCAATAGCGTGTGCCGGAACGGGAAGACTTATGTGTATTATATGTGCGGCAATAACCGCACAAACGGGAAATGCAGCAGCCATCGTGTAAGCGGGGGACAGCTGGAGCAGTCCGTGCTCCTTGCGCTGAAGCAGCATATGGCCCAGACGGCGGATATGGACCGTGTCCTTGCATACATAGACACCCTCCCGTACCATCAGGCAGAGGTGGAGAAAGCGGATCGGCAGCTTATGAAGAAGCAGGAGGAGGCAGAGAAGTATACCCGCCTGAAAACCTCCCTGTATGAGTCCCTTATGGATGGGCTGGTGGATAAAGGGGAGTATCTGGAGCTTAAGTCCTTGTATGACGGGAAGCTGCAGGAGGCGCAGGCAGCCATGGCCAGACTTCGGGAAGAGATGGAGAACCTGCTTCGGAACCGCACAGGCGGCACTTGCTGCATCGAACAGTTTAAGAAGCATCAGAATCTGACAGAATTGACGCGGCATATAGCGGTCACTCTGATTGACCGGATAGAAGTCTGTGAGGACTGCCGTATTCAGATCCGGTTTAAGTACCAGGACAGCTTTGAGCGGGCTTTGTCGTTCATAGAGAGTGTGAAGAAAATACAGCCACTCGGCATTGCAGCCGGAGGGGAGATCATCACTTCGGTAAGCAGAGCAATTCATTCAGGAAATGAGGCAGCCGCGCCCAGAAAGGGAGGCAATCGCTCCCGGAAAGGAGCGGTGTAGGATGGCAAGAGTGAGCAGGAAAGCCGTCATATGGGGAGAAGGGAAGAACTGTCTGGCAGTTATCCCGGAAAAGATATACAATGTGGCGGCCTATGTACGTCTGTCTGTGGAAGGGGATAAGCTGGAAAAGAACAGGGAGGCCATATCCACGCAGCGTTACATGCTGGAAAAATACATTGAAAAGCAGCCGGATATGCGGCTTACAGCCGTGTTCTGCGATAACGGTGAGACCGGAACCGACTTTGAACGGCCCGGGTTCGAGCAGATGATGGACGAGGTGCGGCACAGGAAAATAGACTGTATCGTGGTAAAGGATTTATCCCGCTTTGGACGCAATTATGTGGAGACCGGGTATTACCTGGAAAAGATATTCCCCTACATGGGTATTCGTCTGGTGGCGGTGAATGACGGATACGATACCCTGTCCGGGGATACAGATGAGATGGTTGTGTCCCTGAAGAACCTGGTAAATGATTTATACGCGAAAGACATTTCCCGAAAGATTAACTCCACTTTTGAGACCATGCGGGCAAATGGACAGATGACCAGCGGCCATCCGCCCTATGGGTATCTGCGATCCAGAGAAGACAGACACAGACTGGTGATGGATCCGGAGACCACCCCTGCGGTAAGGGATATTTTCCAGTGGAGACTGGAAGGGGAGGGCATGGCACAGATTGCAAGGCGATTGAACGATAGAGGAGTTCTTTCCCCGCCTATGTTCCATTACCGACATGGCAACAGGAAGGATAAGCCCTCTGGGGTCAGTGCCATATGGAGGGCATACCATGTGCGGTTTATGCTGCAAAATCCGGCTTATGCAGGGCATATGGCCCAGGGGAAGGTAAAGGAGTCCTTAAGCGACGGCATTCCCTTGAAGAAGACGGCCCGGGAGGAATGGGTCATTGTAAAAAACACGCATGAGGGGATCATAGACCAGGAAACCTTTGACAGGGTGCAGGAGCTGGTTGAGCAGCGACGCCAGGAATCCCGAAAAATAAGGGGAAAATATGAAACCACGGAAAATATCCTGAAAGGCTTTCTCATCTGTGAGGACTGTGGCACTAAAATGATGCGTTACAAAAGTGTGTCGCCCGCAGGCACGCCCAGATATGTATTTAACTGCAGAGTCTATGGGGAAAATCTGGGCGGGCAGGGATGCAGCATCAAAAGTGTGGGTGAGCCGGAACTGAAGGAGTGTATCCTGCAGTCCCTGCAAGTGCAGATTGGACTGGCTGTGGAACTGGAAGGAATGCTGGAGCGGCTGCAGAAAAAAACGAAATTCCGAGAGAAGGGAGAGGAACTTTCAGACAGGAAGAAACAGCTGCAGCAGAAAATCAAACGCAATATCTCTCTGCGGGGCTCCTTGTATGAATCTCTGAGCGACCATACCCTGACGGAAGCGGAATACCTGTCTTTGAAACGGCAGTATGAAGAAGACGCGGAAAGGCTGCGAGAGGAGCTGGAAGAAGCGGAAAAGGAAGAGCGGCAGGGAATTTGGGCACTCTCCCTGCAGAATAAGTGGATAACAACTCTTAAGAAGTATCAGAAAAGAATGGCAAGCGGGGAGAAGTTAGAACTTTCCCGGCAGATGGCAGTGGAGCTGGTAAAACAAATCAGGGTATCCGGATATAGTGAAGTGGAGATAACCTGGAATTTTCAGGATGAATTTGCAAGACTGTTTCAGGAAGCAGAAAGCTTTGAAAAGATGGGAAAGGCGGACAGCATGATTGGGGAGGAGGCAGAAGCATGAAGACCATTGCACTTTATATGCGCCTTTCCAACGAGGATGCCCATGAGGGGGAAAGCTACAGTATCGGAAACCAAAGGGCACTCCTTATGGATTATGTCAAAAGCCATGAAGAGTTTGAGAACTGGAGCGTGCTGGAGTTTTATGACGACGGATACAGCGGTGTCAGCTTTGAACGCCCTGGCATACAGAAACTCCTTGCCCTGGCCGGAGATACGGTAAACTGTATCATTGTAAAGGATTTTTCCCGGTTTGGGCGCAACCTGGTGGAGGTGGGGGATTACCTGGACCAGATATTTCCGTTCCTGGGTGTGAGGTTCATCGCTGTCAATGAGGGCTATGACAGCGGACGGGGACTGGGCAGCTCCGTAGGTCTGGATGTGTCGTTAAAGGCGATGATCTATGAGATGTACAGCCGTGACGTGTCTGAGAAGATCCGCTCCGTCAAACATGCGAAGATGCGCAAAGGGGAGTATCAAGGAATCATTGCATTTTATGGGTACAGGAGGTCAAAGACAGCAAAAGGCAAGCTGGAGATTGACGGGCCTGCAGCGGAAGTAGTGCGCCGGATTTTCCGGATGGCGGCGGAAGGAATCACACCAACAAATATTGCCAGGGAACTGAACCATGATGGCATCCCGTCTCCGCTGATGTACCGGAGGGAAAATCATACGGACGCAGGGCACAGCTGGCGGGTGGCGGGAGATATGACATGCTGGACCAGGGAAAATGTGCGCCGTACCTTGTGCGATGAGCGTTACACGGGCAGGCTGGTCAGCCATACACGGGCAAAGGAAGATGTTTCTGCAAAGGTCTCCAAACTCCTGCCGAAAGAAGAATGGATCATAGCGGAGGATGCCCATGAAGCTCTCATATCGAAAGAATTGTTTGAACAGGCGCAAATCGTTTTGAGGCATTGCTGCCATACAAAAACACCAAGGAAACCGTACCAGCGTTTTCGGGGACTGCTGAAATGTGCATACTGCGGCAGGGCGTTGTCGAAAAGCGGGAAAGAGACGTATTATTACTGCACCACTGGGAAGGTGCTTCCGGAGGCTCCCTGTCTGGATGTCAGAATAGGGGAGAAGGAACTGATAGACAGCTTGCTAGAATCTCTCAGGCTTCAGATACAGCTTGCAGGGCAGCCGGGAGAGACACAGCAGGATGGCCGGACAGAGCAGAGTAACCTGCAGGAAAAACTTCGGGAATGCCGAAAGGAGGCGGACAGATGCAAAGCCAGACAGGCAGCGGCCTTTGAGGATTATGCGGAGGGACGTATCCAGAAGCAGGAATACCTCTTCCGAAAAGGGGAAATAGCTGCGCGGCAGGAGGAAATTACCAAGCAGTATAAAGAAATATCTGATAAACTTGCAGAGGCTGGGCAGGTTAGGAACAGGGAGGCTGTGGACTTAGGAGGGTATGTCTTCGTAAAGGAACTGACGCGGGAAATACTGGAAGAACTTGTGAAAGAAATTAGAGTCAGCAAGGGAAATGCTATAGAGATTGTGTGGAGTTTCAAGGAATGACGGAGCATTTTCAGATGTTTAGAAATATATTTTTTATGTATGTTTTGACACGAGCCGAAGGACATCTGATAGGGAATCATACATACAGCCATATGCAGCTGACAAAGAATAACAGAGAAAAATTCCGGGAGGAGCTGGTCAAGACAAACGAAATTCTGAAGGAGATCACCGGGGAGGAAGTGCAGTATGTCCGCCCGCCCTATGGCACCTGGGACAAGAGTTTTGAGAAGGAGTTGAACATGTTTCCGGTGCTTTGGACCGTGGATCCGCTGGACTGGTGTTCCAAAAATGTAGGATGCATTGCGGAGAAGATTGTGAATAAGACGGAGGAGAACGATATCATTCTCATGCACGACTATTATGAAACGTCAGTCACGGCGGCCCTGAAGGCAATAGATGAGCTTTTGGATGAAGGATTTACCTTTGTGACAGTGGAGGAGATACTATTTGATTAACATGCCGGCTTAGGAAGGTCTTTTTACAAAAAAAGAGAGCAGGTTGGTGGCTTTTTGCCCGTTGGTGTGCTATACTGGGAGGCAAATTCTTCCATAATAATATGCAACACAGGAAAGGATGGGCATTTTATGAGTCAATTTGAAGCTGCTCTCTTTGATGAGCTGGAACCGCTGTATCCGGACACGGATCCCCGGGAGGGAACCGACTTGTATATAACAGCAGCGCCTTCCAAAGCATATGCGGGGGTACATATTATGCTTTCTGGCCTGACGCCGGGAAAATATGTTACTTTTGAGGTATCGGCTCCCCTGCGCAAGACGGTTTCTGTGAAAAATGACGGCACAAAGGTGGAAGTCCATGAGGCGGATCACCGCTGGAAACTGTTTGAGCTGCTGCCGTTGCCGGTGGAGGCGAACACCGGTGGGGTGTCCAGGACGGAATGGCTGTGTCGGGATGTGAATGACAGTGTCATCCGTCGGGCGCCATTTATGGTGTATGACGTTCTCCGCCCCTGCACCAATGTGGTTATGGCCCGGGGAGCGGTAATGGCCCTGTGCTTCCGATGTAAGGTGGACACAGAAGTAGTGGAGCTGAAAAAGTGGGAGATAACCCTTTCCCATGAGGGAATTTCCCGCCGTCTTACTTTTGAAGTGGAGGTGTTTCCGGCAGAGGTGCAGGAGGCAGGCCCCTTGGACCACAAATATGTCAACTGGCTCAGCTGTCGTGGAATTGCCGATTACCACAACGCACCTCTGTTCAGCCAGGGATGGTATGATATGTTTGAAAAGTATCTGCGTCTGGGGAAGTATGGTCGGCAGAATATGGCGCTGCTCCCTGTGGAACTTTACTTTGATCTATGTGACGGCATGCCGAAGCTGAATGAGGAGAAACTGGATCGTCTGGTGGACATTCTGGACAGGGTGGGCATTCACTGGGTGGAGGGCGGCCACTTTGCCTGTCGGAAAGATGGTGAATGGGAGGCGGTGCAGGCGGAAGTGTCCATGACCCATGGGATAATTCCCGGGGACGGGGAGGCGGAACTGGCGAACATGTGCAGGCAGCTCTACGCCTATCTGGAAAAAAGACAGCTCACCGGCCGCTGGCTTCAGAGTTTTATGGACGAACCTCTGGACGGTCTGGCAGAGGCCTATACCGCAGGAAGCAGGGTGATAAAGGAGAACATGCCTGGAGTTCTGGTGCTGGATGCCACCATTGCCCGGGAAAGCATTGCCGGAGGGGTGGACTGCTGGTGCCCTACGACGAACAAATATGAAAAGTATCAGGATTTCTTTGATGGACAGCACGGGAAAGGAGACCACATCTTTGTCTATACCTGTCTGGATCCGGCGGGAAATTTCTGTAACCGTTTTCTGGATCAGGAACGGATCCGGCAGGTTTGGATTGGATGGGCCCCTGCCCTCTATGACAATGTGGAAGGGTATCTTCACTGGGGAGGCATGTTTATGAACAAACTGGATTTTTACCGGCTTAGTGTTCCGCTCCCTGATATTACCGACTATGACGCTGACCGGAGTACCTGCCTTCCGGCAGGGGACGCGGCGGTCATGTTTCCGGGATTTCACGAAGTCTACTCCAGTACCCGGCTGGAGGCGCATCGAATTGGGTTTGAAGACCTGGTGTTGCTGGAACGGGTTAAAAAGCAGGATCCTGCCTGGACAGCGGAATTGATAAGCAGGGTATTTCGCCGGTATGACGATTATGAGAAGGACGTGGCTGTGTACAGGAAGGTCCGGCGCCTGCTGCTGGAGAGGGCTTCTAATTTGTCCTGATCGTTTTGATACTATACTTTTAATTCATAAAGTGCCATTGACCTGCCGTTTGGGTAATCAATGATGTCAACAATCTGAAAGCCTGCCTTCAGGTAGAGCTTTCGGATTGTTTTTTCGTCCAATGCCGTATCCAGGCGTATGTACTGGATGGAGCGTTTCCTGCATTCTTCTCTGAGTGCGGCAGTGACGATTTTTGTCATGCCCATACCGGAATATTCACGGCACACGCAGAATTTGTGCAGATAAGCGGCCTCGTATTTCGGAGCGTCTGGCCAGTAATCTGAGTCTGTCCACTGTAGAATGAAGGCACAGACAATTTTATCCCCCAGCATGCCAAGACAGAAATTTTCAGGTTGGGCTTCGGGAGTGATCAGTTCTTCCGGTGTCAGCCATTCGTCGGGCCAGACCCTGTATCCCATCTTCCGCCCCCAGGCGGCAACTTCTCTCATAACGGATATGGCAGGGGAGGGCATGTTAAATTCAATTCGGAAATTTGCGCTCTCTTTCATAGGGGGACTCCTTAGACATCTTCATAGTTTTTGTAGAAAATTTGTGTATTTGGATTCTTTCCAGTAAATTGCCAAAACTGCAGGCAGCCCTTGGAGAGACTGTTACCGCGTCCGCCTGCCTGTTGGTAAAGTTTGTTTGGTAAGTTTCAGGCAAACGCCCAGACGTCAATGTTCCGCTTCGGGAACAGAATGCTTAGACAAAGCATAATTCGTATTTAAGAATTTTTGAAGTATAAATAATGTATCATATCCCCAAAAGGATTGCAAGTCCTTTTTTGTAAATTTTTGAATAAATTGAGATGTCAGGCAAAATTGATAACATTTGAAGCAAGGGGACAGAAATGCAGAGACATCCTGGAGATAAAATCAGAGGCAGGGGCCGGATTGACTTGCGTAAGAGCTGCGTGCATGGTAGGATGAAGAGGAAAGATTCAGGTGTGGGGAAACGCAGATTAAATGCAGCGGACAGACTATAATCACCCATGTATCAGCTGCAGCGGGTTGAAGGCAGGGCGACTTGGGTACAGGAAAAAGGAAATACGGGGGCGGAGGATGAGGCTGAAGAATGTTTTGATTACGGTGGAAAATCTGGAGCGGTCTAAAAAGTTCTATAAAGATCTCTTTGGGCTGGATGTTATATTGGAAAAAGAAGGGAATGCCATTTTGACAGAGGGGTTGGTGCTTCAGGACAAAAATGTCTGGAAGTCCGTTGTGGGCGGGAACGTGCTCCATAAAAATAATGCGTCCGTGTTATATTTTGAGGAAAAAGAAATTGAAAAATTTGCGGAGAGACTGGGGGCATACGAGATGCCTGTGGAATATATCGGTTCTCTTGTGCAGCATCCCTGGGGACGGAAGACAATAAGATTTTATGACCCTGACGGGAATTTGATAGAAGTGGGAACACCTGGATGAGTATATGCCAGAAATTGACGGAAAAACGGATAATTCTTGTTTCACACAGTCATTTTGGAAAATAGAGGAACATGCTGCAGGCTGTATTGGCAGTTTGAAGGCATATTTCAAATGCATGGTACGACAGGTATGATGTTACGAAAAACAGTGCAAAAGTGGAGGGAAAAGATTATGGACAATAATCGTTTGGAGGCATTTGAAAATATGCTTGCGGCAGTACAGAGGGAGTACGATGATATTCTATCTAAGATGGAGGTAATGAAAAAGGAAGGAAAGGTAAAATCAGTCACATACAGGCAGATGATGACTCGCAGGAGCATGTACCAGAATATGATATCCATGTATCAGATCTATGGACTGGTTTAGGATATCCCCAGGGCAGGGTAAGACAGATTATATTTGAGATATAAGAGAAGAGCAGAGTCAACAATGTGGCCTAAAGAGACAATGAAATACAAAATAATGCAAAATGTTATTTCAACCGACAAGGGGCAGATTGTTAAATAATACCTGAATCCGTGAAACTTACTGTCCCAGCACATTGACAACAGCATATTTA
>OFFE01001459.1_pt1 | contig 16963 bp, 12 predicted proteins | sample 1521371 | NCBI WGS metagenome assembly OFFE01 (sample SAMEA3504131, study PRJEB24116) | mouse gut metagenome | biome: mouse gut; feature: mouse-associated habitat; material: faeces | place: Denmark | collected 2011 | reverse complement strand
CAGCGACGCTGGCTGCGGATGTAGATACGACGGGTTTCTGTTTTACTCTGGTTTTCTTTGTTTGCCATACGATTTGCTCCTTTCGGCTGTTAAACCGAAGCGGAGATAACCGGTATGGCTGCCAGTTCTGATTGTCATAGATGGTCACCTCATGCGGATTTCTCCGCTTCATTCCGGTGACCAGCCGTTCGCAGCTGGCACTCTATTTACTTGCTTCGTCGTCACACCAGCTGCGAACGCACCTCCGTGGCCACAGAGAAGGTGAGCTGATGTGTCGACGGACCGTTTTTTGTCGTGTCCGGGACAGTTTTTTGTGAAAGTCCGACTTATTTCCTGTGGATACCTTGTTTTATTCATAATTAGGGTGTATAATAAATGGGAATAACTATGAATTGGACTGAATGAAGGTGACTTCAAGAAGGCAAAATAAGATAAGTACATCGGAGCTTGTCCACATTTATATTGTAGTACAGTGTCGAATTTTTATCGTGGACTGGCAGATGGACAAGCCTTAGACAAAATAGGACAAATTCCGGACAGGACGGACAGAAGATAAACAGGGAGGATACTGGATGAAGTTAAGTGATTTTTGCGCACCGTTTTATTCAACAACTAAATCAAAATGCGGCATTAAAGGGAAAACGTCGCAACCCTCTATAGCGGAGTTCTTCATGTCCATCGCACTTGGCGAAATCGCAAAAATTGAACTGGCCTTTACAGATGACCTGTTTCGTAAGTGGTTTAAAAGCGAAAGAGAACCTAAAGTGGAACTATGGGAGAGAGTTTCAGACGCATTTGATGACACCAGATTTTCAAGAGCAGTCTCATCTAAACTAAATTGAGGAAGTTTTATCTGACTTGTTGACTGCATTTGGGATCGATCTTGAAGAGAATGGTGTTGCTGATAAATTTGCTTTTTCAGCTGCATTGACTAAACAGTTTGGGGCCATTGCCAGAGGGAATGGCGAGGCAGACGACATTGTGAAGGAAATCTATGTACAGTACTTGAAGGTGAAAGATTTCCCTGACTATGTGACTAAGTCGCAGGCAAAATATTCAAAATTAAAGACGCTCCTCTATTCATCAGAGGAACGCCTGTTTGAAGAGTTTTTTGTTTGCAATACTATTAGTAAAGTACCAGCGAGATATCATCGTATCCGTGATGATATAAAAATTGAGAGTGTTACTCTTGTGAAACTGGAAAAATTATCAACTTTCACTATGCTCGTAGGAATGGGCGGCATCGGTAAGTCCATGATGATGCGTCATTTATTCCTTACATCCATTAAAAAGTATGCGCAGAGTGGTAAATTGCCAATTCTCGTCACATTGCGAGAATTTGGTCAGGATAACAACGATCTTTTTAATGTGATTGTGGATTCGGTACACAGATTTGATATTACATTTTCAGCGGCTCATATTCACAAGCTCATGACGGAAGGCAAGTGTCAGATATTGCTGGATGGTCTTGATGAGATTAAAGCCAGTGATATGGATCCTTTCCAGCGTCAGCTCGATGCGCTTGTGGACAGATATCCCAAAAATCAGTATGTGATGTCGACACAAAAGTTTTCTTCCTTTGTGGAACTTTCCAGATTTACGGTACTTTTTATTATGCCGTTCAATAACGATCAGGCGCTGGAGCTTATTGACCGTCTGGAGTATTGTCCAGAAGAGCCGAAACTGAAGCAGCAGTTCCGTGCAAGACTGATCAGCGACTACTTTAAGAGTCATGCGGAATTCGTGACTAATCCGTTGCTGTTGACGCTGATGTTGATGAGCTACCATCGTTTTGCAGATGTACCTGAAAAGAAGTACTTGTTCTATGAACAGGCTTATCAGACACTGCTGCAGAGACATGATTCAGACAAGCTGGCATATAAGCGAATTTTCCACAGTGTGAAGGACCCATCAGATTTTACATTGGTGTTCCGCGAGTTCTGCGCCAAGTCTTACAGAAAAGGAGATTACGAGTTTAGTCATAGCAAGTTTGATGAGTATTTTAGCAAACTAAAAATGCTGGATCGTATGGGCCCAGATATGATGAAACTTGATAATTTCCTGTTCGACGTGTGCCACAGTGCTTGTCTAATGTACGAAGAGGGTCAGAATTATCATTTCCTTCATAGGTCTTTTCAGGAGTATTTCTTTGCAGATTACTACTCTCGTCAAGACGACACCACATTGATGAAGCTTGGCAATTATATCGATACAGCGGAAAAGATTGAGTTTGACGAGGGTAGCGCTTTTGATATGTTGTATGACCTTGCGCAGGACAAGGTTGAACGATTTATCATCATGCCGTTCTTGGCATCGATATATGACAACGAAGGTGATGAGGATAAATACTGGCTGTTCCTGACAATAAGGATATGATTTCTGGATATACCAGATATATCGAGAGGATGTTATCGAGGATACAAGAGCGAAATATAATATCCACGAACGTCATGGTATGCTTCACTATGAGAATTCTCCGTCATCTATCATTTTGTCATTGGTTTTGAAAGTTATTGGTGCTGATCAGCAGTTCAAAACCGAAAAGCCCGGAACAGAATTAATGTATGATGATTTAATTTGTGAGAGACTGTATGGAGAACTTTTGAGAGGCGGTAGTGGAAGCGGAAACACCGTCATCATGCCATTGATGCGTGTGCCGGAAGAATTTGTTAATGACCCGGAAAAGTTCAAAGAGTTGAAACTGGAAGAACGTCTTGTTCTTGACGAAGATGGTAAGCCAGTCGAATTCGGCTATATTTACGCATTTAAGTATGAATCAGTCATTACAGACCCAGATAAGTATCCCGCGATGAAGGAGTTCTGGGAAAAGGATACTTGTCCTGCTCGTAAGATTTTTGATGATGTTGCCAAATACTATCAGAAGCTGAAAGAGAAGTACGAACACGCAAATGAACTGGACGACGATGATTTTTAATAGGAGCGAGGTGCCACATGGAAGGAAACAAAACGCCAGAACTGGAAAGATGGTTTAGTCTTGAAGAAATTTCTAAACATCTGGGAGTGAGTAAAGACACTATCCGAGGTTGGATTAAAAAAGAAACAATCCCATTTTATAAAGTGGGAAGACAATATAAATTTAAGGTATCAGAAGTGGATGCGTGGATTCAGAGTGGTCAAAGCGCAGACGCAGATAAATAAATCTTTTGTATAGAAGGAGACCGAAAATGGGCAAAATTATTCATTCCCGCTCGGTGTCCGGCTCGGAATATGCAGGACTACTAAAGCCAATAATATATTGTTGCCCAGAAGAGAATGTGACTGAAAGTGCGATACCCATCAACCACACTCTGGCCGAAAAGCTATCCGCATTAAAGCCTAAGCGACGAACGATGCGATTAGCTACGTGCTTTGAGGATATCCTGAAAACTCTGCCGGACAATGCGGTGATAAAAGATTTTGATGTAATGTTCAATCCGGAGTACAAGGTGGATGTACTGAAGATAATGGTAGATGCATGTAAGAGAAAACCGTTCAGTATTATCTGGCCCGGTAAATGTGAGGATGGAAAGCTGTTCTACGCTGAAGACGGCTACTCTGATTTCAAAACTTTCAGCGTAGAAGATTATGATGTAACATGCATCATCCAAGGAGGAAGAAAACCATGAAATATTCTCAATTGATAAGCTTCAATCCGATTGAAGATGTTATTCAACTTGTTACGGCGGGTAATAAGGACAAGGCCCGTGAATATGTAAAAACCTATGTGATGTCTGACTCGATGGCAGAGGGTCTACAGGCTCCGCTGATTGACCAGCTGCAAATGGACGAAGTAGTAGACAATAAAGGTGTGCTGATTGTCGGTAACTATGGTACCGGTAAATCTCACTTGATGTCTGTTATCTCCGCTATCGCAACAGACGCTGATAACCTGCAGTATCTGCAGAATCAGAAGTTTGCAAAACAGATGGAGCCTATCGCAGGCAAGTTTGAAGTTCTGCGTATTGAAATCGGCGGCGTCGTTATGCCTCTGTATGATGTCATCATGGGCTATATTCAGGATGACTTTGATAACCGTGGCATTGATTTTGAAATTCCTGACTACAACAGCGTAAAGAGCCTGAAGACCGTTGTTCAGGATATGATGATGGCCTTCTCCGAAAAATACCCGGACAAGGGCTATCTGATTGTCGTCGACGAGTTCCTGTCTTACCTGTCTTCTCGTGACGAGAGAGAAATCGTCCTTGACCTTGAATTCTTCCGTGCGCTCGGTGAAATGTGTTCCAAATCCAAACTGCGTGTTGTATTCGGTATGCAGGAGAAGATTTTTGACAATCCTCGTTTCAGCTTCGTAGCCGATACACTGAAGCATGTTAGTGACCGTTTTACTCAGCTCATTATTACTAAGGAGGCAACTTCTTATGTTGTGTCCGAGCGTATTTTGAAGAAGACACCGGAGCAGAAGGCCATGATCCACAAGCACCTCGAAAAATTCTGCGGCCTCTATACCGGCATGTCTTCCAGACTGGAGGAGTTCGTGGACCTGTTCCCGATTCATCCTTCGTACATTGATGTATTCAATAAAATTTATTTGATAGAAAACCGTCACATTCTGAAGAACATCTCCGTGACCATCAAAAGTATCTTTAACACAGATGTTCCTGAGAATGCACCGGGTATCATCTCTTTTGATGACTATTGGCCTGCAATCAAATCCAACGGTCTGCTTAAGAGTGATGTGACCATTAGTCGTGTTGTGAATGCCAGCCAGCAGTTGGAAGACATTATCAACCGTGCATTCCCGAAAGCTGCGTACAAGCCTCTGGCGACAAAGATTATCTATGCCCTGAGCGTACACAGACTTACAACGAATGGTCTGGATGTGCAGTTTGGTTTGACTGCGGAAAATATGAAAGATGACCTGTGCCTGTATCTGCCTATGCCGGAGCAGGATGCAGACTTCCTACTTTCCCTCATTAAGACTACCTTGCGTGACATTATGACCACCGTTTCGGGCCAGTTCATTATTTACAACGATAGCAATAACCAGTATTACATCGATGTAGATAAGATCGTAGACTACGATGAAAAGATCAAACAGAAGGCTTCCATAATGGCCGATGGCGAACTGAATCGTTATTTTTATGATGTTGTGTATCGCTGCTTGGAATGGGACGCAAAGCAGTATGTTACCAACTTCAATATTTACGAATATGACCTGAACTGGGATTCCCATAACATGTTCCGAGAAGGCTATTTGTTTATGGGCTTGCCGGGAGAGCGTAGCACTGCCCAGCCGGAGTGTGATTTTTATATTCACATCATGCCTCCGTATGACGAGCATGGCAGCAGAGTGCAGAGCTTGTCAGATGAGGTATATCTGTACTTCAAGTCCTCTGACGAGTTCCGTGAGTTCATGGGCCTGTATGCTGCAGCACAGAGCCTTGCCCAGATCAGTGAAGGTAAAGATAAGGATGCATATCTGAATAAGGCCAATATGCTCCGTAAGCGCCTGATTAAGTATTTGAGTGAGAACAAAAACACTTGCTTCGATGTGATATATAAGGGTCAGAAGCGCCAGATGATTGAAGTTTTGAAGGGTCGTTATAATCGTGACCTGACCTTCAAGGACACCATCGACCTTGCAGCTTCTCTATGCCTCGATGAATATTTCTGCGGTAAGTATCCAGACTTCCCAGTGATGAAGACCAAGATTACTCGCCGTAACATGGCTGACTGCGCTCGTGCGGCCTTCGACCATTTCGCTGGCAGAAAGACGCAGCAGTCCATACTGATGTTGCAGAGCTTCGGTATTTTGGATGGCGATAAGATTCGCCCTGAAAACTCCAAGTATGCGGCCTACTATATCGAGCAGATTCGTAGCCTGCCTCCGCAGGGCGTTTTGAACTACTCCGATATGTTTGAGTCTCGCTTCATGGAGATGTATATCGATAAAAAGTTCAAGATTGAGTTTATCTTCACACCGATTATTTTCCTGTCTCTGGTGTATGGCGGCTACGCTGTTATCACCACAAAGGATGGAAAGACCATCACTGCTTCCAATCTGGATCAGATTCCAAAGACCAGCGTGATGGATTTGTACGAATTTAAGTATCTCTCCAGACCGGCTCAGATTGCTATGGCCGAGTTGAAGAAGCTGTTCGAGGTGCTGGATATCAATCCTGCGCTACTGGATAATCCGAATGACCGTGAGAAGGGCGTGGCCCAGCTGCTGGCTAAGGCACAGGTACTGGCGAACTCCTCTGTTGTGGCTGAAAACAAGCTGAACAATAGCTTTGACCTGTGGGGAGAGCCTCTGGCAAGTGCTGCCGAAGTGATGATGCTCCAAAAGGCTTGCAACGCAGTCCGTGATGAGTTCAGCAACTATTCTGCTAAGTTTAACACTCCTGCCAAGCTGAACAATTTCAGCCTGTCTATGGAGCAGGTAGACACGCTGGCCGGACAGATTGCTATGATGCTGCGTATTCCTCAGTTCTTGGATTTCAAGACCGGCTGCGCTGACATCGTTTCCTATATTGCCAACATCGAGTTTATCGATTTGGGTGAAGCCTTCAAAGCAGAGGTTGACGTTGCCAAAGCAGAGTTCCGTTCCATCCGTGATAGTATCATGGACGGTGTTTCCGGTGAAGTTGCTGCCCAGAAAGTTGATGGAATTCTGTCCAAGGTGAAGGCAAAGTATATCGACATTTATTTTGAAAACCACAAGAAAAAAAGACTGGATATCACCGATGCTCAGCGCCGTGGCAAGATTCAGGAAGGCAGAGCGTTGGCAAGCCTCCGCAAGCTGCGTTCTATCGAAATCCTGTCTGCAGCCAAGCTGACCGACATTGAGAACGAAATGTCCGGTTTGAAGGTTTGCTACGAGCTGACACCCGAAGAAATGAAGAGCAGCCATATTTGTCCGCACTGCCGTTATCACCTCGACGACAAGGTAAAAAATGTATATGGCCTGCTGGACAATCTGGAAATCCGTATCGACGATTTGCTGGCTGAGTGGACCAAGACTCTGCTCGACACCATTTCGGACCCAATTGTGGCAAGCCAGAAGACCTTCCTCTCTGCAGAGCAGCAGAAGGCTATTGATGACTTTATTTCCAGCGGTGAACTGCCGAAGCGTGTGGACGATTTCTTCGTTAAGGCCATCAATGCACTGCTGAAGGGATTTGAGCCTGTTGTAATAGACAGTGAAGACTTGATGGCAAAATTGGAACAGATACCTCCAATGGATGAAGCATCCTTTAAGGCAAAGGTAAGCGAACTGATTTCTGCCTATGCCAAGGGCAAGGATGCTGGAAAACTGCGTATCGTTGTGAAGCGCAAAGAAAGCGAGGTCTAAAAATGGAACCGAGAAAACTAACAAAAGCGGACATTGACAAAGTGCGCCATATAGAAGGTTTTCCTGTCGGAAGCGACGAGGATATTATCACACTTTCTAATGCTCCTTATTATACTGCTTGTCCAAACCCGTTCATCGAGGAGTTTATCCGTGAAAACGGAACTCCTTACGATGAGGAGACTGACGATTATCACAGAGAACCTTTCGCCGCAGATGTAAGTGAGGGTAAAAATGACCCTATTTATATGGCACATACTTATCATACAAAAGTGCCGTATAAAGCTATCATGCGTTATATTCTGCATTATACCAAACCGGGAGATGTTGTCTTCGACGGTTTCTGTGGTACTGGCATGACTGGCGTTGCTGCACAAATGTGTGGTAGTGACGATTATGTTCTAAAAACAGAAATGATGCAGAAAGACGGAGATATTTCATGGGGAAAGCGTTACGCCATTTTAAGTGATTTGTCTCCAATGGCCACTTATATTTCTAATGGCTATAATACGCCATTTTCGATGACTAAATTTGTCGAAGAATTTGACACTATTATGTCCGATGTGGAAAAGAAGTGTGGTCATTTGTATCAAACAAAGCATCACGAAGAGAATAGCTTTTTGGGTGAACAGACTGGCGAAATCAACTATGTTATTTGGTCTGATGTTTTTATCTGCCCTCATTGCGGTCAGGAGATTGTTTTCTGGGACGCAGCAGTGGATGTAAAAAACAAAAAAATTGACAGCGACTTTGCCTGTACAAAATGTGGTGTATCCATTAAAAAGGCAAGCTGTGAACGATCTGTTATTAAAATGCTTGATGCAACTGGAGAAGTGGTGGATTTTGCTAAGCAGGTTCCCGTAAGCATCAATTATACCTGTTGCGGAAAACGCTATGATAAAACTCCTGATGCGGAAGATATGCAGAAGATTGAACAGTTGAAGTATTCAGATATCTCTACATGGTTCCCTGTAAATAGAATGTGTGATGGAATTGAATCCAGAAGAAATGATATCAGCGGAATAACTCACGTTCATCATTTCATGACACCAAGAAACTTGATGATTTTTTCAGAAATTTTCGCCCACAGTTCCATGGATTTGAGTCGTATCGTATTTACAAGTGTAATGATGAATTGCACAAAAACATACAGATATCGAACCAATGGTAAAGGTGGTGCACTTTCTGGAACACTGTATATTCCATCCCTTTATCAGGAGAATAACATATTCCAGAGCGCACGTCGCAAATACAAAGATTTCCTTGTGCGAAAAAATAGTGAAGGCTCCATCATTAGTTGTGGAAGCACAACTAATTTGCCGATTCCAGACAATTCGATTGACTATATTTTTACTGATCCTCCGTTCGGAAGCAATCTGAATTATTCTGAATTGAGCTATATTTGGGAAGCGTGGCTTAAAGTTCAGACCCAGCAGAAATCTGAGGCTGTCATGAATAAGGTGCAGGGAAAAGGACTTCTTGAATATCAAGAATTAATGACAAAATGCTTCTCTGAGTATTATAGAGTACTTAAGCCGAACAGATGGATTACTATTGAGTTTCACAACTCGCAAAATTCCGTGTGGAATGCGATTCAGGAAGGTGTCCAGAGAGCAGGCTTTATTATTGCCGATGTAAGAACCCTTGACAAAAAGCAGGACAGCTTCAAACAGGTAAAAACGACAGGTGCTGTAAAGCAGGATTTGGTTATATCTGCATACAAACCTAAAGATAGTTTTATGCGTGATATTATGCTCAAGGCAGGAACCGAAGAAACAGCTTGGGATTTCGTACGTCAGCATTTAGAAAACATTCCAGTTGTTGTTATTAGTAATGACAGAATTGAAGTTATAGCAGAACGTCAAGCCTATCTTTTGTTTGATCGAATGGTCGCATACCACATTATGAATGGCATCCCTGTTCCAATTGATGCTACTGATTTCTACCGTGGACTTGATGAAAAATTCCTTAAGCGTGATGGTATGTACTTCTTGGCAGATCAGATCAATGAATATAATACTGCGAGAATCAAAACAGATATCGAAATCATCCAGTTCAGCCTGTTTGTTACCAATGAAAAGACCGCTATTTCTTGGCTGTATCAACAGCTGAGTGATGAGTTTGGTGGTCCACAGACCTACGCTGAACTACAGCCGAAGTTCATGCAGGAAGTAAAGTCGGTTGATAAGTTTGAGGCTATGCCTGAGCTGTCTGTTCTGTTGGAAGAAAACTTCTTGCAGGACGAGAAGGGCCGCTGGTACATCCCGGATACCACCAAGGAAGGCGATGTAGCAAAGCTGCGTGAGAAAAAGCTGTGGAAGGAATTCGAAGGCTATATGAATTCCAAGGGTAAGCTGAAGCTGTTCCGTTCGGAAGCAGTGCGCGTCGGCTTCTCTCGTCTGTGGAAGGATAAGAATTATCAGGCGATTGTTAATATCGCAGAGCGTTTGCCTGAGCAGACCATTCAGGAAGACCCGAATCTGCTGATGTACTACGATATCAGCTTGAGCAGAGTATAAACAAAAGAAGGTGTACAGAAATGCTAAATACCGGCGATTTCGCTTTTGATACGGTAGCAGGTGCCAATGTGCAGATATTGGAGAGGATTGAGATGTGGGGATACACTTCCTACAAGGTGTTCAATCCGGCAACAGGCCGTGTGTATAAGGCAACGGAAGAACAATTGAATACAAGCGGCAATGCAATCCAGTACGATGAGAACTATCTGCGCTATGTGACCTTGCTCTCGAAAATCAAAAACGAGACCGCCGGTGGCTTTCTGTCTACACTGGCAAGCGGAATCATCCCGCTACCACATCAGCTCTATGTACTGAACCGTGCGATGGAGACGAACAACATTCGTTACATACTTGCTGACGAAGTGGGCCTCGGTAAAACCATCGAAGCCGGTATGATTATCAAGGAATTAAAGAGCCGTGGTCTTGTTCAACGTGTTCTGGTTGTCTGCCCGACCGGTCTGGTTACACAATGGGCATCGGAAATGCAGGAAAAGTTCCATGAAAAATTTCATGTGATTTTACCATCTGATTATGACACCATTCGGCGCTTAACAGATTCAGATGATGTCTATGGTCAGTACGACCAGGTCATCTCTCCGATGGATTCCATTAAGCCTATGGAAAAACACGCTGGCTGGACAGATGAGCATGTAGAAAAATATAACGAGGAACGCATCTACTCCATTATCAACAGTGGCTGGGACCTTATCATCATCGACGAGGCCCATCGTGTCGCTGGCTCCTCCGGCGAAGTGGCCCGTTACAAGCTGGGCTACTTGCTGTCACAGGCAAGCCCGTACTTATTGCTTCTGTCTGCTACGCCACACAACGGTAAGACAGAACCGTTCCTGCGCCTTGTGCGTTTGCTGGATGAAGAGGCATTCCCTAACTCCAGATCTATCGTAAAGGAGCAGGTAGCACCGTATTTGATTCGTACCGAGAAGCGTGAGGCAATCGATAACAACGGCAATCTGCTGTTCAAAAATCGAATCACGCATCTTGTTGAAATGACATGGGACGAGCGTCATTCCTTCCAGCGAGAACTTTACGAGCTGGTAAGTCACTATGTTTCTACGACTTACGATAAGGCAAAACGCAATCGCAAGAAGAATATGTGCCTGATTTTCCTGTTGATTATCATGCAGCGCATGGTTACCAGCAGCACGGCGGCAGTTCATCAGAGCCTTGAGCGTCGTTTGGAAGCGTTGAAAGCCCAGAATACCAGAATTGGCTCCTTAACGGAGTCAGATTTGGCTAATATGGAGATTGAGGACGATGTGGCCGAAGCTCTGGAAGCAATGTCCTTGAATATGTCCGAAGAAATTCTGGAACTGGAGCATATCATTTCTGTTGCAAAGCAAGCCGAGTTCCAGCATCCCGACGTGAAGGTAGAACGGCTGGTTGACACCATCGACGAAATTCTCAGTGAGGGCCGTGACCAGAAGATTATCATCTTCACCGAATTTGTCGGCACACAGAAATATCTGAAAAACTTACTGGAGAACAGAGGCTTCAGCGTTTCTGTTCTGAACGGTAGCATGAGCATTGATGAGCGTAATGAAGCGCTGCAGGAGTTCAAGACCAAGACCAGCATCTTTATTTCTACCGATGCCGGTGGCGAAGGTTTGAACTTGCAGTTCTCCAACATTATCATCAACTATGACCTGCCGTGGAATCCTATGAAAATCGAGCAGCGTTGTGGCCGTGCAGACCGTATTGGCCAGCAGCGTGATGTTCACATTTATAACTTTATCGTTGCGGATACCGTTGAAAATCGTGTCCGTGAGGTTTTGGAAGAAAAGCTCTCTGTTATTTTCAAAGAGCTGGGCGTAGACAAGTATTCCGATGTTCTGGACAGCGAAGTGGCTGAACTGGATTTCACTGAGGTTTATATGAGTTCCATTGGTAGACCGTCCTCTGTAGAACGGAATATGTATCCGGTAGAATCCGAAGTCAAGTAGCAGGTTGCTAATGCCCAGAAATATAAAGATATCATTCGTGAAGAAAAAGACCTGACACAGCTGGTCGGCACCGAGTCCAGTTTTGATGTCGATTCTGCGCTTCGTCAGATGCTGGCTTATTACGAAAGCTGGCAGGGCCACGATCTCAGACTCATTGACCGTATCAGCATCAATGACGAGGAAATTGTGCAGCACCTGCGCACGGACATTTTGCAGGATAGAGCTTCGCAGCTGATGTCCGTCGGAATTAAGAACTTCCCGAATGAGGCCGGTTACTTTATGTTGTGGGAGCTGTCCATCTCCAATGACGAAAGCGGCAAACGTATTCTGCCTATTTTCGTGAACGAGAACTTTGTCCTTCGTCCGATGGCTGGCAAGCGTATCATGGATGTATTCCTTGATGGCACCAGCGGATTGACGGTCGGAGCATCACCGAACATCAGCGACGAGGAATACCAGCAGCTTGAAAGCCTGAGTATCTTTGTAGAGTTGAAGGAAAAACAAATCCAGCTCAATCAGGAGAGCTATAACAAATATATGTATGCGCTGCAACTGCGTATAGAAGCGGCACAGCATATTGGCATTGAAAATATTCGCCGTTCCAGACTGGCAAAGCTGGATCGGGAGAAGGCTTCGATTGAGGCCGAATATAAAAAAGGAAGCCAGATTTATCCTGACTTCCGCTTGATGATTCTTGTAAGATTGGAGGCGTAAGAGATGTTCGGAGACTATGTGTTTGAGAAATCATCTGCACAGTATGCCGATAATATTCTGCTTCTGGATGATGAAGATTTGAACAGTCGAGCCAATTATATATCAGCGTTCTCTGCACATGGTTTTGAAATCGTAAGATACACCGATGATCTTGCCTTTAGAATCGAGTACGAAGAGAAGTTGAAAACGCCCGGAGTAAAGCTGGCCGTCCTTGCACGATCCAGCCAGTATATCCCCTATGATGTGCGTCGTAGGTTGAATGCTTATATGGTAGCTCTGGAGAGCCTGTTCCCTAAACTCCATCCAGAACTGCTGAAGGATAAAGGCAAAGCGGACCTTGACCTGCTCTGTGCAGCATACAAGACAAACTTCGACGATTTTCGACAGAAGCGAGATACGGAAACCTACCTGAGAATGAAGGTTTATTCCAGAGCAAATGTAAAGGCGTATCTGAAACGCAGCCTCGATGCACTGCTTGAAAAGGCTGGCAATATCAAAAAATACAGTGATTGGTTTGCGTTGGCGGAGGAAAAGGCGCAGCTGGATGTAATGGCCGTGCAGTACGAGATTGACCTCGATACGCAGGAAATTAACCGACTGTTTCAGGAATACGCTCTGGCCCATTTTGGAAAACTTTCGCAGAATATTGATAAGTCCTCGCCGGTGCTGGTAAGTAAGGCAATGGATTATATGAGTGTGCATAGCGAAAAGTTCATCATCGTTGTGATGGACGGCATGTCTGAATTTGACTGGAAGATTATATCTACGGCCTTTAAGGAAGTGGCCTATGAGAAATCCTCCATGTTTGCAATGATTCCGAGTACAACATCTGTTTCCCGTCAGTGCTTGCTGTCCGGCAAATATCCGAGTCAGCTGCTGGAGCCTTGGAAGCAGAGTAAGGAAAAAACGGAATTTGTGGACTGTGCAAGAACTCTTGGTTATACTGATTCGCAAATCGGATATGAGCGAGGATACGATGCGCAGTTTGGCTCCTTCGTAAGATGCGGAGCTGTTATTATCAATGATGTGGACGATATGGTCCACGCACAGACTCAGGGCCGACTTGGTATGTTTAATGACATTACCGTGCTGGCCAATCAGAAAAAATTACTGAAGATGACTAAGCGCTTCATGGCAACGGGATATGATGTTTACATTACTGCTGACCACGGCAACACTCCATGCACCGGCCTTGGAAAGCTAATGGGTACCGGCGTTGAAGTGGAAACGAAGAGTCGACGTACGCTGGCGCTGAAGGATTTTGCTGATAAGGCTGGTTTGATTGAAAAACACGGCCTTGTAGAATATCCGAAGTATTATCTCCCGAAGGAATATGATTACCTGATTTGTGATGTTGGCGATTCTTTTGACGCCAAAGGTGACGAGGTTATGACGCACGGCGGCATCACATTCGATGAGGTGGTTGTACCTTTTATCAAAATAAAGGCGGTACAGAAGAATGGCTAAAATGGTTGGATTGTCGAGAAACTTAAAGCTCCAATGGCTGAACAAGGTTGTGGAGCTGGTTTTGGAAGACTTAAAAGAAGAAGAAATTAAAGAACAGCTGAATGAATATCTCAGATTTGAAATTGAAAGTCCTACGAATATCCGTAAGACAAGAGAAATCCTGATGAACATCTGGGTTTATGACAATAATTATTCCGGCAAGATTAAGATGACGGCTTTGGAGCTTATCCGTAATTACCCGGAATACTCGATGCCGATTCACTGGTGTATGATGCTTGCCGCATATCCCGTATTTGTAGATATGTGTAAGCTCATCGGCAAGATAGCAGAATTTCAGGATGAAATCACTCTGGCCCAGCTGAAGCAGAAGTTGTTCGACGAATGGGGTGAGCGCACTACGCTGTATCATTCGATTGATAAGCTCATGGCGACACTCAAGGCTATGGAAACACTGGCCTGTGACAAACCGGGAAAATATCACGTTAATAAACATCGAATCAGCAATTCCAAGGTAGTATCCTTTATGGTCTACACGATGATGCTGGTTGATGATAGCGGATATTATACTTTTACAGAAATCAATTCTTCCAACTATCTGTATCCGTTTGAATACAGAATGGAAAAAGAAACTTTGCTGGAGGACGGCAGATTTGCTATGAATAACTTCGGTGGTGAACTGTCGATTTCACTGAATGATTAGAGGAGATAGCAATGAGCGCATCATATGATAAATATTCTGTAACTCAGTATTCCGTAAGTTCTATTCTTGGTTATATTGAGGCCGGAGACATTGCAATCCCGGAAATTCAGCGTCCGTTCGTATGGAAGGGCCGTCAGGTCCGGGACCTTATTGATTCTCTTTATAATGGTTATCCAACTGGATACCTGATTATTTGGCAGAATCCGGATGTAAAACTGAAAGATGGTGGAAGTGCTGTAGGAAAGAAGGTCTTGATTGATGGTCAGCAACGTATTACGGCTTTAATGACAGCAATTGCTGGTTACAGCATCCTGACCGAAAGCTACGAAGAGAAAACAATCCGAATTGCATTTAATCCATTGGCAAAAGATAATAAGGAATGTTTTGCTGTAACAACACCTGCCCACATAAACAGCACTATCTGGATTTCGGATATTTCCGAGCTGTTTAAACCGAATTTTTCCACCAGAAAATTTATTAACAAGTATCTGGACGACAATCCGGAAGCAGATGAAGATTTAGTGGATAAGGCGATTTCGCAGCTTCTTTCTATAAAGAGTTGTCAGCTGGGTGCTATTATCCTTGTACCACAGTTGGATATTAGCGAAGTTACTGAAATCTTTGTGCGCATTAATTCGCAGGGAAAGCGTCTGAATGAGGCGGATTTTGCAATGTCCAAGATTGCAGCTGATGAACGCTACGGTGGCAACGAGTTGCGTAAGGCGATAGATTATTTTTGTCATTTGGCTGTGGATCCAGCATTCTTTAATCAACTGACCAATGGTGATGTGGAGTTTATGAATTCCAAGTATGCTCCAAAATTAAAGTGGTTAAAGGATGATCGTGAAAACATATATGACCCTGATTATAATGACATGCTTCGTGTTTCCTTTATGCATATGTTTGGTAGAGCAAAATTAGGCGACCTCGTCAGTTTGCTTTCAGGGCGTGATTTCGAGGAGCGTACATTCAAGGAAGAAATTGCAAAGGACAGTTTTGAAAAGTTGAGTGACGGTGTTTTGAATTTCATGAACCAATATAGCTTTGAACAATTTGTCTTAGCGATTAAGGCAGCGGGGTTTATTTCGGCTAAACTACTCAACTCTCAGATGACCTTGGATTTTGCTTATACACTTTATTTGATTTTGCAAAAAACTGATGAAATTCCAAAGATTGAGATTAAACGTTGCATTCAGAAATGGTTTGTCCTTTCTACCCTCACGAGTAGATATATCGGCTCACCAGAATCCCAGATGGATAGAGATCTGAGAACGATTGCTGCAAAGGGATTTAGAGCATTTCTCGAAGAAAACGAACAGGCCATGTTGTCGGACGCTTTTTGGAATGTTCGTTTGCCGCAAAATCTTGAAACCTCATCCATTTCCAGTCCGTTTTTCAATACTTTTGTTGCGGCACAGATATTTATGGGTGACAGGTCACTGTTGTCAAACAGCTCCAAGGTTACCGACTTAATTTCTGTTGCTGGTGAGTGCATCATATTTTCCCGAAGGAATTTTTGAAGCAGAAGTGTCCCCAGCGACCATCAGCGAGCTGAACAAAAAAGCGTATGTTCACATTGAGGATTTTCAAAAAATCTCTGTTGAATTGCGCAAAGATTTTTTCAAAATACACAGCTGAAACACCTATCGCAAAAATCAAAAATAAACCGCTTCATTCCATAATAAAGCGGTTTGCCTTCCCGAATGCAGAACCTACTTGCTTTCCGCAATCACTTTTACCTCGTCATAGGGTAGCCCCGCAAAAGCTGCTATTTTTCTAAGGATAGCAGCCAGTATACTTCTTTTTCCTTCAGGCAGCTGCTGGATTCCCTTAACGTAGTCCAGTCATTCTCCAAAAAGGTCTCCATTCGCACCCGTTCCTTTTTTGGGCGGCTTACCGACTTTCCCCTAACTGCATCCAGATTTGTCTTTAGCGCGCCGTCATTTCCTCCTCCAGCCCTGCATCATTCCTTAATGTTTTAAAAAATTCATTATTAACTTTATCATTGTTTCTTTTTCATCTGGATTTGATTCTGCAATCATTACAATTATCGCTACCAAGGTATGATCAGCAATAACTTTTTCGCCATCATGGAACAAAAGATTGTTTCGCTCAAGGAAATACAAAAATATCGCTGCAGCAATCCGTTTATTTCCGTCTGTAAAAGAGTGGTTTTTTGTAATAAAGTATAAAAGATTAGCAGCTTTTTCTTCTACAGAAGGATATACATCTACTCCACCAAAAGACTGAAAAATATTTCCTATACTTCCTTTAAACGAATCGTCTTTCT
>OFFE01001454.1_pt1 | contig 16981 bp, 14 predicted proteins | sample 1521371 | NCBI WGS metagenome assembly OFFE01 (sample SAMEA3504131, study PRJEB24116) | mouse gut metagenome | biome: mouse gut; feature: mouse-associated habitat; material: faeces | place: Denmark | collected 2011 | reverse complement strand
CATCCAAAGGATGTTCAAATAAAAAATGTTAAAGCCATAACGTGCGCACATTTGGCGAGGATAAATAAAATCATAGAAATTTTTATAAAGCTTTGTGGAAATTTCAAGATTTTATAGAATCTCGTCTATTTGCCGTGCGTCAGATGGGATTGTCTTCGCCAAGTGTTGCAGACAAGGCGGAAAGGACAATCTCATGACAAAGAAAGTAAAAAATGATGTAACCGCAGGCTCTTTTTGTGTTCCTCCGTACCACTCGGACGGAAAGTACAACAGTACACTTGAGGAAAGAATTAAAAGGACTCCTAAAGAAAATGCCATTAGAGGAATGTGGACAGGTAACAGAGGAGAATCTTGGTATATACCGACAAACAAAAGCATAATTGATATTTTACATATATTTGAATTGGAGGGTATATTGTATAAGGCGGGGATACCTGATTTTAGTGTATGCGCAAAAGTAACAGTTAGTATAGAAAATATGAACGAAATTAGAAGAGAAAACTTTCGGAAGTGTGATATAAAATGTGCAGAGATATGGAGTCGGGAAAAGTATGAAGGAAAAAGTAGATGGACTCCAAGCGATGTAAAACAATGGCGAAAAGAAAACGGATATACATGGCACGAAAGAAATGATATGGTGATTTGTGATTTAGTACCAACTAAAATCAATAGATTTTTTGGGCACTTGGGTGGTGTATCAGAATGTAAAAAATACAGAATGATTTAAAATGACTGTTTTGCGAGAAGAATATTGATGTTAAGAAGCAGAATTCCATTGATATTCGCAGATAAATTAGGTACAATATCAAATATCAATGGATAAAGGGTGATGATAGTGGCATTAGTAAATATTGGTTCTGAGACAGAGCAAATTGAATATAAAAAGAGTATCGGTGAACTAAAGGAAGCTATGTTTTCTATTGCTGCTATTCTGAACAAACACCAGAGCGGCGAGCTGTATTTTGGTGTGAAAAATGATGGAACGGTAATTGGGCAGGAAATTAGTGATGAATCCTTACGGAAAGTAAGTCAGGCAATTGGAAATCATATTAAACCTGCCATTTATCCGGAGATAACAATCCAGCAATTTGGTGATAGACAGACAATATTGGTGCGCTTTGAAGGAAGCAGATGTCCATATCTTGCATATAATGTTCCAAGAATAAGAGTAGCGGACGAAGATCTTGTTATGGATCAGGATACTTATGATTCTATGATACGTCAGCGTGATAATATTGACTATTTATGGGAGAAGAGAGTATCTAAGTATACAATTGATGATGTAAATGAAGATGCTTTTGCGGAGTATCTGAGGAAAGCAAAAGAAGCTGGACGAATTGATTTTGAGGACATCGATGTAAAAACTGTATTGGATAAATTGGAGCTGACAGAGGGAAACTATCTTTTAAATGCAGGGGCTGCTCTTTTTTGTGATTGTGGTATTGTCAATGAATTGCAAATTGCGAAATTTGCATCTGATGAGCGATTGACATTTACCGACATACGAAGGTACAGCGGTTCTGTTATGGAATTAAAGAAAAAAGCGGAACAGTATATTATTGATGCTATGGATTGGCGCGTCGAGTTTGGAAATTTGACGAGAAAAGAAATACCGGAAATTCCATTGGATGCAATCAGGGAGGCGATTACAAATTCTTTTGGGCATAGAATGTTCGATAGTGGACAGAGTAATGAAATTACTATTTTCAAAAATAGAATTGAAATCTATAATCCGGGTGCTTTTCCCGCAAATAAAACACCGGAAAGTTATGTGGTGGGAAATCAACGACCAATTCGTAGAAATCCTCTAATTGCCCGTACATTATATTATTCTAAAGATATGGAAAGCTTTGCAACAGGATTAAAGCGCATTAAGGATGCTTGTGAGAAAGCGGGATGCAGGGTGGAATTTCAAACACCAGATGATGGTTTTGTTGTTGTGTTTTATCGGCATGGTACTCAAAAATTGAGCGGTACCGCTCAAAAAACCGCTCAAAAAGAAGAAACGACCGCTCAAAAAACCGCTCAAAAGGAAGAAAGGCTCAATGCGCTGCTTGAATATTGCAAAGAACCGAGAGACAGAGATGAAATGATGAAGTTTCTTGGTATAAAACACAGAACCACATTCAGAAGCGATTACCTGAATCCATTATTGGATGAAGGGAAAATTGCAATGACAATGCCGGATAAGCCGCGAAGCAAGAATCAAAAATTTTACTCTATTTAACTTTCGCGAAATAATAAATTTGCAATCTACAACGATAAGAGCAATGTCAAAGCCTGATATTTCATGCGGTTTTTGACATTGCTTTCTGTAATTTTGGAGATGTTATAGTTCTTTTAACTTTCGCTAACTTTCATAGTCATAAAATTTGGCATCAATTTTACTTGGAACACTTAAGATATTTATTTTTATATGCCAAAGCCTGTTCAGGTTCCTGCCAGCGGCTATACAGGTTATTCAGATACAAGTAAACAGTTTTAGCATAATCGTTATCGGTTCCCATGACTTCCAAAATAATATTCTCCGCAGATAAAAGATGAAGTTCGGCTTCTTTAGCATTGCCCTCAGAAAGCGCAATCGCGCCATACATCATCTGGCAGATTCCGTTATCTAAAGTTTGTGTTCCCTCATGTTCTAAAACAAGACTTTCATAGGCAGAAAGAACCTGTTTTGCCATCTCTGCATTTTTGGAGAGAATCAACATATTAGTAAGGTTCATCAACTGTTGCAGCATATCATGTGATTCTGCCAGTCCAAGGTGTGCATATTCCTGACGGATGGTTAAAGCAGTATGGAGCATCTTGGCAGCTTCTTTTGGCTTTTTTATTAGCAGGTATGTATTGGAAAGATTGTTGTATAGGTTTGAAAGCAGATTTGCTGTCCGCTGGTCAGCATCTTCCGTATGATATGGTTCTAAGACGCTGACAGCTTTTAACCGTTTCTTCAAGGCATTTTTATAATCGTTTTTGATAAGAAACAGTTCTGCTTTATAATCAAGAAGCAACGCCCTGTCGCAACAGGAATGCGCATTCAGTTGATGGTATGGATTATCCTGACCAGCATTTGCATCCGGCTTCATTACATATTCTATCCGTTCTACAAGTTTTGGAAGATAGTCTGTTACAAGATATTTTTCAAGATATGGGAACATATCCTGAAGGAACAGCAGATAATCTTCCGGTATATCTATCATTATATTTTCTGTAATGCTGATAAGCGAATCAATTACATTCTGCGTTCTTTTAACTTCCAGTCCATGCACAAGGCAGATGCAATGCAGACTGTCAAGCAGTGTATGGCAGTTTGATACGGACGGTAAAGTTTCCAGTGCAACAATTTCCCTTATCAGTGGGTGCAGACTGATTTTCCGGTTTTCTCTGTCATCATGGATAAAACCGTATTTGGCGAGATAGTTTACATCATTTAATGAGGGCAGTTTCAGCCAGTTCTTAAAAGCATTTTTTAATACGCCGGAGGAAGAAAGCAGGGAAAGATTACGCAGGACATCAAGACAGGGATCAGACAGTTTCCCAAGCTGTAACAGCTTTTTCAAATGCTCTGCCATCAGTCCGTCGGTGTAATCTCCATCCTTATACAATTCAACAGCTTCACCGGAAGAAATGCTCAGTCCGCAGGTCTGTAATTCATATAGCAGTTCTTCCGCTTCCATTCCGCTTGCGGATAAGGACAACGCAGACAACACAACAGTCAGCGTATGGCTGTGTACGGTTTGTATGATTTGCTTTGTTGCCAGTGTATTTTCCTTTGCGGAAGGGCACAGACGGTAAAACAGTTCCGGCAGTTCGGTATCTATATCCAGCTTTTTTAATTCCATAATGGGGTACTGCGTAGGACAGCATCTGGTGGTTATCAATAGCTGGAAATCATTCTGCTCAAATTCCCTGAAAAAGCTGTCATCCTTTGGAAATACATTAAAATTATCAAGAATAATAAGGCTGTCATAGTGCAGCTTTTTTAATATCTTATAGTGTCTGTCAAAAAGCATATCTTCGGTCATTTCACTGGTATCATTGTCAAATTCCATGCCTGCAATGCTTTTCACTAAATCTCCCACATAATAGAGGTAAATGATATTTGTATATTTCTTACGGTTTTTTTCCGCAAAATATTTTGCAAATTCACTTTTCCCGATCCCTGCCACGCCGCTGATAAAAAGTGTGGGGTGTTCCTGCAAAAGTTTCCCGCATTCTTTCAGTTCATTTTTACGTCCTACAAATTCTTTCGTAATGGAGGGCAGGCGGCTGTTTTGTATGGTATCGGATAAATCAGGTGAAAATAAGCCGCTGTGTTTGTGGTCTGACAGAATAGCATAACGGACTACGGCAGTAAAAAATGCTGCATTATCAGTAAGTGCAAGCATTTCATCTGCGGTTTTGTTGCCGATGATATTGCGGCTGTCATTGATCAGTTCTTCCATTTGGGAATGTGCCTGTGATTCATTTATCAGGTTCGGAATGATTTTGCACCGGAAATCTTCTTCCATGACCTCAAAATTATTATCCTCATAAATGCGCAGGATTTCCATAGGTATCGGTCTTGCTCCGGTACACCAGCGGCTGTACATGGTGTTATCTTCTGCATATATTTCATCGCTTGAAAGTTCATCGTTCAGGTATGCGGAAAATAAGCTGCGGACAAGCTGATGCTGCTGATAGGTTTTCTTTTTATTCTCAAGAAGTATGCTTATTATATTGGCAAAGGTAAGTCGGTTTCTCAAATCATTTTCTCCCTTAAAAATTTTTATGTCAATGTATGGTCAAGTCTCCGTCAATGTTTTTCCACTCTCTGTATTGGTATCATAAATCCATGAAAACGAAGCCGCTTAAAGCCATCAGGCAGACAAGGCGGTTACAAAAGAATTATATCATGCTGCAGATAGATCTTGTGTCGAATTTTGAAAAAATTGGAAGAAGGTTTTGGAAGCAGTAAAAGAACATTGATAAATAATCTGCCAGAACGGATTCATGAGCTGTACTTCATGCCAACAGACCTGCAAAGAACCTTTTACAGAAAAGAGGAGCAGGCAGACACTTCCGAAAGGGTGGGAATATTCCGAGCAGGGGAAGCCCACAGGCAGATTTTGAAACAGAAATCGTTGCTAAAGGTCAGCAATGACAGCATGGGATACGAATGGAGGCCAAATGGGTCACGCTTTTGCCAGAGATGTTCATTTTGTTAAATTCAATGTATCAATAAAGAAGTCGATAGTGAAAATATTAGAATGAGGAGGAGTCGGATGACAAGAGAAATGGAGTATGCAAAGTGTATAGCAGTCCTTCGCAGGATTTACCGCAAGGGGAGTATTACAGAATCAGAGTTTCGATATACAAAGGGGAAACTGAAAGACAGATTTATGATTGTGGAAAATACCGATGAAGCAGCATAAAATTTTTCGGTACATTCGTTAATATTTAAGTTTGAGGATATGATGGCAGCATACAGAGGATGTTTCAAAAAGAAAAATTCTTTGTAGCGGGTACTATGCCTTGAAAAATCTTATGAAATCGCTTAAGATATCATTATTAGGCGGTGAATCCTAATAATGATTCTCGCTTCTCATAATGGGAATTATCCCGTCTGAAAATGACGGATTCGTGCTTGTCACGTTTGATTTTTCCGTCCTTAATAAGTTGCTCTTTTTCTACATGGATGCGCTCTAACAGATCAGATGCCGGTTCATCATCCGGGTCTTGTGGTATCAGTTTACCTTGAACCGCTTCTTGGAGAATAGACTTTTTTAGTTGCTCCGAGAAACTACCCCTCAGTTGTTTTGCTATGGAATAAGCAGTACTATATTCAGTTACATAAACCATTATTGTGTTGAGGTTTGCTACAATACGAATCTGTTCTGACAATGGTGGTATTGGAACAAGCATATTTCCTAATGTTTTTCCGTTACAGTTGGGTTGTGCCGTGGCAATAGTACCTTCTCTTAATTGTGACCAGTACAATTCGCTTTCCATAAAGAATTTCAAATATTGTGGGCATAACTGGTCACTATATCTGGTTCTAATCAAGTAGCCCGCATATATTGCTTGCTCAGGAACCTCTTGAACAAGGTAAGATTTTCCAACAGTTCCACTTGTTCTAGCAAATAAAATATCATTTGGTTTTAGAAGATATGTGTCAATGTCACTTTTCTTAATATCGCAATATGGAACTTTTTCCCACAATACAACATTATCTTGAATATCACTAATACGGACCATTTTTATTCGTCCATTTTCTTGCGCTGGTGCATTATAACCGTATTGGATAGATTCGGATAATGTTCCCCATCGTACCCACGCCCAACTCTCCGGTATCTCAAACGGCACCTGATCCGCAATACATACCGGCTCATTCTCCCCCACTTTCTCATAAGGCAAGTTATCGGTTCTTGGATTATGTTTGTATATAACGATAAAAAGGGAAATAGGATTAAGTACAGTAGGAGTGCTGCAAAAATAAATACAATATGAAGTTATGGATGTTGAAGTTAATAAGGGGTGCGTAAGCAAGTTGGGGATATCCCCAAAGCAAGTTGATTTTTCATGTTTCCGATAGTGGAAACATAGAAAAAATTCTGCCTATGGATGTCCATAGACAGTGCCTGCTATTATGCTCTGTGTCATGACACAGGCAGTGCTTGCTGTTTTAGTAAGATAAGCAAATGGATTTTAAGTTGTGTGGCTAGCTTGTCCCGAACCTATAAGGGGATTGCCACTCGCTTTAACAGAAAAATTTTTTGTGAAATAGGAAAGGATTCTACATATTTACCATTTAGAATAATATTTGGGGCAACTGAAATGAGAGCCGATATGAAAACAGAATATTGCAATATACATACGGGACGTGAGGATATGTGTAGCCACTATGTAGGTGCGCCACGATATGCCTGCCCTGATTCATTTCGGGGTAAACGTGAGGGAATGGAAATAATCTATTGAAGCAAAGGCATTGAGCGATAAAAAACTGACAAAATGTACAGCAGTTGTGCAGGGCGCTGAGGCATATCCGTGATAATGATACTTCTGAATTTCCGGTTGAAATTCAGTCATGAAATGACGGTGTGATTCCGATGTGGACAGCGTAATGACCTGTCACTTGTATGTAGTCTTATAGATTAAAAAAGCAGGAAAGATTGACAGGAAATTTAAGTTTTTGAGTGTTAAAACAGCGTAAGGGCAGTTATAAACGTAACAGTTTGTAGCCGTCCTTTTTTGCGTTCACATGGAGGAAGTGCTTATGGTTGACGAATGGAGTGGGTTGGCAGATATGTTAGCAAATTTGATTGAAAAATATGCGTCAGATTTAGATATAGAAAATTTACCTGATATAGCAGGAGACAATCATGCGGAAGACGATGGAAATAAAGCAGAAGAATTGTCAAAAAATTGAAGAATGTGTATTGTTAATAATGAACACAAAAGATATAATAAACATGATAAGAGTGTCCAAACTATTACGGGAGAAAATGCCAAATAACGAGGTGACTATGGATTATAGAGAAGAAATTGGAAACTCAAATATGATAATTTATACAACAGAAGATGGCTTATCAAAGATTGAAACAATCTTTGATGGCGATACGGTCTGGCTGTCAAAGGCGCAGATGGCGGAGTTACTTCAGAGAGACCGCTCTGTAATTTCAAAACACATAAAAAATATATTTGAAGAAGGCGAGCTTTCCAGGGAAGGTAATGTGCAAATTTTGCACATTGCAAATTCAGATAAGCCCGTAGAATTTTATAATCTCGATGTAATCATTTCTGTTGGTTATCGTGTGAAATCAAAACGAGGCACGCAGTTCAGGATATGGGCAACCGGAATTTTGAAAGAGTATATGCGTAAAGGCTTTGCGCTGGATGATGAACGCTTGAAAAACTTAGGCGGCGGTGGATATTTTAAAGAACTGCTTGAACGAATCAGAGATATTCGTGCGTCTGAAAAGGTGTTTTACAGGCAGGTATTGGAGATTTACGCTACCAGCATTGACTATGACCCGAAAGCTGAAATATCCATTCAGTTTTTTCAGAAGGTTCAGAATAAAATTCATTATGCCATTCATGGGCAGACGGCGGCGGAAGTTATTTATACAAGGGCAGATGCAGAAAAGGAATTTATGGGGCTTACCATGTTTGCAGGAAAGCAGCCTACATTGCGGGAAGCCGTCATTGCCCAAAATTATCTGGATGAAAAAGAACTTCGTGCAATGGGACAGCTTGTGTCGGGATATTTGGATTTTGCAGAACGTCAGGCAGAACGGGAACAGGTTATGACCATGAAAGATTGGGCGAAGCACTTAGACCGGATTCTAACAATGAGCGGCGAACAGTTATTGTCAGGAAATGGAAGTGTGACGCATAAGCAGGCGGTGGAAAAAGCAACCGGAGAATATAAAAAATATAAAGAGCGTACTTTAAGTGATGTGGAACAAGATTATTTAAACTCGATAAAAATACTGGGTAAAAAGGCAGATAAAGAATAAAACTTGTAGATTTATAAAAGGATGTGGTTATCAAAATGTAAAAGTGCAACGGGCGTTGCATAAATGGAGAATATATGCACAGAGGAAGAATAAAGGTTTATACATATACAAGAGTATCTACAGCTATGCAGACAGACGGCTATTCTTTAGACGCACAGAAAGCCAGAATGAAAGCATTTGCTGATTTTAATAATTATAAAATTGTCGGTACATATGAAGATGCTGGAAAATCCGGCAAATCCATTGAGGGGCGGTTAGAATTTAACCGTATGATGGAGGACATCAAGTCAGGGAAAGACGGCGTTTCCTTTGTTCTTGTTTTTAAACTGTCCCGATTTGGCAGAAATGCTGCGGACGTACTTTCTACATTGCAGATTATGCAGGATTTTGGCGTAAATCTGATCTGCGTGGAAGATGGAATTGATTCTTCCAAAGACGCAGGGAAACTGATGATTTCCGTACTGTCAGCAGTTGCAGAAATCGAACGGGAGAATATTCGCGTGCAGACGCTGGAGGGGCGTATTCAGAAAGCCCGTGAGGGAAAATGGAACGGCGGATTTGCGCCATATGGTTATCAACTGATAGATGGCAAACTTCAGATTAACGAAGAAGAGGCAAAAGCTATCCGCACAATCTTTGAACAATATGTACATACAGATATTGGCACTAACGGTGTTGCAAAATATCTTGAAACCCACGGCATTCATAAAATACAGCGGCAGAATGGCAAAAATCCTCTTTTTGATGCGCATTTAGTGCGCTTGATTCTGAAAAACCCGGTATATTGCGGTAAAATTGCTTATGGACGCAGAAAGACAGAAAAAGTCCGTGGAACACGAAACGAGTATCATCTTGTGGAGCAGGATAATTATATTCTGGCAGACGGACTGCATGAAGCTATTATTGCGGAAGATGTCTGGCAGGCTGATTATTTCGCGCCAGCGGATCCAGAGCGGAACGTAGTTCCGCTCCACTGATTTTCCTTAGCGAACCACCGGTTCGCCTTTGGGATCCACCTCGCAGGATTATTTCCTGGGTTTTGCGAAATACTCTCTCATGTTCATGCTACCTGTTTCTATCCAATAGGCAGTATGTGCATAGCGGTCCACTATGGCTTCCGCCTGGACGCCCTCGCCAAGCCGCTTGATCCAGTCATCTTTCCGGTACTGGGTGCAGAAGATAGTAGAGGTGGAGTCAGAACGCCGCTCCATCAGTTCAAAGAGAAAGTACAGCGCACTGTCCGATATGTCTGAAACCAGCCATTCATCCAGGATGAGGAGCGGGATTTTTCCATACCGGTTCAGCAGCTTCTTCGGGCTGCCTGTGATGGCAGCACAGTCACCGTATTCCATGAGCAGGTCAGGAAGGCGGATATAAAGGACCCTGAACTGGTTGAGGCATGCCTGTTTCCCCAGGGCACAGGCCAGATATGTCTTGCCTGATCCGGTAAATCCCTGCAGGACGATGCTCTGGCGGGCATCGATGTACTGGCAGCCAGACAGGTTTCCAAGAAGCTCCCTGTTCAGCCCCCGGCCTTCATGCAGGATGCCCTGCATGTCCGCCTGCGGGAAGCGAAGTCTTGCAGACCTTATGAGCCTCTGAATCTTTGCGTTGTACTTTTCCTGATAGACATAATCCACCAGCCGCTGCATCCTGTCGTCAAACGGCAGCCCCAGTGTGGCTGGCTCAGCCTGCTGTGCCTCCAACCCGGAGATGATTTCGCCAAGGTTCATTTCGCGCAGTTTGCGCCTGCTCTCATCATTGATCATTCCGGCCACCTCCATAGTAATCGCTGCCACGCAGGTACCCCATGGGTGTTTTTGCCTTGTCGGAGGCTTTCTTCTGTTCCATGTAGATTTCATCTTGACTGGCGGCCAGTATGGAGCTAAGATGGTGGTAACGGGGCTTCTTAATCCCATTGGTTACTGCGAATTCATAGGCGGCTTCCAGGCGCGCTTCGGAGTACTTATTGCTCAACCGCAGAACAGCCAGGGCAGGATTGTAGCCCTGTTCTTTTATGGATACGCCCTCGAAGATCCGGTCAACCACTTCTGCCGTATATTTCCCGATGGCGCCCGCCCAGTTTTTGATGCGTACATCGTCCCGTGGAGAGATACGGAACTTGTTCGGCATGTCCTCCTGGTGGGTGGAATACTGGTTCTTCCTGCCGGATGGGAAGCGGTTGTGGGTCGCGGTGCGGGTGCTGCCGCTGTAAATCTCCACGGTGCTGTCCGTGACTTTCAGGTCTGCCGTTTTGCGGGCATACTGGTAAGGACAGGAATACCGGTTGTATTCAAACACCACATGGAAGTCAATGTTCACTTTCCTGCCGTATACCCATGTGGCAATCTCATAAGGAATGGAAGGCAGGGGATGGAGAAAAGGCTTTTCATCCAGGTAAGCTTCATAGCGGCTGCCTTCCCGTTTCTGGAAGCTGCTGTGGTTAAAGGCATCAAGTTTTCGGGATACGGCAGCCTTCAGCTCATCAAAGGAGCAGAACATTTCATTCCTGAGCCTGGCGATGACTGCGGTTGCAACCTTGCCGACAGTCCCCTCCGCAGATGCTTTCTGTTTGGGCTTGCGGATTCCCGCAGGCATGCTGGCTGTCTGGTAATGGCTGCCAAGGGCTTCATAATCAGCCGTCAGGACGATCTCCCCTTCCCTGGGTTGGGACACGACGCCTGTCTTCAGGTTGTCGCAGATGAGGCGTGTGGCCACACCGCCAAAGTACTGGTACATATGGACATGGGCGCGGATGAAGGAATCCATCTTCATGTCCCGGCAGGGCCCTGCATAGGAATACTGGCTGTATGGCAGGGTCGCCACGAACAGATAGACTTTCACGGCTTCCCCTGTTGCCGTATCTACATGTTCCATCACCGGGCCTGACCAGTCCACTTCGACTGCATCTCCCGGTTTATGTTCCAGATGGTTTGTCAGCTTGTTCACAATGGCATAGTCGCTGTATCCTTTGCAGTATTTCGTGTATCCCATGGGAATGCTGCCAGCCGCCCTGCACTGGTCCTGGTATTCCTGCCAGAGGAGCTTCAGGGTGACGCCCACCCGTTTCAGTTCCTGATGCACATATCCGTAATCGGGCTGGGCATACATGGATTCCTGCACGAACTTGTCAGGATAGAACATGCGGTAAACCGAGTCTTCATCCATGTCTCTGACATCTTCGTAGGAGATGCCATTTTCATCTGCTTTGTGAAATACATCACCAACAGAGTTAACAGAAATGTGTCTTGTCCGGGCAATGGAGTTTCTTCCCATTCCATTGCCCCGAAGCTCCAGTATGAGCTTCACGCTGATTTTTTTGGCCATAATATTCGGCCTCCTTTCGTAGAATCGGAGACAATCCCTCCAAACATGATTCTACAGGAGACTCTTACGAATCGTTAAGCACAGACCATAAATTTTGATTGGATCTATTCGTGTGACAGGTGGATCTATTCTGAATACTGGTTATAAACTGGATCCCTTCACCTAACTGGTGGATCTCAAATGAATATCGATAGCTCTCTCAGAGCGAAATATTCAGGCAGGCTGCACAGGTAAAACTGATTGCAATAGGCAAGGCAGCTAAAGTTGCCTCAAAATATGAACACGTGAATCGAGAAAAAAATACAAAAACGCACCTTCTTTCGGGAATTGTCAAATGCCCGGTCTGCGGAGTGGGTATGTATGGGAAAAAGAGTATCAAGCGCAAAAAGGATGGGACGAAATACAAGGATTTTTATTACTATGGCTGTAAGCACCGTGCCATGACGCGCGGGCATAAGTGTGATTATAAAAAGCAGGTCAGAGAGGAACTGTTAGACGATGCGGTGGCGGAAGTCATCGTTAAGCTGGTTGGCAATTCTAAGTTTGCGGCAATGATGCAGGAGAAGATCAACAGCAAAGTGGATACTGCCACAATAGACACAGAGCTTGCGTCATATGAAAAGCAGTTGCGGCAATATTATGCTGTCAAGCTAAAGATGGCAGAGGAAATTGATTCCCTTGATCCGGATGACAGACATTATATCAAACGAAAGGCAGACCTTGATGACAAGCTCTATCGGATGTACGATAAGATGGCGGATGTGGAAACAAAACTGATTGAAACAAGGGCAAAGAAGCAGGCGATTGAAGCTGAGAAGCTGACGGGAGATAATATCTATAAGGTATTGATTTATTTTGAAAAGCTGTATGCTGTAATGAATGAAATAGAACGCAGGCAGCTTATGGAAGCATTGATTTCTGAAATACAGATATATGAGGACAGACAATCGAATGGACAGTGGCTGAAATCTATTAAATTCAGGCTTCCAATAATTGAGGAAGATATGAATTTGTGTTTGGAAGATGATAAGCACGTTGAGGCGTGTTGTATGCTGCCCTCTGCACAATCTACTGATTCAGCTAAAGACCAACGGCATAAATGATGTTTCGTTTTATATGGATAGGATTGATACTCTCTATGAACAGGGGAAGATGGAAAAACTGATACCCAAAGGGGAGCAGAATTATGTCATTGAAAATATCCCTTTTATGGAATGGAAGAATCCGTACATAGATGTCACCAGGGAAACGGCAGAGCAGGCACAGGAGGGAAAACAGGCGGTTGTTACCCTTACAGTGGCAGAGTGTGGGGAGTTTCAAAATCTCGGAGAATACCATGAGAATATCGCAGGAATGGAGGAAGCAATCGCTATTTTCAACCAGATACCACCAGAGAGGATGAACGGTATCCCAAACATCGGCATCAATATCCATACAGAGGGGACAGAAAGTTATGGGGACACGCAGATGGATATTGTTTCGGGCAGAGTTGCAGACTTGGAGTTTCTGGATTATGTGCCGGATATTGCAAGAAATCCACAAGCGATGGAGATGATTGTGGAGCTTTTGGGGAAGCTGCCAGAAGTGAAGATAGATGGCATTATAAACAAGGCACTGGAAGAAAAGATATGGGAGAAACGTATGCCTGATTTAGAACTGGCAATGTAGCTTGCAGTGGAGCTTGACTTTTTTGCGTATCATTATGATACCTATCAGCATGATGCAGGTTTTGACAGTATGGAGGATAGCATACCGATGGTCTATGATATGCTTAATAATGGGCAGATTGGAAATTTGGAAGAATGGTTAAATGAAGTTATTGCTGAGGGGGATTTGCCAGAAGAAGAAAAACAGGCAAAAGAGCTGCTGGAAAAGCTGGCAGAATACAAGCCGCTTGCAAAGGTTGAGGAACTGGAAGAATGTAACTATAACATGATTGATAACGTCCTGAACCATGAGAAGCCGAAAGAGGAAAAAGAAAAGCAGTCAGGCAGAATTTCCATTAAGGAGAAGCTGGCGGAGAAAAAGGAGGTCACCCGGCAGAGGGATAAGGCAGAAAGAGAAGTCCCGGAAAAGGGAACAGAGAAAAAATCAGAGAGGGAGATATAGGCTATGGATAAATTTACAGTGGAAGAAATCAATTTAATGTGTGTTTGAGGGGGAGGACAGAACGGGCATGATTGCAAAACCAACACTGCGAATTTTGCAAGAGGGTTTAGGGAATGGGGGGTTCTCCGGTTTTCGGTTCAGCGATTTCAGTTCTTTTTCGCTGCTTTTGTAGGTGGCAGTCAGTTCTTTTTTCTGTGCGGTCAGCGCCTGATATTCCGGTTTCCGTGTTTGAAACACGGTCGTCCAATTACTTCTTTTTCGCAGTAATCAGGTAGCTAAACGGAAACTTTTCCGCTGCCCCTTGATCAAAATCGCCATCCAGATCAAATGGGTATTCCTCAAACTCTTCAATCTCAATCCCATTGTGAAGGATCGAAACAACAATCTCAGACATTTTATGCATGAACCAAAAGCCTTCCGGTGATTCGTATTTCACATGGCCAAAGTAATCTAGCCCTTCCGAATAGTGATTCATACCGGTCTCGAAATAGGAGGTTAGTTTGTTAAAATTTTGTTCTTCAAAACGGAAGCCATTTTCAAAAAAGTATTTGAACGGATGAATTTCAAAAATCATGATTCTTCCGTTCTTTTTCAGTAACCTTGAAATCACACGAAAATAATCATCCAAATTTGGACACCATTGTAAGGATCCGTGCGAAATATAGATAAAATCAAAATAATTCGTATAGGTTTCGCTGATTTCCAAGGCATTTGTCCGAACAAACCGGGCATTTTCTTTTGCAATCTCAGCAAGCTCCTCAGCCTCCGAAATGGCGGCATCAGAAATATCGAACCCTACTCCTTCTTTTGCGCCAAACCGCATCAAGGATAACAATTCCCGGCCGTTATTGCATGGAATATGCGCGATCGCTTTCCCGCTGAAATCTATCTGCTTCAACTTGTCATTGACGACAGAATCATGCTCCCTTTTAAAAGTGGAAAACTCAGGATTCTGAAATCCAATATGCAGGGAATGGTTCAATGCTTTTTGATGATAAGCAGTCGCCTGATTCCAAGCTGCCCGATTGCTTTCGAATATTTTTTCGTTCATATCTTCACTTCCCCATTCACCATATTTTCTATAATTTACCATAAAATATCCCGTTTTGCAACTTCCTTTTCTTTTAGGTGAAGTCCCATTTGACAAATCCTTGTGAAATGACTGACGAGGACTGCGCCGGAGTTTTTGAAAAAAAGCATTTTTTATACTTCTCTACCGCTGGTAGGTGTTCATTTTATGCTGAATTGGTATAATAAATTGTTGGAAGGAGGATTTGTAATGAATCAAATAAAGATAGGAGCATTCATTTCTGATTGCCGTAAGGCAAAAGGATGGACACAAAATCAACTGGGGGAAAAATTGGGAGTTACAGATAAAGCTGTATCAAAATGGGAAACAGGCAGGTCTATGCCAGACTTATCTTTGTTTATGCCTTTATGCAGTCTTTTGGAGATTACATTAAATGAATTATTAGCGGGAGAACGTATTCCGGAAGAAAATCTGAAAGAAAAAACAGAGGAGATACTTTTTGAAGTCATCACAAATTGGCTGGGGAATGACAAATGGGAATTAAGAGAGGACGGCGTGGAAGCTAAGAATGTATTGGAAGTGCGAGATGTTTCAAAAATTTATAACACAGAAAATACATCAACTTTAGCCGTAGATAGTGTTAGCTTTCAAATTCCATATGGGAGTTTTGTAGGTATTATGGGAGCGTCTGGTTCAGGAAAAACAACTCTGCTGAATCTAATTGCAACGATAGATACTCCGACAAATGGAGCGATTGAAATTAATGGACAGGATATTGTAGATTTATCTGAAATAGATAAAGCAAAGTTTCGGAGGGAGCATTTAGGGTTTGTTTTTCAGGAATATAATTTACTTGAAACATTAACAATTTATGAGAATATCGCCTTAGCCTTGACAGTAAAGGAAATTCCAAAGAATAAGATTAAACAAATTGTTCTTAATTTATCTGAAAGGCTTGATATATCCACTATATTGGATAAATTTCCTTATGAGGTATCGGGTGGTCAAAGACAACGATGTGCCTGCGCAAGGGCAGTTTCAGTAAATCCAGACATAATACTTGCTGACGAGCCAACAGGAGCTTTAGATTCCAACGCCGCCAGGCAGCTTTTAGATACTTTTATGATGCTGCGTAATGATTATGGGGCAACGATTTTGATGGTTACACATGATGTCCTGTCAGCCAGTTACTGTGACCAAATATTGTTTATGAAAGATGGAAAGATAAAAACAGTGCTGAATCGGAAGCAAGAAAGCAAGCAGGCTTTTTTCACAAGTATTTTAGAAAAGATGGCATGGATTGCGGGGGATGAAAATAATGTACTTTAAACTATCAATTCGTAATGCAAGGCGTTCTATCGTAAATTATCTTTTATATATTACGACAATGACAATTTTATTATCAATTATGGAAGTATCCAACTGTATTGCCATTGTAGGGAAACAAGCTGGTTTCCAGACAATTTCTTTACCAATTTTAATAACTGTACTTCTGGTAATATTGGTCGGATACATTGATTCCTTCATGTTAAAGCAACGTGCAAAAGAATTTGCCAACTACTTACTGTTGGGAATGGAAAAAAGCAAATTCTCTTATATGTTTCTGTGTGAGTTTTTAATAATAGGGATTGCTTGCTTTATGGCAGGGGTGTTAATCGGATTTGGTATATTTGCTGCACTTTGTATGACAGTATTGCAGAAAGAAAATGAAATGAATATATCACTTTTTGGATGGAGTATTTTACAGACATTTTTCTATTTTTGTTTGGTTGAATGTCTGGGTGCATTTCGTAAAAAGCACATTATTGACAAATTGCAAATACGGGAATTGACTTACGAAAAAGACCATAATCAAATAATTAGAAACAGTAACGCCTATAAAAAATGGGGAATAGTTTTTATGATTGATTTAGTGTGTTTGATAGGGTTTTTATGTGCGATAGTTTTTTTGCCCGAATGTATAGCTTTCCCAATGATATCTATTATTGCAGTTCCCTTACTGGGCTCTGTTTTTACTTTT
>OFFE01001441.1_pt1 | contig 17118 bp, 18 predicted proteins | sample 1521371 | NCBI WGS metagenome assembly OFFE01 (sample SAMEA3504131, study PRJEB24116) | mouse gut metagenome | biome: mouse gut; feature: mouse-associated habitat; material: faeces | place: Denmark | collected 2011 | reverse complement strand
CATGCCAAAGGAGTTTCGGCTGCGCGGATCGTCTATACAACGCTGCACGCCGGCGGCAAATTTGACAATTCTGCGTACAGGACAAGCGGAGGGCTGCACGGCGTCGGCTCTTCTGTCGTGAACGCACTTTCCACCTATCTGGATGTGGAGATCAGCAGGGACGGCTATGTGCATCACGACCGCTACGAGCGCGGCGTTCCAGTCGTCGGACTCGTGGGCGGGCTGCTCCCGAAAACAGGAAAGACCAGTAAGACTGGAACAAAAGTGAATTTCCTGCCGGATCCTGAGATTTTTGAAAAGACACGCTTCAAGGAAGATGAAGTCAAAAGCCGCATGCATGAGACAGCGTACTTAAACCCGTCGCTCACAATCATCTACGAGGACAGGCGCTGCGAGCCGGCGGAGCATATCGTCTATCACGAGGAAGAAGGAATCCGCGGATTCGTCAGGGATGTAAATAAAAACAGCGAAGTTCTGCACGATGTAGTCTATTTCAGGGGCGAGGCAGAAGGGATTACGGTGGAAGCCGCATTTCAGTATACCAATGAATTTCACGAAAATATTCTTGGTTTCTGCAATAATATCTTTAACGCTGAGGGCGGGACCCATATCACGGGTTTTAAGACGGTTTTTACGACGGTGATCAATTCTTACGCCAGGGAGCTCGGTATTCTGAAGGAAAAGGATGCCAATTTTACGGGCGCGGATGTGCGCAACGGTATGACGGCGATTGTGTCCGTCAAGCATCCGGATCCCAGGTTCGAGGGACAGACCAAGACAAAGCTGGACAATCAGGATGCGTCCAGGGCGACGGCAAAGATCACGGGGGACGAGATTCAGCTGTTTTTTGATAAAAATCTGGAAACTTTAAAAACAGTCATATCCTGTGCTGAAAAGGCCGCAAAAATCCGCAAATCGGAGGAACGGGCAAAGACCAGCCTTCTGGCAAAACAGAAATTTTCATTTGATTCCAACGGCAAGCTGGCAAACTGCGAGAGCCGGGATGCGTCCAGATGTGAGATATTTATTGTAGAGGGAGATTCCGCCGGCGGCTCCGCCAAGACAGCCAGAGATCGGAACTACCAGGCCATTCTTCCCATCCGCGGAAAGATTCTGAATGTGGAAAAGGCCAGCATTGACAAGGTATTGGCAAATGCGGAGATCAAGACCATGATCAATGCCTTCGGCTGCGGCTTTTCCGAGGGCTACGGCAATGACTTTGACATCAGCAAGCTGCGTTATGACAAAATCATTATCATGGCCGATGCGGATGTGGACGGAGCCCATATTTCAACCCTGCTTTTAACCTTGTTTTACCGCTTTATGCCGGATCTCATCTACGAGGGACATGTCTACATTGCCATGCCGCCCCTCTATAAAGCAATGCCCCAAAGGGGAGAGGAGGAATACCTTTACGACGACAAAGCCCTGGATCGCTACCGGAAGCGCCACAGGGGAAGCTTCACTCTGCAGCGCTACAAAGGCTTGGGAGAAATGGACGCCGACCAGCTCTGGGAAACCACCCTGAATCCGGCGACCCGAATCCTGAAGCGTGTGGAGATTGAGGATGCACGTATGGCCTCCAACGTAACGGAGATGCTTATGGGAACCGAAGTACCGCCCCGGCGCGCCTTTATCTATGAGCATGCCTGCGATGCGGAGCTGGATGTATAACTGAACGAGAATAGGAGTAAAGAATGGAAGAACAAATTATCCGCACGGAATATTCAGATCTGATGCAGAAATCGTACATCGACTACGCTATGAGCGTGATTATTGCCCGCGCCCTCCCGGATGTCCGCGACGGACTTAAGCCCGTACAGCGAAGAACCCTCTATGATATGTACGAGCTCGGCATCCGCTTTGACCGCCCCTACCGGAAATGCGCCCGTATCGTGGGCGATACCATGGGTAAATACCATCCCCATGGAGACAGCTCCATATACGAGGCTCTTGTAGTCATGACCCAGGATTTCAAGCGTGGGCTGCCTCTTGTGGACGGCCACGGCAACTTCGGCAATATCGAGGGGGACGGGGCCGCAGCCATGCGTTACACCGAGGCCCGGCTGCAGCGGGTGACCCAGGAGGCTTACCTGGCCGATTTGGACAAGGACGTGGTGGATTTCGTCCCGAATTTCGATGAGACGGAGAAGGAGCCTGCCGTCCTGCCGGTGAAGCTCCCCAATTTTCTCATAAACGGCTCCGAGGGCATCGCGGTGGGCATGGCCACCAGCACGCCGCCCCACAACCTGGGGGAGGTGGTGGACGCCATGAAGGCCTACATGCGCGATGAAAACGTCACCACCAGAGAGCTGATGCGTTACCTGAAGGGCCCTGATTTCCCCACCGGCGGCATCGTCACCAACAAGGACGACCTGCTGCAGATCTACGAGACCGGCACGGGCAAGATCAAGGTCCGGGGCAAGGTGGAATTCGAGAAGCTGAAGGGCGGCAAGGTCAATGTGGTCATCACGGAGATTCCCTACCCCATGATTGGCATGAACATCTCCAAGTTCCTGTCGGATGTGGCGGGCCTGGTGGAGTCCAAGAAGACCCTGGACGTGGTGGACATCTCCAACCAGTCCTCCAAAGAAGGCATCCGAATCGTGATAGAGCTCAGGAAGGACGCGGACGCGGAGAATTTCGTGAACCTCCTCTACAAGAAGACCAGGCTGGAAGACACCTTTGGCGTCAACATGCTGGCCATCTGCGACGGCAGGCCGGAGACCATGGGGCTGAAAGCCATCCTGAAGGCCAATGTGGACTTCCAGTTCCAGATTGCCACCAGGAAGTACAATAACCTGCTGGCCAGGGAGCTGGAGCGCAAGGAGGTGCAGGAGGGCCTGATCAAGGCCTGCAATGTCATCGACCTGATCATCGAGATCCTGCGGGGCTCCAAGGACAGGAATATGGCTAAGGCCTGCCTTGTGGAGGGCAAGACCGCCGGCATCAAGTTCAAGAGCAAGGAATCCAAGATCATGGCGGCACAGCTTTCTTTCACGGAGCGCCAGGCAAATGCCATCCTGGAGATGCGCCTGTACAAGCTGATCGGCCTGGAAATCGAGGCCCTGATCAAGGAGCACGAGGACACCATGGCCAACATCTACCGCTATGAGGACATCCTGGACCGCAGGGATTCCATGGCCCAGGTCATCATAAATGAACTGGACGAATTCAGGAAAGCGTACAGCCGCAAGCGCAGGACCGTCATTGACAATGTGGAGGAGGCAGTCTACAAGGAGAAGGAGATCGAGGAGACGGAGGTGGTCTTCCTCATGGACCGCTTCGGCTATGTCAAGGTCATCGACACTGCCGCCTATGAGCGCAACAAGGAGGCGGCGGAGGCGGAGAGCAGGTTCCTCTTCCCCTGCAAGAACACGGGGAAGGTATGCCTGTTCACCTCCGCGGGGCAGCTCCACAGCATCAAGGTCATGGATCTCCCCTTCGGGAAGTTCCGGGATAAGGGCGTCCCCATCGACAATGTGAGCAACTACAATTCCGAGAAGGAACAGATTGTCTGCATCACCAGCCAGACCCAGCTGAACCTCAGGCAGGTGGTCTTCGTAACGGCCCAGTCCATGATAAAGCTGGTGAGCGGCGGGGAGTTCGATGTGTCCAAGCGCACGGTGGCAGCCACCAAGCTGGCGGAGGGGGATCAGGTCCTGAGCGTCATGCCGCTGGAGGAACAGAGCCAGGTCATCCTGCAGACGAAGGAGGGCTTCTTCTTAAAATTCGCCATAGAGGAGATTCCGGAGCAGAAGAAAGCCGCTCTGGGCGCCAGGGGCATGAAGCTGGGGCCCAAGGACTGTGTGGAAAATGTCTACTATACCTCCAACGCCGTGGAATGCTCCATAGAATATAAGGGCAAGGCCATCGACCTGAACAGGATGAAGACCGCCAGGCGGGACGGCAAGGGGACGAAGATAAGGGTATGATTCGGGCATGAATCGAGAAAGGGCATGGGATTGATATGAGAGTGATAGCGGGAACGGCCAGGAGCCTGCCCCTGAAGACGCCGGAAGGGCTGGATATCCGGCCCACCACAGACCGGATTAAGGAGACCCTGTTCAACATGCTGCAGTGGGACATCCCCGGGGGCGTGTTCGTGGACTTGTTCAGCGGCAGCGGCGGCATAGGCATCGAGGCCCTGAGCCGGGGCGCAAGGAAGGCATATTTCGTGGACAACGCCCAGAAAGCGGTGTCCTGCATCCAGGAGAACCTCCGCTTTACGAAGCTGGAAGACAGAGCCGTGGTCCTGAGGCAGGATGCGTGCAGCGCCCTGGGCAGCATCCGGGAAAACGCCGTGGACATCATATTCATGGATCCTCCCTACGAAAACGGAGAGGAGAAGTCCGTGCTGTCGCACCTTGCCAGGATGCCCTACGTGACGGAGGATACCATACTGGTGGCGGAAGCTGCCCGGGATACGGACTTTTCCTGGGTTTCGGAGCTGGGCTTCTGTATCACGAAGGACAAGCAGTATCGAACCAACAAACACATTTTTATGAAGAAGAGCATTCAATGAAGAAGAGCATTCATTAAAAAAGGAGCAATCATGAAACGTGCCGTCTATCCCGGAAGCTTCGATCCTGTCACGTTCGGCCATCTGGATGTGATCAGGCGTGCTTCGGAAATGTTTGATGTGCTGGTGGTCAGCGTTCTGGACAACAAAGCAAAGACACCATTGTTTTCTGTGGAAGAACGTGTTAAGATATTGAAAGAGGCTACGAAGGACATCCCCAATGTGCAGGTGGACAGCTTTTCAGGCCTGCTGATCAATTATGCGGCGGAGAACGGCATCCATGTGGCAGTGCGGGGTCTGCGCGCCATCACGGATTTCGAGTACGAGCTGCAGATTGCCCAGACCAACCGGAAGCTTTCCGACGGGAAGCTGGACACTGTGTTCCTGACTACAAGCCTGGAATACGCATACCTCAGCTCCTCCAGCGTCAAGGAGATTGCCAGCTTCGGCGGGGATATCAGCCAGTGCGTTCCGGAATTCGTGGCAAAGCTGATTTATGGGAAGTACCACATTCTATAGATAGATAGGAGTGACGCATATGAGCAGCAGAATAGAACAGTTGATTGATGAATTAGAGGAGTATATCGAGAGCTGCAAGCCGAAATTCATGTCAAATTCCGAGATCATCGTGAATAAGGAAGAGATTGACGAATTGCTTCGTGAGCTGCGCATGCGCACCCCTGAGGAAATCAAGCGTTATCAGAAGATCATCAGCAACAAGGAGGCCATCCTGAACGACGCCAGGGCCAAGGCCCAGGCGCTGATAGACGAGGCCACGGTGCACACCAATGAGCTGATCAGCGAGCATGAAATCATGCAGCAGGCCTACGCCCAGGCCAACGGGATCGTGGCCACCGCCGCCAATCAGGCCAGGGAGATCCTGGACAAGGCCACCATGGAGGCCAATGAACTGAGGACCCAGGCCTCCCAATATATGGAAAGCCGGCTGGTAGAGCTGGATTCCATCACGTCCTCCGCCATCCAGTCCACGAACGCGGACTATGAACGGCTTCTGGGCTCTCTGGGCCAGTACCGGGATTTGATCCAGTCCAACCTCCGCTCCCTCCATCCCGTGGAGGATTTGGATCTGCACCTGGACGACCAGGAGGATGACGACAAGCTGGACGTGATGTGAGATTGTTCCAGAACCAGTTCCTCGCGGAAGAAGGACATTCCAAGGGAACTGGTTCTTTCCTGTATGGGGCTTTCATGGGGCCATCCCGCATCCGGACGCGTAGGTTCAGCGCAGGAAAGACCCGGGCAGGAGCAGGAACCAGCCCAGATAGAACAATCCGCACAGCAAGGTCAGCACCACCTTGTGCAGGATATAATCGCTGATGGACAGATCCGAATCGCCGATGCAGCTATAGGTCTGGGCAATGCAGGACAGTCCGCCGAAGGAGAGCGCCAACAGGCTGTAAAGAGGGAAGGCGTCCCCCAAAAGCTTCAGGCCCCCTGTGATTTCGAGCAAGGGGGACAGAGGGGCTACGGGACGGCCGAAGAGCAGATGTGGGATCAGGTTCAACAGGTTGAACAGGATCATGTATCCCCCCAGGGAGAGCATGCTCCGCACCGAGGCCTGGACGGAGCCGTCCACAGCTTCCAGAAGCTTTTCCCAGAAGCGGGCGGCGGAACGGCTTTCGGCTAAGCCGCTCTTGTCCTCACAGGCCACAAGGGCGGCAGGGCGGCCTCCCTCCTCCCCCGACAGGGGGAGATTCTTCCCGGGCAGAGGGATGTCGCGGAAACGTGTATACCGCAGCGCCATGCCGTACAGCAGAGGAATCCCGTACATGCCGAAGAGGTAGGGCCATACCAGCCTCCTGCCCAGAAGGGGCAGCACGAAGCTGCAGAAATACACAGGGCCGATGTTGTTGCAGAAGGCTAGGAGATATTCCGCCTCCCTTCTGTCGATCATCTGCCGCTGATACAGATCGTCCACCACTCTCGCCCCCATGGGAAAGCCGCACAGGAACCCCATGAGCATGGCGTAGCAAACGTTCTTCCGAACTTTTGCCAGCGGTTTAACGACCGGATAGATCAGCATGGCAGCCCTGTCCGTCAGCTTCATGCGCACCATGATGCCGGAGAGCATCATGAAGGGCAGGAGGGACGGAATCATTTTCTCGAACCACAGATTCAGCCCCATGGCGGCATAGGAGAGGCCGAGCTGGGAATTGGTCAGGATACAGCCCAGCAGCAGAAGGAATATTACGGTGAGCAGTCTCATAGGGGGAGGCTCCTTATTCTATCAAGATACTATATGTGCAAAGAAAGCGGGACATTCCAGGGTCCCCATATAATCATATCAGGGGAGGGCATGGATTTGCGCCTTGACAGATTTCTGTGCGAATTGAACATAGGCACCCGGAGCCAGGTGAAGGCCTTCATCCGGCAGGGAATCGTGGCCGTGGGCGGCGTCCCGGCCAAGGATCCGAATCAGAGGATAGACGAGCTCTCGGACAGGGTCACCTTTCGGGGAAAGCCTCTGGAATACCGCAGATATGTCTACTATATGATGAATAAGCCGGAGGGCGTGGTATCCGCCACCAGGGATAATGTGTCCAGGACCGTGGTGTCCCTTCTGGGAAAGGACGCCAGAGAGGACATCTTTCCGGTGGGCAGGCTGGACAAGGATGTGACGGGATTCCTGCTTCTGACCAATGACGGGGATCTGGCCCACAGGCTGCTGGCCCCCAAGAGGCATGTGGACAAGACCTACCTTGCGGTCCTGGCCCACAGCCTGGGACAGCCGGAGATCCGGAGGCTGGAGGCAGGGGTGGACATCGGCGAGGAGCGGCCCACATTGCCGGCCAGGGTGGAGCTGCTGACAGAGGACGATGGGCGCAAGGAGGACAAAGCTATCCGGGAGAACAAAGTTCTCCTTACCCTGCATGAGGGGAAGTTCCATCAGGTGAAGCGGATGCTGCAGGCAGTGGGCAATGAGGTAGTCGGCCTGCAGCGTGTGGCGTTCGGCGGCCTTCGGCTGGATCCGGAGCTGGAGCCGGGAGAATACAGGGAGTTGACAGAGGAGGAGCTTGCGATCCTGCGGGAGAGCTGTATGGAGGTTTGACAGATGTTGCACGAAATGATGCATGATATCGATGCGGTGATATTCGACATGGACGGTTCCCTGGTGGACTCCATGTGGATGTGGCGGGCCATCGACATCGAATATCTGGGGCGGTACGGCATCGCCCTGCCGGAGGACCTGCAGACGAAGATAGAGGGCATGAGCTTCGGCGAGACCGCCCGCTATTTCAAGGAGCATTTCCCCATACCGGAATCCCAGGAGGAGATCATGGAGGAGTGGAACCGGATGGCCTGGGATAAGTACATGTATGAGGTGCCCCTGAAAAAGGGCATACCGGAATTCCTGGCCGGGTGCAGGGACTCAGGGATCAAGCTGGGCATCGCCACCAGCAATTCCAGGGTGCTGGTGGAGAACGTGGCCGGGGTACATAATCTCCGGGACTATTTCTCCTGTATCATGACCGGCACCGATGTGGAGCGCGGAAAGCCCAGCCCGGATATCTATCTGGCCGTGGCGGAGGGGCTTGGGGTATCCCCGGAGCGCTGCCTGGTGTTCGAGGACATCACGGCGGGAATCCTGGCCGGAAAGAATGCGGGCATGCGGGTCTGTGCCGTGGAGGACGACTATTCCGCCCAGTTCAGGGAGCTGAAAAAAGAGCTGGCCGATTATTATATCGAAGATTATACAGGCCTTTTCGTATGAAGGATCCCTCTTTCGTATACAATGGCCTATAGGATATGATAGGAAGGAATCGCGTATGAACATCATCATCATTACAGGGGCATCCTCCGGCATCGGCCGGGAATTCGCGCGTCAGATGGACGGGTATTTCGACAGGACAGACGAATTCTGGCTGGTGGCCAGAAACCGCCCCAGGCTGGAGGAGCTTGCAGGAACCATGCGGCACAGGACAAGGATATTCGCCATGGACATCACCCGGGAGGAATCCCTGGAGGCCCTGGAGGAAGCCGCTTTCCGGCACAATGCCGTGGTACGGATGCTCATCAATTGTGCGGGCTATGGCATCATGGGGAGCTTCTGCGAGCAGGACTGCGGCCTGGAGACAGGGATGATCCGCCTGAACTGCGAGGCCCTGACAGAGTTGACCCATCGCCTGATCCCTTACATGAGGTGGGGCAGCCGCATCATCCAGCTCTCCTCCAGCGCAGCATTTCTGCCCCAGCCGGGCTTCGCGGTGTATGCGGCCACAAAGGCCTATGTGCTGAACTTCTCCAGGGCGCTGGGAGAGGAGCTGAAGAATGCCGGCATCTATGTGACCAGCGTCTGCCCAGGGCCTGTGGACACGCCCTTTTTCGACATCGCGGAGGCCACGGGCTCCACGCTTGCGGTGAAAAAATATACCATGGTGGACGCGGAGAGGGTGGTGGCCCTTGCCCTGCGGGATTCCTACCGCAGACGCCCTGTATCCGTGTGCAGCCTGCCGATCCGGGCGTTCCGGACGCTGACAAAGCTTGCGCCCCACGGCATCCTCCTGCGGGCCATGGAACAAATGAAGAAGAAAGGACTGTGAGACCCATGGAACTGAGACGATTCTTCACCACGGACAGCGTGAAGGGAACCAGAAATTACCTGAACACCCAGAAAAAATATGAGATCGTCCGCACGATTCTCTATTTCGCCATCTCACTTTCCCTGTTCGCGGCGGGTTATATCCAGACAGGGCGGCGGGCGAACCTGCTCAGCATCGTGGCCGTATTGGGCTGCCTTCCCGCCAGCAAAAGCGCGGTAGGGGCCATCATGTTCCTGCGGTTCCGAAGCTGCGCCGAGGAGACTTCCGCGGAAATAGAGCGGCATACCCAAGGCCTGGTCTGCCTGTACGACATGGTGTTCACCTCCTATAAGAAGAATTATGTAGTAAGCCATATGGCGGTCTGCGGCAACACCGTGTGCGGCTACGCGGAGGGGGAGGGGGCTTTCGGGGAAGCTGATTTCTACAGGCATATCGGCGATATCCTGAAAGCGGACGGACATAAGAACGTCACTGTGAAGATATTTACGAACCTGACGAAATACACAGAGCGGCTGGATCAGATGAAAAGGCCGGAACCGGAGGACGGACTGACCCGGTCAGTCGTTGCGACTTTGAAGAGCGTGGCGCTATAGAGGACAACATGAATACCAGAACAGGAGAATACGGCTATGGCAGATTTCGGCTTTCAGGAAATGCAGGAGATACAGCGGCAGCTTCAGGAGAAGTACAAGGACAAATGGAATCCCCTGTCGCCGGAGCAGGGGAAGGATCAGTTGATGTGGATGATGATAGAGGTGGGGGAAGCCGCCGACATCATGAAAAAGGAGGGCGTCCGCAAAATCATGGAGGATGCCGGCACCCGGGCGCATTTCATCGAGGAAATGGTGGATATCATGATGTACTACAACGATGTCCTGCTCAGCTACGGCATCTCCGTGGAGGAATTCAGGAGCATCTATCTGGAAAAGCACCGGCGGAACATGAAGCGCTGGTAAGGAAAACCAATATATTTCCGGGAGGATATATGCAGTCAGTGACAATCGGAGCGAACCAGGCCGGACAGCGGCTGGACAAATTTCTACATAAATACCTGCCCCTTGCCGGAAGCGGATTCCTGTACAAGATGCTGCGCAAGAAGAACATCACCCTGAACGGAAAGAAGGCGGAAGGGCGGGAGATTCTCTCTGTGGGGGATCAGGTGTGCACCTTTTTTTCGGATGAGACCTTCGGGAAGTTCTCCGGCAGAGCCCCGGCGGGGGATTCGGATTCCGCCCCGGGGGGAGCTCCGGCGGCAGAAATTCCGGCGGCAAGGCCCCTCTGCCCGCAGAGGAGAAGCGCCTGGGGGAATACTGGGCCGCTTATCGCAGGCTGCAGGGAATCACGGTGCTGTATGAGGACGGCGACTTCCTGATCATGAACAAGCCAATCGGCATCCTGACCCAGAAAGCGGCTCCCGGAGACGTAAGCCTGAACGAATGGATGATAGGCCGTCTGCTGTCCGGGGATCCCGCTTTTGCCGGGGAGCTTTCCACCTTCCGTCCCTCTGTCTGCAACCGGCTGGACAGGAACACCAGCGGCATCGTGCTGGGGGGGAAGAGCCTGGCCGGGCTGCAATACCTGAACAGGTGCATCAGGGAGCGCTCCCTGGGGAAATTCTACCGGACGATCTGTATAGGGGCGCTGGGGGAGGCGGCATCTGTCCGGGGGTACCTCTCCAAGGATTCCATGAGGAACCAGGTGACGGTAGCCCGGACGGCGGAGGGCGGAGGCTCTGCCGAAAAGTCTGTCCCCGTCCACACGGCCTATGCCCCCATCGCCGTCACGGACCGCTATACCCTGCTGGAGGTAGAGCTGATAACCGGGAAAAGCCACCAGATACGCGCCCATCTGGCCAGCATCGGCCATCCTCTGATAGGGGATGCCAAATACGGCCTGGAGGGGGTGAACCGTGAGCTGCGCAGGCGCTACGGCCTGTCCCACCAGCTGCTGCATGCCTGCCGGGTCACGTTCCCGGAGGTTCTGTCCGGCATGGGCAGCGCTCTCAGCGGCCGGACCTTTACTGCCCCCTGCCCGGAGCTGTTCGCCAGGCTGGAGCGGGAGCTGTTCCCCCAAAAAACCGAAAGCGATTAGGAAGAGCATATGGCTACATGGAATTCCCGGGGGCTGCGGGGCTCCACACTGGAGGATATGATCAACCGGACAAACGAAAAGTATTCGGACGCGGGCCTTGCCCTGATCCAGAAGGTGCCCACCCCCATCACTCCCATCCGGATAGACAAGGAGAGCCGGCAGATCACGCTGGCCTATTTCGAGCAGAAGAGTACGGTTGACTACATCGGGGCGATACAAGGGCTTCCTGTCTGTTTCGACGCAAAGGAATGCGCGGCGGACACCTTTGCCCTGCAGAACATCCATGCGCATCAGGTAAGCTTCATGGAGAAATTCGAGAAGCAGGGCGGGATTTCCTTTTTCCTGATCTATTATACCCACAAGGACATCTTCTATTATCTGCCCCTGCAGATGCTCCTGTTCTTCTGGAACCGGGCAAAGGAGGGCGGCAGGAAGAGCTTCCGGTACGAGGAGCTGAATCCGGAATATGTCCTGCCCCGCAAGCACGGAATCCTGGTCCCCTATCTGGATATCCTTCAGAAAGACTTGGAGGACAGGGCTTGACAGCGCCGGTGCCATCCGATATACTAAGAGAGTTCAATGCATCGTCATGGTAACAGGGCAGTGCGTTAATGCATTAAAGCGCGCCTGTCATAAAAGGCAGGCGCTTATTGACCGGGCCGCATTGACCGAAATGGTCTTTCCGACCGGATTGGTCGGTAGGCCGGTATGACTCGAATTTCGGATGGGTATTTCAAATAGATTTCAATATAGATATGACAGAAAGGTACGGAAATCTCATGAGCCAGCGATTGTTGCATACGCCGGAGGGCGTCCGGGACATCTACGGAAAGGAATACGAAGAAAAGCTGTACGTGGAGAGTCGGCTGAGGGACTGTATCCGTCTCTACGGCTACAGGGACATCCAGACGCCCACCTTTGAGTTCTTTGACGTATTCTCCAGAGAAATCGGCACTACGCCCAGCAGGGAATTGTACAAATTCTTCGACAAGGAGGGGAATACCCTGGTGCTCCGCCCGGACTTCACGCCCTCCATCGCCCGCTGCGCCGCGAAATATTTCGGCGAGGAGAGGCACCCCCTGCGCTTCAGCTACATAGGCAATACCTTCATCAACACTTCCAATCTCCAGGGGAAGCTGAAGGAGGTGACCCAACTGGGAGCGGAGCTGATAGGCGATTCTTCCGTGGAGGCGGACGCGGAGATCATATGCATTGTCATCCGGGCCCTTCTGCAGGCCGGGCTGAAGCGCTTTCAGGTAGCAATCGGCGATGCGGAATATTTCAAGGGCCTCTGCGAGGAAGCCGGGCTGGACGAGGACACGGAGCTGGATCTGCGCACCTTTATCTCGGGGAAGAACTATTTCGCGGCCCAGGAGCTTCTGGCGGAGAGGGCCGTGGCTGAGCCATATCGCGACAGGCTCTTAAAGGTGGCGGACATGTTCGGCGACATGGGTTCCCTGTCCCAGGCCGGGGCCATGGCGGGGAACGCCCGTTCCCTGGCTGCCATACGCCGCCTGGAGAAGCTTTATTCCCTGCTGCAGCTCTATGGCGTGGAGTCCTATGTGTCCTTCGACCTGGGTATGCTCAGCAAGTACCAGTATTACACAGGGATGGTCTTCAAGGCCTACACCTACGGCGTAGGGGAGGCCGTGGTGAAGGGCGGCAGATACGACAGGCTGCTGCTGCAGTTCGGCAAGGATGCCCCTGCGGTAGGGTTCGTCGTCGTGGTGGACACCATCATGGAGGCCCTTTCCAGACAGGAGGCCCGGTTTCCCGCCGGGGATGGAATCCGGCGGATATTCTACGGCCAGGGAGACTTTGCGGAAAGGCTGGCGGAGGCGCAGAAGCTGCGGGCGGAGGGAATCCCGGTGGAGCTGCTTCCCTTGGAAGGGGCGTGTTCCGGGGAGGAAGTAGATTCCGGGGAGGGCGCGCATGGAAGGGAGGCATTGCGATGAAAATGGAAGAGAGGCATTCCATGGAAGAAACGCATTCCATGGAAGAGAGGCAATATCTGACCTTCGCCCTTGCCAAAGGCCGGCTTGCAAATCAGACGCTGGCGCTTTTTGAGGAGATGGGCATCTCCTGCGAAGAGATGAAGGATAAGAATACACGGAAACTGATATTCGTAAACGAGGAGTGGAAGCTGAAATTCTTCCTGGCCAAGGGCCCCGACGTGCCCACCTACGTGGAGTACGGAGCCGCGGATATGGGCGTGGCTGGGCGGGATACTGTGCTGGAGGAGAACCGGAACGTGTACGAGGTGCTGGATCTGGGCTTCGGCAAGTGCAGGATGTGCGTCTGCGGGCCTGAGTCCGCCAGGGACCTGCTCCTGCACCACGAGCGCATCCGCGTGGCCAGCAAGTATCCCAATATCGCCCGGGACTATTTCCACGACAAAAAGCATCAGACCGTGGACATCATCAAGCTGAGCGGCTCCGTGGAGCTGGGCCCTCTGGTGGGCCTGTCGGATGTGATCGTGGACATCGTGGAGACAGGCTCCACCCTGCGGGAGAACGGGCTGGAAGTGCTGGAGGAGGTCTGCGGGCTCTCCGCCAGGATGATCGTCAATCCCGTGGCCATGCAGATGGAGAGGACACGGATTCAGGAGCTGGTGCTGAGCCTTCGCAGGAAATTGAATTCCTGAGAAGCTCGGCGGAAAGCAGACATGGGGGTAACTATGAGAATCGTAAAACTGACAGCGCAGGCAAAAGCAAATCTGTTGGACGACCTGCTGAAAAGAAGCCCTAACAATTATTCCGAATATGAGGGCGTCGTGAACGGCATCCTGGAGGATGTCCGAAGGGACGGGGACAGGGCCCTGTTCGACTACACCCTGAAATTTGACGGATACGCCCTGGACGCGGATAATATCAAGGTGACAAGGGAAGAAATCGATGCGGCCTACAGCCTTCTGGATGACGGCCTGACAGATGTCATCAGACGCTCTGCCGACAATATCCGCAGCTTCCACCAGAAGCAGCTGCGCAACAGCTGGTTCGATTCCAGGGCGGACGGCACGATCCTGGGGGTGAAGCTGACGCCTGTCTCAAGGGCGGGCGTCTATGTCCCCGGCGGAAAAGCGGCCTATCCCTCCAGCGTCCTGATGAACGTCATCCCCGCCAAGGTGGCCGGAGTGGAGGAAATCATCATGACCACACCGCCGGATGCCCGGGGAAAGGTCAATCCCGGTACGCTGGTGGCGGCGGACATCGCAGGGGTGGACACGATCTACAAGGCGGGAGGCGCCCAGGCAGTGGCGGCGATGGCATTCGGCACCCAGTCCGTCCCCAAGGTGGACAAGCTCACGGGCCCCGGCAATATCTTCGTGGCCCTGGCCAAAAAGGCCGTGTACGGCTACGTGGGGATCGACTCCATCGCGGGCCCCAGCGAAATCCTGGTGCTGGCGGACGGCACGGCCAATCCCGGATATGTGGCGGCGGATCTGCTCTCCCAGGCGGAGCACGACGAGCTGGCCAGCGCCATCCTGATCACCACCTCGAAGGAGCTGGCGGAACAGGTCTCCGCCCAGGTGGATATCCAGACGGAGAAGCTGTCCAGGAAGGAGATCGTCCGGAAGTCCCTGGACAACTACGGCTACATCCTGCTGGCCGACAGCATGGAGGACGCCATAGACGCCGCCAATGAAATCGCCTCCGAGCATCTGGAGATCCTGACGGCCAACCCCTACGAGGTGATGACCAAAATCCGCAACGCCGGGGCAATTTTCCTGGGCGAGTATTCCTCGGAGCCCCTGGGCGACTATTTCGCCGGGCCCAACCATATCCTGCCCACAAACGGCACGGCGAAGTTCTTTTCACCGCTGAACGTGGATGACTTTATGAAGAAGACCAGCATCATTTCATATTCCAGGGAAGCGCTGGAAAGGGTACATAAGGACATCGAGGCCTTTGCGGAGAGCGAGGGGCTGACCGCCCACGCAAACAGCATCAAGGTGCGCTTCGAATAGGCATGCTTCCGGCCCGCACCCGATCCGCCATTGGAAGAAGGAGGGAATATGACAAGGACAGCGACCATAGAGCGAAAGACAAAGGAGACGGACATCCATGTTGCCCTGACCCTGGACGGCACAGGGGAATCTGAGGTTTCCACAGGCATCGGCTTCTTCGACCATATGCTGGAGGGCTTTGCCAGGCATGGCTTCTTCGACCTGAGCTGCCATGTGGCGGGAGACCTTCATGTGGACGGGCACCATACTGTGGAGGACACCGGCATCGTGCTGGGCCAGGCCATCCGGGAAGCGGTGGGAGACAAAAAGGGCATCCGCAGGTACGGCTATTTCGTCCTGCCCATGGACGATGCCCTGGCGCTGTGCGCGGTGGATCTCTGCGGCAGGCCCTATCTGAATTTCGACGCCTCTTTCCCCACGGAGCGGGTGGGCGGCCTGGACACGGAGCTGGTGCGGGAATTCTTCTATGCGGTGTCCTACAGCGCGGGGATGAACCTGCATCTGAAGATGCTGGACGGGACAAATGCCCACCATATGATAGAGGCTATGTTCAAGGCCTTTGCCAAGGCGCTGGACGGGGCCACAGGCATGGAGCCCCGGGTCAGCGACGTGCTCAGCACAAAGGGAACGCTTTCATAAGGAACTGTCCGGAAACAACCATTCAACAAATGAGGGCACAGATATGCTAGTAAAAAAATTCGTACCATGTATCTATCTTTATAACGGCCATGCGGTAAGGCGGCTTACGGACCTCTCCGTGGTGGAGACGGATCCCCTGCGCCTGGTGAACCTGTACAATGAGAACGGCGCGGACGGCCTTGTGGTGTTCGATATGTCCCAGGAGGACAGAGAGCACGAGGAGGCGCTGGACATCATCAAGGAAATCTGCGCCACAGCGGAGATGGAGGTCACAGGGGCCGGCAACATAAAGCGGCTGGAGGACGTGAAGAAGCTGCTCTACGCAGGCTGCAGGAGGGCCGTCCTGGACTGCGCCAAAGAATCCAACATCGCCCTCGCCAGAGAAGCCTCCCAGAGATTCGGCAGGGACAAGCTCCTGGCATCCTGCGACAATGTGGACATCATCGCCAGGAACCGCGGGCTGCTGGAGGACTGCGTGTCCGGCCTGCTCCTGCAGAATCCCCACCAGATCAGGGAGACCCAGGCCGCGGTGCAGCTGCCGTTTCTGGTGGAGGTGAACCAGATCGCCCTGAACAAGCTGATGGAAATCTTTGCCTACGAAAATGTCTGCGGCGTCACCGGCAATACGATCAACGACAATTACCGCGACATTCTGGCCCTGAAAGGGTTATGTAAGGAGAACGGGATTTTGGTGGAGACCTTTGAAGCGGCTTTGCAATGGGACGACTTCCAGAAGAATCCGGAGGGCCTGCTCCCTGTGATCGTGCAGGACTACCGGACCGGGGAGGTGCTGATGATGGCCTATATGAATGAGGAGGCCTACGGCCAGACCATCCGCACGGGCCGGATGACCTATTATAGCCGCAGCCGCAGGCAGCTCTGGCTCAAGGGGGAGACCAGCGGCCATTTCCAGTATCTGAAGAGCCTCGCCGCGGACTGCGACAAGGACACGCTCTTAGCAAGGGTGTCCCAGGTGGGGGCCGCCTGCCACACCGGCTCCAGGAGCTGCTTCTTTAACGAGATCGTGAAAAAGCAGGGGGAGGAGACCGCCAATCCGCTGCAGGTCTTTGAAGAGGTCTTCGATGTGATCAAGGACAGGAAGCTCCATCCCAAGGAGGGCTCCTACACCAACTACCTCTTCGACAAGGGCATCGACAAGATTCTCAAGAAGCTGGGGGAGGAGGCTACGGAAATCGTCATCGCGGCCAAGAACCCGGGGGCAAATGAGGTAAAATACGAGATAAGCGATTTTCTATACCACATGATGGTGCTGATGGCGGAGAAGGACATCAGCTGGGAAGAGATCACGACAGAGCTGGCCAACCGCTAGGAGGCCA